>Ga0209517_10004799_pt1 | contig 17568 bp, 18 predicted proteins | sample PeaSoiMetSII2010_FD_187695 | JGI IMG/M metagenome (GOLD analysis project Ga0209517, IMG submission 187695) | Peat soil microbial communities from Weissenstadt, Germany - SII-2010 (SPAdes) (version 2) | ecosystem: Environmental > Terrestrial > Soil > Wetlands > Peat | place: Germany...
GGGCCCGCTATTTGGCCTATGCCAAAGCCGGCGGTCATCAAGCCGACGGCCTGTGCCGCGCTCGCTCCCCCCAAACGCAGCGCTTCCCTGATGCCGGCCATCGTGATCACCATGAAGCTGCCGCCTGCGCAGAAAGCCGCAATCAGAAGGGTCACGGCATTGACGGTAAGCACTGGCGCGATCACACCGGCTGCGAGGACATACTGGGCTCCTCTCCATACTCGTTGCGGGGAAACGCGACCTAGAAGCCGTGCGGCAACAAGGGTCGAGACGGCCGCGGTCGTGCCGAACAGAGGCCAGACCCAGCCGAAGACTGCCGGATCGTTGACGTAGTTGCGCGCGAGCGCCGGAAGGAAGGTTGCCGGAATTATATAGCCGTAGCCGAATGCGCCGTAGCAGCCCGCCGCTATCAACAAGCTGCGTGAAAATGTGCCAAACGGGCGTGACGCCGCCGGCACACCGGCCAGCTTATCCGAAATGGGCAGAAGCCAGACCAAGATAGCTGGGCCAAAGGCCATGATCCCGAGCACAACCCAGGTTGTTTGCGAGCTCCAGGTCTCGACACCTGCCGCAAGGCTGACAAGGCCTGCGACCGCTACCCCGATTCCAACACCGGAAAATATCCCTCCGGACCATTGTTCTCGATTGCCTCGGACAAGGATCGGCATTGCCCATGCCGACACTCCGACCAGGACGAACGCGGATGCGATTCCGCCGGCAAAACGAAATGCGAACCAGAGCGCGAACGAGTGCGTAAGCCCCATTGTCAGTGTGGAGACGGCGACCGATGCCAAACCCCATCGGGTGGCGCTTAGTGGACGTGGGGCGAGAGCCGCGCAAATCAGGGCGCCCGCCAGGTAACCCAGATAATTGCTGGTGGCCAGCCAACTTCCCTGGGCGAGAGTGAGGTGCGAGTCCCCTTGCATGAGCGGCATGATCGGGGTCAGGGAAAACCGGCCGATTCCCATTGCACTGGCCAGACTTAGGCACCCAATGCAAACAGCGGCAGCGGCCGATATGTTTTTCGTTTTGTTGCTCACACCCGCTTGACTATCATTCCATCGTATTCTCAGATATTGAATAATGGTGCACATCTTATTCTCTAATTGAGAACGGATACCGAGATGACGGACTCCCTTGATTTCACGGATCTTCAGGTTTTTGTGGCTGTCGTGGAGGAAGGCGGAATAATCAAAGCAGCACGCAAACTGCATCGCGTGCCGTCCAACGTTACCAAGCGGATCAAGGAGCTCGAGCGGTCCATGGGGGTGCCGTTGTTTCACCGCGATCGGCAACGCCTGCACCTTTCTCCGCCAGGTGAATTGCTGCGTGGCTATGCGGATAGGCTGATCCGGCTATCTGAAGAGGCGCGCGCCACCGTCTCGGGTTCGAAGCCGCAAGGCTTGCTCAAGCTGGGTGCGCTCGAAAGCACCGCGGCAAGCCGCCTGCCGGGCTTGCTTTCGGATTTCCATCGTCAATATCCGGATGTTCGTTTGGAATTGACGACGGGAACCAATGATTTTCTATTGCAGGCGGTAGCAAATCGGCGGCTCGATGCCGCATTCATCGCTGAACCGCCCGCAAAAATACTCGCCCATGTGCCGGTGTTCCGCGAACGCCTGGTCATCATTTGCAGCCCCGACCACCCGCCGATCAGACGACCGCAGGATATCAAGAGCTCTTCGCTCATCGCGTTTCCCGACGGCTGCGCCTATCGTCGGGTGCTTCAGCGCTGGCTGGGCCACGATGACTTTCCAACGAAACGGATGCTGGAACTCGGCTCCTATCACGCAATCATTGCATGCGTCGCTTCCGGGACCGGAATCGCTCTGGTTCCCGAGTCGGTGCTCGATACGATGCAGCAGGTACAGGTGGCGAGATATCCCATTGCGAAGTCCCTCGCCGACATTACAACACCGCTTGTCTGGCGTGACGGCGAGGTTTCGCCGCCCGTGCTCGCACTCCGTACGTTGGTCGCATCGGTTAAGAAGCGCGCTTGACGCGCGTCACCGGGATCGACGCGAGCGCGGGGCAAGGCGCGGAAATCTCCGGCTCATCGTGGTGTTGCTTTCAGGCACCACGACCATACCTTGATGCGTCGTGGCATGATTCCGCCCTATCGCAACGGGGAGTTCGAAACCGGCAGCGGCGGCAGTCCGGCCATGGAAGCGGCCTCCTGCAAGAGAGCCACTTCCTTGGCGTGGAACGGCACCCCCGTACGGCGATGGTTCACTTCCAGCCTGCGCTCGCGCTCGCCGGGCATGATCACCTCGTCGAAACCTTCCGCGGTCGGGCAGGCATGCACACGCTGCACAAGCGTATCCATACGCCCCAGATATTCTTCCCGGCTCACGAACAGGTCCGGCTTCATGGCCATGATGAAATGGCCGACATTCTGCGGCTTGTCGTATTCCTCAAAATGATTACGCACGTCGCCGCCGAACGCCGACCCGGAGATGACGCCACCCATCACGTCCATCAGCATCGCCAGCGCAGAGCCCTTCGGCCCGCCGATCGGCTGCACCGTGCCGCCGTCGAGCGCGACGTTCGGGTCGGTGGTCTGACGGCCTTTGGCGTCGAGCGCATAACCGAGCGGGATCTTTTGACCGCGCCGTGCGGCGCGCCGGATTTTTCCGCGCGCGGCCACCGCCGGCGACATGTCGAGATCGAACGGTATCTCTCGCCCGGCCGGAGCCGCCACCGCGATCGGGCTGGTGCCGAGCAGGCCTTCGCGGCCGCCCCATGGCGGCATCGCCTTCGAGGCATTGGTGAAAACGATGCCGATATAGCCGGCGTCCATCGCTTGCAGCGAGTAGTTGGCAGCCATGCCGAAATGCGTGCTGCGGCGCGCCGAGACGATGCCGACGCCGAACTCGCCGGCCATATCAATTGCCTCGGCCATGGCTTTGGTCGCGACCACGAAGCCGAAGGCGTCCTGGCCGTCGAGCGCGCCGACCATCGGCGTGACGCGCTCGACCTTCAAATTCGGCCGCGGGTTGATCAACCCGCGACGCACGCGTGCAAGATAATGCGGCAGCGTCTGCAACCCATGGGTATCGACACCGCGCAGGTCGGCGCGCACCAAACAGCGCGCGACCGTCGCCGCGTCTTCCTCGGGCAAACCATGGCCGACCAGGAGCCTGCGACCAAAGGCCTCGGCGGCCTCGGCATCGACGTAAAATGGACCCTGTGTGGTGTCGGCATTTGCCGTTTGTGTGTCTGTCATGACCGCCTGCTCAACTGCCGTTCAGCCCGTAAGCCTCGGGGAAGAACATCTCCTTCCACGATGCCGGCCTTTTTCTGATGCGCCCCACTTCATACATGAAGTCGACGATTTTCATCACGCTGACCGGCGTCGTGGTGTAGTCGACGTCCGGGTCGGCCACCATCTTCTCCAGCGCGTCGAGCGCATTTTTGTCCTTGGTCGCGGTCAGGTAAATCTGCGCGGCCTCGCGCGGATGCGCCTTGATGAATGCGTCGGCCTCTTCGAATGCCGCTACCACCACGCCGCACATCTCTGGATTGGCATCGTGGAATCTCTTGGTGGTGACCAGAACGCCGTTGGTGTGTCGTGCACCGAGCGTATCATAGGATTTAACGACCTGATGAATGCCCGGCGTCGCCAGTTCGTAGTAGTAATACGGCGCGCTGGCGAAGTGCGAATTGATCTCCGATTGACCCGACATCACCGCCGCCGCCGCATCCGCGTGCGAACGCGTGATGGTGATGGAATCGAGATTGTCGTAGTGATCTTTACCCCAGATCTTCGCAGCTTCCATTTCCAGCGCGATGGCGTGGCCGGTCAGTTTTACCGCGGGCAGCGCAATCTTGTCCTTGTCGGTGAAATCCGCGATGGTTTTTACGGCTGGATTGCGCGTGACCAGCACGTAAGGCATCGATTGCATGGCGATCAGCGCGCGCGCCTCCTGCGGCGTGCCGACGGTCTTATCCCAGATGGTGGCAAGGGTCGGGACGCCGGGCCCAATGAAATCGGCTTGCCCCGCGAGCAGAGCATCGAGATCGGCCGCAGGACCAGCGCGCTGGGTCCATTCCGTCTCGACATCGCCGAGGCCCGCGGCCCGGGCACCTTTCTCGATCGAATGCTGAGCCTCGATGACAATCATCGGCAGATAGGGCAGACCGAACTGCCTTGATATCCGCACTCGTGTGACCTCGGCCTGTGCACTGCCGACGAGGGCTGCTGCGATAAGTATAGCCGCGGCGAGCTTCCCTCTCATGATTGCTTCCTGCCTTTCACGTCCCAACGTCGACTCTTGCGCGCTGCGGTCATCTTATGGAGATCATGTCGAACCCGGCGGTCTTGGCCAACCGCGCGATTTCGACCCCGCGCAACAGGCGGACGGTCATCGAGGCTACGACCTCGTTACGCGCCAGCTTCTCCTTGACGACGTTGCGTACAATCTCGCTCGCCTTCACGAAATTCTCTCCTTGAAATTTGCTATTTTGGATCCGGCAACTCGATCGCCAGCATCACGTTGCTGTAGCTCTTGCCGTGAATGTCCTGCGCAAGCGAAACCGTGACGCCGCCGGCAAGCGCATTCTCGATGACGAAGTTGAACGCCTTCAGATTGCGAAGCGGGTAACGGCGGACCGGACCCTTGGCGAGGTGCCTGAAGGCGTCCGCGACGCGCTCCTCCGTCAACTCGCGCTCCAGGAACTCCCAATGCCTGGCGTCGTAGCAGATCACCGAAATATTCGAAGTGTTGCCTTTGTCGCCGGCGCGCGAATGGGCAAGGTCGTAGACGCGGACGCTCATGGCGTTCCCTCCACGACCACCTGGGCATTGACCATGCTCTTCGGCAGCAGCACCGACTTGACCGCGAGCACATCGCGCACCCGCGGCTCGCAGGCGCCGCCGGCCCTGCCCGGACCGTGCATGTGCATGGCGCGGACCTCGAAGCCGATGGCGTGCGCGGCCCTTCGGTCAAGCGTACGGCCGGCCATGCCCAGCCGGACTTCGTAGGGCTCGGGCCGGCTCTCGATCTGGTCGTGCAGGCTGGACATGCCAATCAAATCGACGCGGAAATCGTCATAGACGAAGCCTTGCAGCTTCAGCCTTTCCTTGACGATTTCGGCGGCCCACTTGGCACGCGCGACGGCGTCGATGCCGCCATAGGACACCTCGCCCTCCCCGATATAGCCGTCGGCATACCCGACATTGACCTTGTAGGTCGGCGTGGCTGGGCGGGCTTTGGCATGGGCGACGCGCACGCGGTCGGCGGCCTCCTGCGTCAGCGTGACGCCGGTAATGTCGAGCACGCAGTCCGGCGTGATGTAGGCCGAGGGGTCGTGGATTTCGTAGATCAACTGCTCGGTGCAGGTCATGACGTCGAGCCGACCGCCGGAGCCCGGCGTCTTGCCGATCACGATTGAGCCGTCGGCTTTGGCGTCGGCGAACGGATAGCCGTTGCGGGCGAGATCCGGCACGTTTTTCTTGTCCGGCCAGCCGAAACAGCCGCCGGTGACCGAAGCCGTACATTCGAGCAGATGGCCCGCCGCGGTGCCCTGCGCGATCTTCGGCAGATCGTCATAGGCCCAGCCGAATTCATACATCATCGGCGCCAGGAACAGCGACGGATCGGCGACCCGGCCGGATAGCACGATCGGGGCGCCGGTATTGAGCGCTTCGCAGACCACGTCGGCGCCGAGATAAGCATTGGCGGAAATCATCTTCGGCAGGATGGATTCGAGCGGTTCGCCGTTTTCGATCAACCGCAGATCGCCTCTATGCTTGACCAGGCTCGACACGTCGTCGCCGAGCACGACCGCGACGGCCACGTCGCCGAGACCGAGGTCGGCAGCCTCCTTGCGCGCGGCTCGCGCCCCGCCCAGCGGATTGGCCGCGCCCATGTTGCTGACGATGCGGATGCCCTTCCTGATGCAAGTCGGCAGCACCATGCGCAGCCGCGCGTGCAGCGACGGCGAGTAGCCCTGTTCAGGATTTTTGCTGCGCGACAGGTTTTCGCGCGACACGGTCCGTTCGGCGAGACACTCGAACACGAGGTAGTCGATATCGCCGCGCTCGGCCAGTTCCAAGGCCGGCACCAGCCGGTCATCCGACGTCCCTGCGCCAGCACCAACACGCACCGTGTCCTTCGATCTCATGGCTGGCGTTTCCTCAAGACCCTATTCGATCATCACTCACCTGCCGCAGGCGCTATATAGACAGAGTTATGGAAACCGGCCAAATTGTTATTGGACAGTTATGTGCCGGTACCGAAGTCTCAACGAAGAATGAACGATCCCGGGAGGACAGAACGGATGACGAGAGGCGCAACACTTGCGTCGAAAACGGCTTCGGACAGGGCGGGAACGAGGCCGGCTGCGACGGACGTGGCGCTGCGTAGCCGCGCGGTGATGGATGCACAGGCAGGCCATCCCCTGCTCGATGTCCGCAGCGTGACCATGCAATACAAGACGCAGGCTCATCTGATCACCGCAACCTATCGGGTCAGCTTCAGCGTGCTGCAAGGCGATCGTTTCGTCGTGGTCGGCCCATCGGGATGCGGCAAATCGACCTTGCTCAAGGCCGTCGGCGGCTATCTGATGCCGACCGAAGGGGAGATCAGATTGAAGGGCGAGCGCATCACCAGGCCCGGCCCCGATCGAATCATGGTGTTCCAGGAATTCGACCAGTTACTGCCGTGGATGACGGTGTTCCAGAACGTCGCCTTTCCGCTCAAGACCACCGGTACGCTGCGCGGCAAGGCCGCCGACGAACGGGCCATGCACTATCTCGAGAAAGTCAAGCTCACCGATTTTGCGCACAGCTATCCGCACACGCTGTCCGGCGGCATGAAGCAACGCGTCGCAATCGCGCGCGGCATGGCGATGGAGCCGGATATTCTTTTGATGGACGAGCCGTTCGCGGCGCTCGATGCGCTCACCCGCTCGCGCATGCAGGACGAGTTGTTGTCGCTGTGGGATGAAATCCGCTTTACCGTGCTGTTTGTCACCCATTCGATTCCCGAAGCGATCAAGCTCGGCAACCGCATTCTGCTGCTGTCGCCGCATCCCGGCCAGGTCAAGGCTGAGATCAACAGCGTGCCGCGCGGCCAGGAGAATTCCAACGAAGCGGCGGCACTTGGCCGCGAGATTCACGACATGCTGTTCGCCGATCAGATCGAGGAGGCTGTCGATGCTTCCGGTGGATGAGCGTCCGAATATCTACTGTGAAACCCTGGGACCCGATCAGTTCGGCATCATCGAGAAGCCCTTGACGCTGGCCGAGCAGATCTACAACAAGGTCTGGCTGCGCAAGATCGCGATCCTTATCGTGCTCGCTTTGGCTTGGGAAATTTACGGCCGCTGGCTGGACAATCCGCTGCTGGTACCGCCATTCAGTTCGACGATGCGCGCGCTGATCACCGACGTCGGCAACGGCACCATCCCGCGCCGCGCCTTGAGCTCGATCGAGGTGCTGCTGGTCGGTTTTGCCACCGGCACCGTACTCGCCGGATTACTGACGGTGTTCGCCATCAGCAGCCGGATCGGCACCGATTTCCTCGAGACCATGACCGCGATGTTCAATCCTCTGCCCGCGATCGCGCTGCTGCCTCTGGCTCTGATCTGGTTCGGCCTCGGCGCCGGCAGCCTGATATTTGTGCTGGTCCATTCGGTGATGTGGGCAGTCTCACTCAATATGCTCGCCGGCTTCCGCGGCGTGTCGACAACCGCGCGCATGGTGGGCCGCAACTACAATCTAAACGGCTTGCGTTTCGTCGCCAAAATTCTCATCCCGGCGGCGTTTCCAAGCATTCTGGCCGGTCTCAAGATCGGCTGGGCCTTCGCCTGGCGCACGCTCATCGCGGCCGAACTGGTGTTCGGCGTCTCGTCGGGTCAGGGTGGGCTCGGCTGGTACATTTTCGAGAGCAAAAACCAGCTCGACATTCCGGAAGTCTTCGCAGGCCTCTTGACCATTATTCTGATCGGGCTTGCGGTCGAGAATGTGGTATTTCGCTTTGTCGAAGCCAGAACCGTCCAGCGCTGGGGCATGCAGAGTTAGATGGCGTCAGATCAAAGGTTGCATAGACGCGGCTTCTGCAGGGCGCTATCGGCCGCACCGCTCGCCATGGCGGCGCCGATGCTGATGCGCTCTGCTTTCGCCGACGAGGTATCGCGCATCGTGATGGTCAGCCAGCACGGTTTGCCCTATTTGCCCCTGATGGTGATGGACACGCTCCAGCTGGTGGAAAAGCACGCCGGCAAGCTCGGCATCGCCTCGCTCAAGCCGGACTACAAGAGCTTGGGCGGCACCCAATCGCTGATTGACGCGCTTCTGAGCCGGCAGATGGATTTCGGCGTGACCGGTGTGCCGGGCCTCGCCACGCTCTGGGACAAGACCTCCGGCACGTCCAACGAAATACGGGCGTTGAGCGCCGTGCAGTCAATGCCGTTCATGCTGGTGACTAACCGGCCGTCAATCAAGACCATCAAGGATTTCACCGACCAGGACAAAATCGCGGTGCCGGCCATCAAGGTGTCGAGCCAGGCGATTTGCCTGCAAATGGCGGCCGCGAAGGAATGGGGTGACGACCAGTACGCCAGGCTCGACGCCTACACGATTACGCGCTCGCACCCGGAAGCCGCCGTGTCGGTGATATCGAAGGCCACCGAAATCAACAGCCACTACTCGGTCGCCCCCTATTACTATTACGAACTGGCGAGCGCGGGCGTGCACTCGGTTCTTAAATCCTATGACACGCTGGGCGGCCCCACCACCAATGGCGTGATGCTGATGACCAAGAAATTCCGCGACGCCAATCCAAAGGTCACGCAGGCGGTCTATGCCGCGCTGTCGGAGGCGGAAGACTTCATCAACAAAAATCCGGGCGAGGCGGCGCAGATCTACATCAAGACCACCAACGAAAAACGCAGCAACCAGGAAGAAATGACCAAGTTCATTTCCGATCCGGATAATATCTGGACGACGATGCCGCAACAGACGATGACCTTTGCCGGATTCATGCACAAGGTCGGCACCATGAAACGTCTGCCCGCTTCATGGAAAGACCTTTACATGCCGGAATGCCATGAACTCGTGGGTAGCTGATCCCTGCCGGAAAATTGGTTGCGATGCTGATGCGGTGGGGAGGCCATTTACAACTCCCGTAAAGCGTTGAACTGCGCCACGTAACCGGAGGCGTCGATCCGAACGCCGATCACTGTGGTTCTTTTGGTCTTCAACGCGCCATGAAGCGCGTTTGCGAAGGCCTGCTCGGTTTCGACGGTGACGCCGTCGGCGCCGAACGACTGCGCCAGCTTTTCCCAATCGACGCCGCCGAGCGCGACGCCGTGCCGCGGAATGCCCTTGATCTCCTGCTTGACGCGGATCAGGCCGATCTCGCGGTCGTCGAATACGATCACGATGATCGGCAAATTCTCGACCTGCGCGGTCTGCAATTCCGCGACCGTCATCAGGAAACCGCCGTCGCCGGTGAAGGCGACCACCGGCCGGTCGGGAAATGCCATCCGGGCGGCGAGAGCGCCGGGGACCGCATAGCCCATCGAGGCAAGCCCGTTAGAGGTGAGGAATTCCCGCGGACCGTAAGACTCCCATTTCTGCACCACCAGCAATCGGCTGGCGCCGGCATCGCAAGTGGCGATGGTGTCGCGCGGCAGGATCGCGCGTGCGACTTCCATCGTACGCTGCGGCGACAGACCGGCGGCGGGCGTGTTGAGCGCGTCGCACACTTCGCTGCGGAAGGTCTTTGCGGATTTCTCCCCCCAATTGGCGCCTTCCGGCGCCCAAAGCGCCAACCCCGCAAGCAGCGCCTTGAGATCGCCGATGATTTCCGGATCCGCCGGCACCAGCGCGTCGGTGCTCGGCACCGAGGACAGCGAAAGAACCGGGAGCGTGTATGGCCACGGCTTGGGCTGCAGCTCGACCGCGTCGAGGCCGACGGTGACGATCAGGTCGGATTCCAGGACCAGCTTGCGCTCGATCAGTCCGCCGATGATACAGCCCGCGCGCAGCGGATGATCCTCCGGAATCATGCCCTTGCATTTGGTGGTGGTCAGCACCGGCGCGCCGAGGCGCTCGGCGAATTTGACGAATTCCGCCGACGCGCCGCACCAGTAGACTCCCATGCCGGCGATCAGGATCGGCCGCCTGGCGCGATTGAGCATGTCGAGCGCCGGCTTCAGGTCGGCGCGGTCGGGGCCGGGCGTAATCCAGTTTGGTATCAGCGGCGGCTCTGAAACGTAGTCCCCCGCCTCACGGGTGGTCTCGCTCTGCGGAAATTCGAAATGCACCGGGCCGGGCGGCATCGCGGTCGCGGTGCGCATGGCGCGGCGCACCTGTTGGCGCACGGTCTTGGCATCGATGGTGGTGCTCCACTTCACCACCGGCTCATAAATTGCCTGCTGGTTGATGCGCTGGCGCAACCCGGTCTCATAGGTAGGACGGGAATAGGAGTCGGTGATCGCGATCAGCGGCGAGCGATCGAGGAAAGCATGCGCCACGCCATTGACCATGTTGGCCGCCCCGGGGCCGCGCGTGGACAGACAGATTCCGGGGCTGCCGGTGAGATCGCCCCAGGTCGAGGCCAGCATGGCGCCGGCGACTTCTTGTTTCATGAGAAGAAAACGCATCTGGCGCTGCCGCGCTGCTTCCATCAATTCCACCGACTCGCCGCCCGGGTGTCCAACGATGAAGGGGGTGCCGGCGTCCTTGAACGCCGCTGCAAGCACTTCGACGGTGGTGGCCATGGCAAAGTCTCCCGATAATTTCTTCTATTGTTGCCACCATGACAGGATTGGTGCTGGTTTCCAACCGGAGCGCCGGGACGATGGCCATCGCCAAAATGCATTACTATACTATTGTGCCGCGGCGCGGCTTCCTCGGCTGCTGTTCGCAAAATGGATTGCAAGATGCCCCTAACGGTTGCCGTCCTCGACGCCTTTCATCCGCAGATGAAGGCGGCCATCGAGGCGGCCGCTCCCCCCGACTGGAGGCTGCGCTTCGTCGACGAGAATTCCTTCGCTGCGCGCGCGACACTGATCCGCGATGCCGACATCGTCTTCGTCATGGCGGCGCCGATGCCCCGGGAATTGTTGGCCGAGGCGCGCCGTCTCCGCTTCATCCAGAAACTCGGCGCCGGTGTTGACCGCATCGATCTCGATTTCTGCCGTGAGCACGGCATCGGCGTGGCGCGGCTGCATGCCGGCAATTCGATCCCCGTCGCCGAGCACACTATCCTCCTGATGCTGGCGACCTATCGCCAGCTCCCGCAGATCGACCGCCGGACGCGCGCCGGAACATGGAGCAAGGAGGATGCGCGCGGCACGCACCGCTCGCTCCAGCACAAGACCGTCGGCCTGGTCGGTTTCGGCGCCATCGGCAAGGAAGTGGCAAAGAGGCTGCGCGCTTTCGACGTCAACGTTCTCTACTACGACCCGATACGCGCGACGGCAGAGGTCGAGCAAAGCCTCGGCGTTACCTATGCCGGTCTCGACGCGCTGGTGCGCGAGGCCGACATTGTCTCGTTACATCTGCCGCTGATGCCGCAGACCGCAAATATCATCGACGCGCGGCGCATTGCCGCGATGAAACCCGGCGCGGTGTTGATCAATTGCGCGCGCGGCGGGCTGGTCGACGAAGCGGCGCTGGCTGAGGCCCTCAAGGCGGGGCGGCTATTCGGCGCCGGCATCGACGCATTCTCGCAGGAGCCGCCGGTCGGCAGTCCGCTGCTCGATCTCGACAACACCGTGGTGACGTCGCATCTGGCCGGCGCGACGCTCGACAATTTCGCCGCGGTCGTGGCGCGCTCGGTGGCAAACGCAAAAGCCGTGCTGCGCGGCGAGCCGCTTCCCGTCAACGACGTGGCGGTCGCGCCCCGAAAAGTCCCGGCGAACTAGGCGATCCGCGGAAAAACGGACATTTGCGCATTGGCGCCGCCAATGCCATCACCGCCAGGCGCCGGGTTTCGATGGTTGAAACGGCGGTTAACCTTGAAAGGGCTCGGGAAAAGGGGCAAAACGCCCGAAGAATGACTTGGTCGGAGTGGCAGGATTTGAACCTGCGACCCCTGCGTCCCGAACGCAGTGCTCTACCGGACTGAGCCACACTCCGACAAGAACGCGGCTTATAGCCTTGGCTTCCGCGCACCGCAAGAAGCCGAATTGAGGACTTAAATCCCCCGTGAATATAGGCCTGAAAACGCCAATTCTGCCGGCCAGCGACGCCGCCGTGGCAAGGGCCGCGGATTGCCTCAAGAAGGGCGGCCTGGTCGCGTTCCCGACCGAGACCGTCTACGGGCTTGGCGCGGATGCCGGCAATGCGCCCGCCATCGCCCGGCTCTACGAGGCCAAGGGCCGGCCGTTGTTCAATCCCCTGATCGCCACTGTCGGGGATATCGCAGCCGCCATGAAAATTGCCCGTTTCGACGCGACCGCGACCAGGCTGGCCGAAGCCTTCTGGCCCGGGCCGCTGACGCTGGTATTGCCGAAAACGGAAAACTGCGCGGTGGCGGAGCTTGCGACCGCGGGCCTCGATACCATCGCGGTCCGGGTTCCCGCCCACCCGGTAGCGCGGGCCATCCTGCGCGCCTTCGGCGGGCCGGTGGTGGCGCCCTCGGCCAATTTGTCCGGGCATGTCTCGCCGACCACGGCGGCGCATGTCGCAAGCGACCTTGCCGGGCGGATCGATCTGATCGTCGATGGCGGCCCAGTCACAGTTGGGGTCGAGTCCACCATCGTCGGATGTTTCGAGGCCCCGATGCTGCTCCGTCCAGGCGGCCTGGAGCGCGGCGAAATCGAGCGCGTGCTGGGCCGGTCGCTGGCGCGGCCAACCGATGATGCCGACAATGAGGCTGGCCAGCCGCTCGCGCCGGGCATGCTGGCGTCGCATTATGCGCCGCGCACGCCGGTGCGACTCAACGCTGAGCGCATCGAGAGCGGCGAGGCGCTGCTGGCGTTCGGCCCAACCTGCGTCCCGGGCGCGGAGGCGGCCGGCGCAGTGATGAATTTGTCCGCGCGCGGCGATCTTGCGGAAGCGGCCGCCAATCTTTTCGCTTATCTTCGTGCGCTCGATAGCAAGGGCGCGCGTGCCATCGCCGTCATGCCGGTGCCGCAGTACGGGCTCGGCGAAGCGATCAACGACCGGCTGCGCCGCGCCGCGATGGGGCGGGAATAGAGAAGCGCAAGAGAAGAAAATGAAGGTCGTCAAGCCCGCCCTCGCCCCGCTTCCGCCAGACCTGATCGCGGGATTCCGCGCCATCGTCGGCGACAAATACGCGGTCACGGAAGCGGCCGACATCGCGCCCTACGTCACCGAAGAGCGCGGCCTGTTCCATGGACGATCGCCGCTGGTGCTGCGGCCGGGTTCGACGGCGGAAGTCGCCGCTATCTGCAAGCTCGCCACCGAACGCAGAATCGCGCTGGTACCGCAGGGCGGCAATACGGGGCTCGTCGGCGGCCAGACCCCGCACAATGGCGAGGTGGTCGTCTCGACCCGGCGGCTCGACAAAATTCGCGACATCGATATCGCGTCGAACACCATGACCTGCGAGTCCGGCGTGGTGCTGCAGGTCGCCCAACAAAGGGCTGACGAAGTCGACCGGCTGTTCCCGTTGTCGCTGGGCGCGGAAGGAAGCTGCACCATCGGCGGCAACCTCTCCACCAATGCCGGCGGTACCGCCGCGCTCGCCTTTGGCGTGGCGCGCGAGATGGCACTCGGGCTGGAGGTGGTGCTGGCGGACGGCCGCGTCCTCAATGGCCTGTCGAAGCTGAAGAAGGACAATACCGGCTACGACCTGCGCAACCTCTTCATTGGTGCGGAAGGCACGCTCGGCATCATCACGGCGGCAACCCTGAGGTTGTTTCCGAAACCGCGCGCGGTGGAGACCGCCTTTGTCGGCCTCAAATCGCCGGCGGATGCGCTAAGACTGCTCTCGATCTCGCAGAACGAGGCGGCGGGCACGCTGACGAGCTTTGAGCTTTTGTCCGACATCGCCGTGGACTTCAGCGTGCGCCATGGCATCGACATTCGCGATCCCTTGGGCAACCAGCATCGCTGGTACGTGCTGTTGGAACTGTCATCTCCGCGCGATGACGCTCGCGCCACCCTGGAATCGATCCTCGCGCAGGGGATGGAGCGGGGCATCGTCGACGACGCCGTGATCGCCGCGAATTTGAGCCAGCGCTCGGCGTTCTGGAAATTGCGCGACGAGATGTCGGCCGCGCAGAAGCCGGAAGGCGGCTCGATCAAGCATGACATCTCGGTGCCGGTCGCAGCCGTCCCCGAATTCATTGCACAAGCCAATGCGGCTGTCGTCAAACTCATTCCGGGCGCGCGTCCGGTGCCATTTGGCCATCTCGGCGACGGCAACATCCATTACAATGTCAGCCAGCCGATCGGCGCCAGCACCGCGGATTTCCTGGGCCAATGGCACGCGGTCAACGCGGTCGTGTTCGAGATCGTGCTGCGGATGGGCGGATCGATTTCCGCCGAGCATGGCATCGGCGTGCTCAAGCGCGACGAACTGCCAGATGTGAAGGACAAGGTCGCCATCGAATTGATGCGCGCCATCAAATCGACGCTCGATCCGCTCGGGATCATGAACCCGGGCAAGGTGCTGTAGAACAAAATGCGCATCGCTCTCATCCACGCTCTGAAACATTCGATCGTTCCGATCGAGGCTTCGTTCGCGAGGCTTTGGCCGGACGCGACGCTGATGAATGTGCTCGACGACAGCCTGTCGGCCGACGTCGCGCGCGATGGCCGCCTCACATCGGCGATGACCGACGCGCGCATTGATCAGGACGGTAAACTTGCGGGGATCCTTCGCCCAGGCTGGAATAAACCCCCAGCGCATCAGGCGAAAATGCCTTGCGCCGTTTTCGACGAGAATCACGGGTATCGGTTGCGTGGGTGAAACGTTAAACCTCGGCGGGAAATTTGGCTGTTCTACGTAGCCAAAAATTTGCCTTAGCGCCTCCGGCGGCGAGGTGATGACAAAGCGTCCACACATTCTGTTATCCAAATCGAGATAAATTGAGCACCTTTTAACCCCAGTCCCTAAAACTGCGGCAAATGACGACCATTGCGGCCCAACCGGCGCGATCCAATTCCGAAACCGGCCCCGATATGCAGGCACGGATGGCCGAGCTGCGCGCCGCCAACATCAATCCACGCACCGGCCTTGCGACCGACTATCTGAACCATTTTAACGAAGCCGTCATGCTGCTCGAGATGGTTCCGGATATGCCGGAATGCGCGGAAGATTTTCTCGGCTGGCAGCCGCTGTCCTACGCCGAGCATTTCACGGCCTCCAATTTCAAGGCGCGCGATCTCGCAATCGTTGCTTACGAGTCCGCCGACACCCGCATCCGCGCCGAGTTCGACAACATCACCAGTGCAATGACCTCGATTCTCACCGCGGTGGGCGATGCGATGCGCCAAGTCCAACAGGACAAGACCCGCGCCAGGCTAGCCGAACAGGCCACCGGCTGGGTCAAGCCGCTGGTGATGCAGGCGGGCGGCGTCATCAACGGCGACACCGAGGCCGACGTCGACTTCATCATGGCCCATTGATGGCTGCGTCGGATTAGACCCTTGTCGATGTATGAGGCATAGTCTTTCTGAAGACCAATTCCCACTTTTCGGGATCATGCCTTGGCGTCCCTCCTTCAACCGCCCCACCCCCAGCTTGCCGTCAGCGCGGCGATTTTCCGCGATGGCAAGATCCTGCTGGTGCGCCGCGCCCGATCGCCGGCCAAGGGTTTCTATTCGCTGCCGGGCGGCCGCGTCGAATTTGGCGAAACCCTCCACGCCGCGCTGCATCGCGAGGTCGGCGAGGAAACCGCGCTCAAAATCGAGATCGTCGATCTCGCGGCGTGGCGCGAGGTCGTGCCGGGCACCACCGGCGGCGGGCATTATCTGATCATGTCGTTTGCGGCACGCTGGAGCAGCGGCGAGGTGGTGCTGAACGACGAACTCGACGATTACAAATGGCTTGCGCCCGATGCGCTTGCCGAGTTGAAGATCACGAGTGGCCTGCAGGACGTCATCCAGTCGGCCCGGCGCGTGCTGGGGGCCTGATTAACGGTTCTTTCTTGAAGCGCACGCGCATCGCCTGCCTTGCTTCCAGCGCATTGAAAAGGCATATCACGGGGGTTTTCCGGACCGATACATGTCAAGACATTTTCTGGCCGCTCTCCTCGTCTTCTCCTGGCTTTCTGGTCCCGCGCGGGCACAGGATGCGGCAGCGCCTTTCGATGGCGACCTGCAGCGGCTCGCCGAAATTCTCGGGACGCTGCACTATCTCAGGGGCATTTGCGGCAGCAATGAAGGCGGCAAATGGCGCAACGAAATGCAGGCGCTGATCGATGCCGAAACCCCTTCCGGCGAAAGGCGTACGCGGATGATCGCCGGCTTCAACCGCGGCTATAACGGCTTCCAGCAGACCTACCGGACCTGCACGCCGGCGGCTTCCGTTGCGATCCGCCGCTATATCGATGAGGGCTCGAAGATTTCACGGGACCTGACCGCCCGCTACGCCAACTAGCACGTTCGTCCAATTTTAGCACAATGAGCCGGGTTCTCGCGCTCCCGTTAACCTTTCCTAAAGAACTGGTCTAGGCGGCCCCGTACGGCATGCTAAAGGTTTGGGCATTCGACGCGTTCCCCCTGGGTCACGCGAGAGACAGCCTGTTGAGTTCATGAACCATCCAGCGTCCTTCACCATCGCCCGCGATCTGCCCGATCACGAACAGAAGCAGGCTGCGCTCAGCTATCTCAGCGAGGCCTGGGCTGAGGCGCGGCACGATGGCGTCGATGGCGACTGCCTGGCGCAAGCGAGCCTGTTTGCGGCCTTCGCCGAGCTGGTCAAGACCTACGGCGAAGACGCGGTGGCCAAATTCGTCGAAGGCCTTCCCGTCCGCGTCCGCAACGGCGAATTTTCAACCGCGCTGGCAAAGCAATAATATCTACGCTCCAACCTGTCGTCGCCCGGCTTGACCGGGCGACCCAGTATTCCAGAGACGTCAGCGATAGAAGCGATAAGCCGCGGCGTACTGGATCACCCGCCTTCGCGGGTGATGACATCCAGGGGTTGGTGCAAAAATTAAGCCTTGAGCGTTTCCAGAAACCGCACCGGCTCGCCGGTCGATGGCGCGACGATCTCGCTTTGCCACATCACCCGCCGGCCGCGCACGAAGGTGCCGACCGGCCATCCGGTCACGCGCATTCCATCGTAGGGCGTCCAGCCCGCGCGCGAGGCGACCCACTTGTCGGTGATGGTCTCGCTGCGCTTCAAATCGACGATGGTGAAATCGGCGTCATAGCCGACCGCGATCCGCCCCTTGCAGGCGATGTTGTAGATCCGTGCGGGACCTGTGCTGGTGAGATCGACGAAGCGCGAAATCGACAGCCGCCCGGCATTGACGTGATCGAGCATCAAGGGCACCAGCGTCTGCACCCCGGTCATCCCTGAGGGTGACGCCGGATAGATCTTGGTTTTTTCCTCAAGCGTATGCGGTGCGTGGTCGGAGCCGAGCACGTCGATGATGCCCTGCTCGATGCCGCGCCAGATGCCCTCACGGTGA
>Ga0209517_10004800_pt1 | contig 17565 bp, 17 predicted proteins | sample PeaSoiMetSII2010_FD_187695 | JGI IMG/M metagenome (GOLD analysis project Ga0209517, IMG submission 187695) | Peat soil microbial communities from Weissenstadt, Germany - SII-2010 (SPAdes) (version 2) | ecosystem: Environmental > Terrestrial > Soil > Wetlands > Peat | place: Germany...
CGGCATCTTCCAGGTGACGCAGATTCTTTTCCAGCAGGTCATGCTTTGCGTTTGTGTAGCTGCGCCCGGACTTGTGCTCAACAAGTTTCTGCGACTGCGCCGGTGGTATGCGCATATAAAGGATTAGATTTTCTCGAGGCAGGCCATAGATCGAGTATTCCAGATGCTCGATCCAGCGCAAAAACTCGGCGCGCTTTTCTGGCCTAGCCCGCGCCACTTGATGAGCCAGATTCGAACCAATGTAACGGTCCACCAGCACGACTTTGCCTTCATTTAAAGCTAGTTCCAGTCTGGATTTGGCCTCGAAGCGATCACCGGCGTAGAGCAGGGCCGTAAAATGCGGATCGACACTCTCAAGCGATCCCAAATCGCCGTTCAGGAATTTGCCCACCATGCTGCCAAACCAGGAATCGTATTGCGGGAAACCCGTCGAGTAAACGGGAACTCCCTCTGCTTTCAGCGTGAGTTCCAGCAGTTTCGCCTGCGTTTGCTTTCCGCTTCCGTCAATTCCTTCGATGGCAATCAGAAGTCCGCGCGTAGTCATGGCACCTATCAGTGGCAGGGGGAGGCTACCTGTGCCTGCCAGTTTAACTGCACAGTGAACCTCGCGCAACGCCCGGAATTTGAAATTCGCAACCCTTTCTCGAGGTCAACGATTTCCCGCGGGCGTGTTACGATTTCCCACAGGTTTCCGTGAACAGGATGATGTTGCCGACAATGGCGGACAATTTGGCACGGCTGCGCGAGCGGATCGCGGCTGCCGCCCGGCGCGCCGGGCGGCCCTCCGAAGAGATCACGCTGATCGGCGTCTCCAAGACGCATCCAGCCGAGAAGATTCGCGAAGCATTCCAGGCAGGAGTGCGGGATTTCGGGGAAAACCGCGTACAGGAGTGGGAAGAGAAGCGCGGCGTGCTAGCCGATCTTTCCGCCACATGGCATCTCATCGGCCACCTCCAGAGCAACAAGGCAGCGCGAGCCGCCAAAGTGTTCACTGCCATCGATTCGCTCGACGATTGGACGCAGGCGCAGCGCATTGCGCGTGCCATCGCTGAAACTCCTTCGGCCGAAGCAATGCGCGTTCTAATTGAGGTCCATCTCGGCGGCGAAGAAACAAAATGCGGCGTTGCCGAAGGCGAGCTGCCAGATCTCGCGGAAAAAATAGCGCAGCTCGAGCATTTGCATCTAGCTGGGCTCATGTGCATCCCCCCGTTCCTGGAAGACCCAGAGAAAGTGCGCCCGTTCTTTGCGCGGCTGCGCCAATTGCGCGACGGGCTGGAAGCTCGGTTGGGCCGGCGGTTGCCAGTTCTCTCGATGGGGATGTCTCACGACTTCGAAGCCGCCATTCAGGAAGGCGCGACGGAGATTCGCGTGGGCACCGCACTCTTTGGTACCCGGCCGTCGCCGCAATGAATCGAACGGATGTCGCGGCTCCCTCAGGAGAATGCATGAAGCTCTTTACACCTATGCGTTTACGGGAAATTGAGTTCAAGAACCGCATCGGAGTTTCGCCAATGTGCCAGTATTCGGCGAAAGACGGCCACCCTGGCGCGTGGCACCTGGTGCATCTCGGCAGCCGGGCTGTGGGCGGCGCGGCGCTGGTGATGACTGAAGCCTCAGCCGTTGAAGATCTGGGACGGATTTCGCCAGCGGACGCGGGAATCTATCTGGATGCTCAGGTGGAATCCTGGCGCCCCATCGTCGAGTTCCTGAAGGAACAGGGCGCAGTTGCGGGGATGCAATTGGCGCACGCCGGACGCAAGGCCAGCACAGCAGCACCGTGGTTTGGCGGCGGGCCCATTGCGCACGAGCAGGGAGGCTGGACGCCCGTGTCGTCAACCAATGCCCCGTTTGGTGAAGGCTACAACGTGCCGCGTGCATTGACGCATGAAGATTTGGACCGCGTCGTGGCTGATTTTCGGCAGGCCACTCGGCGCGCGCTCGCAGCGGGCTTCCAGTTCGTAGAGATTCATGCGGCGCACGGCTACCTGTTGCACCAGTTCTATTCACCGCTTTGCAATGACCGCAAGGACGAATACGGCGGCAGCTTCGAGAATCGCATCCGGCTCCTGCTGCGTGTAGCGCGGGCGGTGCGCGAAACGTTGCCGCAAGCGCTGCCGCTCCTCGTACGCATTTCGGCCACCGATTGGAAAGAGGGCGGTTGGGATATAGAGCAAAGCATTGCATTGTGCCGCAAGCTGAAGGGACTTGGTGTGGATCTGGTGGATGTGTCGAGCGGAGGAATTTTGCCGGGGATAAAAATTCCCGCAGGGCCGGGCTATCAAGTAGGATTCGCGGAGGCCATCCGACGGCAGACCGGAATGCCCACCGCCGCCGTCGGGATGATCTCGAAGCCTGCACAGGCGGAATCGATAATCTCCACCGGCCAGGCAGACATGGTGTTCCTTGCGAGAGAGATGCTCCGCGATCCGTACTGGCCAAGGCGCGCCGCTGCCGAGTTGCAGACCAAGATCAAACCGCCCGTGCAGTATGAGAGAGCGTGGTGAGCGATGAGCTATCTCAATCTCACGGATGATGTTGCAAAAGGAACGGTCAACTTGATTGTGCGCGTGCAGCCGCGCGCCAGCAAAGACGAAATTGCTGGCACAATGGGGGGCGCACTGAAGATCCGTCTTCGCGCCCCCGCCCTGGAAAACCGCGCCAACGAAGCGTTGATCGTTTTCCTAGCGGATCTTTTGAAAAGGCCAAAGTCGGCTGTTAGAATTCAAAGCGGCGAACACGGCCGGACCAAACGCGTCGAGATTCATGGGGTTACGCGCCAGCAGGTCCTGAATCTGCTCCAGGTGGAAACCTGACGCGCTGGCGATTAACAGGCATGGCTGAGAGCTGTTCTGAAAACAACCCGGAGATTCACGAAATCGGAAGCGGGGAACTGCATGAGCGTACAGATTGCTGAGATTCAAAGTGACTTGCGCGCCGCCAAGCTTCACGGCTGGCTCTTCTACGATTTTCGCGGGCGCGACCCCATTGCCCACTGCGTTCTGGGCCTTCCGGAAGGCATGCGCACGCGGCGCTGGTTCTATTTCATCCCGGCTAAGGGCACACCACGAAAACTGGTGCACAAAATCGAGTCTGAATCCCTGGCAACGCTACCGGGCGAGACGCTTTACTACGCCGGCCTAAAGGAATTGCAAGCCAACCTGAAAAAATTGCTTGGCCGTGCAAAAACCATCGCCATGCAGTATTCGCCGAAGAACGCGATTCCTTACGTTTCCATGGTGGATGCCGGCACGATTGAGATGGTGCGTACGGCCGGCGCCAAGGTCGTTACCTCCGCCGACCTGGTGCAGAAATACGAAGCATGCTGGAGCCAGGAGCAACTGGATTCCCACCTGGCTGCGGGCATCGCGATTGACCGTATTGTTCGCGAGGCCTTTTTACTCGCGGCGCAATCCGTGCGCGAGAAGAAATCCATGACCGAGTACGACTTGAAACAATGGATGCTTCAGAAATTTGCGGAGGCCGGCATCATCACGGAAGATGGCCCGGACATTGCCGTCAATGCCAATGCCAGCGACCCTCACTATGCGGCGACCCGAGAGAAGGCCGCGGCCATCCGGGAAGGCGATCTTCTACTGCTCGACGTTTGGGGCAAACAGAAGGCGCCAGGAAGCGTCTACTACGACGTCACCTGGGTGGGCTATCTGGGGGCAAAGGTCCCGGCAAAGTATGTGAAAATCTTCGATGTGGTTCGCGAGGCGCGTGATTGTGCCGTGGAGTTGATACGCTCCAGCGTGAAAGCCGGGAAGCAATTGCAAGGTTGGCAGGTGGACCAGGCGGCGCGCAAAGTGATTGAGAAGGCCGGCTACGGCGAATACTTCTTTCACCGCACGGGCCACAACATCGGGCAATCGGTTCACGGCAACGGCGTGAATATGGACGGGCTGGAAACGCGCGACGATCGCCACCTAATTCCACGAACCTGCAATTCCGTTGAGCCGGGCATCTACCTCCCGGAGTTTGGCATTCGTAGCGAAGTGGATGTGTACGTGGATAAGGACGAGGCGCGTGTCACGGGAGCGGTGCAAACGGAGATTCTGGCCCTCCTCGCGTGAGGCTGGCACAAGGCAGGCACATGTCCGACGAAGTCATACAACCGAGGCTGGAAGAAAAGCCCGTGCAGCCTCGCGATGAGGGTTCGCCGAAAGAGAGTCTGGCATTGGCGATCGGCATTGCAGGATGGCTGCTGCCGGGGTTGGGCCATGCGCTGCAGCGTATGTGGGGCCGCGCCATCATCGTATTCCTCACCGTTGGCCTGCTGGTAACCGCCGGGGCAATGATGCGCGGAAACGTTTTTAGTTCGAACGCTACCGATGCGTTTGACACGCTCGGCTACGTCGCCGATCTGGGCACGGGAAGTTTTTATTTGGCTGCGCGAACTCTGGAGCGTAACGGCGCCGATGTTTCCCATGCCGATGGAGATTACGGCACCAGGCTTTTGGCTACGGCCGGAGTGCTGAATTTGCTGGCAGCTCTGCATGCCTATGAAGCGGCGCGGGGACGCAAAGCGTGATGCCCGTAAATGGCTTTGCCTTGACGCATTTCCAGGCGTTGCTATTCTTTGCCGCGATTATCTCCGTGGCCTTCGGTTTCCTGGGGCGCCGTCGCCCCAAAGACCGCATCAAGTACATCCTGTGGTCGTTTTTCCTTTTTCTGGCGGTGGGCATCGGCATCGCCTGGGCCATGTATCCGTTTTCCCGTTAGCGCATTCTGGCAACTTCGCGCGCGGTGAATTGACACAGATTTTCAGCGGATGCTATGGTAAAGAACAGGCCGAGGTAGCTCAGTGGTAGAGCAGCCGATTCGTAATCGGCAGGTCGAGAGTTCAACTCTCTCCCTCGGCTCCAGTTTCCTCTTTGTAAATCAATAACATACAGATTTGATTTAAGTGGGCTACTTGATCCCTTTGCACCATGATTGCAAGTTCGCGCAAATTCGCGCGAGTCTTTCTCTACGCCGAATTCAGCCAGCGGACTAAACTCATAGTTCAGGTTTACGTAGGAAAGCAGGACCAAACAGCCGGTAGAGGATTCCGGCTTATCGTGCCAGCTTTGCCGCGGGAAGCGCCCCAAACGGCACCTGCACACCCCGGCGAGTGGGCTTTGCACCTGCGGCCGGGAAACACATCTTCCAGAAATTGACCTCGTCTGTCGTAAACTCAAATGCGACATTTCTCTTGCCATCGCGCGCCAGCTTCGCGGACACGACCCTGCACTCCGCCTTCTGCGCCGCGTTTTCATTCACCAGCCACAGCGTTTGCCCAATCACGACCTCTGGCTCCAGCACCATCATCCCGCCGTACTTGCTCACGGAAAGCGTTCGTGCAACGGCTTTAAATGTTCCGTTCCCGTCCATCTCCCCGTGCACAATCAAGTCCACGCACAGCGCCACTCGTGCGGTGCGACGTCGCTCAATGCTGCGGAAATGCACTATGCTCATAGCGATTCGTTGCTCTTCGGTCGGAGGATTTGGCCCTGCTTACTAAATGTCCGTGGTCTCACCCAGTCTCCAATTGGTGACGCGCAGACCTGCCCGAGCGAAGGGGACCAGCGATATAACCGGCGCGTCCAATACTGAGCGATTCCACATCCAAGTCGATCTTAGGTTCAGCGCCCTGCCGTGGGAATAGAGGGCCAGTACCGAAATAACGGCCTGGCCACTAGTACCTTTGTGCCAGCACCTCTGGCCCCCCTCGGTATCCGAGCAAGGACTCCCCTGCGAATTGCACTGACCAGAGAGCGGAAACCGCCACTACGGGGAACAAATTACTCCATCCCTGCGTAGCTTCTATTGAGATGGAAGTGATTGCTTGGCAGACGTGCGAGCCGGGTGTCGAGATGCACTGTGCAGCGGCGACGGAGAAGAACGAGTGGGCCTTCGCGGGTTGGGAAGAACTCGTTCAAGTTGCGCTTGCGGAATGGGAAGAATGCCCGGCCTGCCTACCACCATTTCCAAGGACATTCACCATTTCCGAGCAGGTCGCCAGGGAAGCTCGGCTAGAAGAGTTCCTGAAGAGCGTTGAAGGAAATTTGCGTCGTCCGCCACGCACGCTCTCTGGCCGGGAAGCCTTGCGGGAACGGCTGACCTTCGCTTTTGAGCGCTTTGGCAGAGGCGCACTCGATCTCCAGGACGAGCACCTTGCCTTGCTGCTAAACGACGGCTTTTCGGCCCTCGGCAAGCAAATGGCCCGCGAGGCACGCCGCTTCGATCCTTCCATAAGCTCTGAGGACATCTACCAAGCCACTCGCAACGCCTGGACTGCCGGTGGTCTCCAGTTGCTGCTGGGCCGGGAGATGCGTCTGACCCCGGCAATCTTCGCCTACAGCATGCTCTACCCCTATACCGACAATTTCCTCGACAACACGAACGTACCCTCCGAAGAGAAGCGCAAGTTCAACGCTCGCATCAGGCAGCGTTTGTCGGGGGAAAAGATTGCTCCTAACGGGGAGGCGGAGGCCACACTCTGGAAACTCTTCGAGATGATTGAAGGCCAGTACCCTCGAGCCGAATGGCCTCAAGTCTACGCGAGCCTGCTGGCCATCCATCAGGCTCAGGAAAGCAGCTTGCGCCAGCAGAGAACTGCGCTCCCTCTCTCTACTGCCGACATCCTTAAACTCAGCTTTGAGAAGGGCGGCGCATCGGTCCTTGCAGACGGCCATCTTGCCGCGGGGTCACTCTCTCACGATGAGGCGCGATTTCTTTTTGGTTGGGGCGCGCTGTTGCAACTGGTGGACGATCTTCAGGACCTCCGGCAGGACCGCCGCGATGGTTCGCTGACGATTTTCACTCAAGCCGCAGGACACGGTCATCTGGACGGGTTGACGACGCACACCTTGAATTTCGGGCACATGGTTATGCGACACATGGACCGGATGCCGGTCCGTTGCCAGGCCCTGAAGGAAATGATCCAGAAAAGCTACATGTCCTTGCTGATCTGGTCCGCTGCGGAGTGCGCCGAGCTATACACGCGAGACTATCTGGCCGAATTGGAAAGTCATTCACCGTTCCGATTCGCGACCATTACCGCGCGGCGTAAGCAACTTTCCAAATTAACTCGTCCCTTGACGCGATTATTCGAGGCCTTCCTGGAAGACGAGAAAGACCAGTCCGCAAATCAGCCATCCAGTTTCTGCGTAGATTGGGCTTGAAAATCCTCTTGGGCAGGAAGTAATCCACTCCGCATCCGTTATCGGCGTGGAACCCCATAACTGAACAGTTTTTGGCATTCTTTCCGGAGAAATCCGCCTGTGACGGGGATGAGGTGCCCGCCCCTTTTAAAGACAAGCTCGCACGATATCAGGCAAGCCCGCCACTTGTACTCGTCCGTGCCGCACTTGCGGCCGAAAGCGGCGATGTCTTCCTGGGATACGCCGTAAACGACCGCGCCAATTCTGGACCACACACAAGCACCGGCGCACATGGCGCAAGGCTCGTGCGTCGAATAGAGAACAAAGTCCTGGAGGTAGCGGCCATAACCGCTGGAGACATATTTGAGCGTTTCCAACTCGACGTGCTTGATGCTGGAGCCCGATGTTTTTACCCGGTTACCGGCACTGGCAATGACCACCTCGCGTCCTCCCACGATGCGTGTGATGACGGCGCCGATGGGATAGTCGCCTCGGTCTCCGGCGCGTTTGGCCTCCGCAACAGCCAGTTCCATGAATTTTTTTCGCGGTTTGTAGGAGAAGGGGATCATAGAATTAGAGTATATCCGGTTGTGACAAGCCTTTCACAGGATAAGGGTTGAGCTTCCTGCCATTGGAAAACCGATGGAATTCCGACAGCCCGGATCGCAGAAATTCATTTTGCATCTTCGCCTCCCGAGGTGCTGTATTCTTGTTTCGTCGCTCCAAAGGTTCTCTTTGGAAGAGGCTCCATGAAAAATACAATCATTTGTGCAATTCTTCTTTCGTCGCTGTGCTTCGCCGCGCAAAGCCGTGCACAGCTTCCCACAGCAGCTCCGTATCCCGGTCCTGATGATCGTTACAAAGTAGATCTTTTGTTGGTCGTCGGCCACCCCGACGATGACTCTCTAATCTCCGGCTACCTGGCCAGGCTGATCCTTGATGAGCACAAACGAGTTGCCGCGATCATGTGCACACCTGGCGATGGCGGCGGAAATGAAGTTGCCTACGAATCGGGCGCCGCGTTGGGGCAAGTGCGCATTCAGGAGGCGCGGCGGGCGCTCGAGTTTCTCGGCGTCAGCAACATCTGGTTTCTTGGAGGTCACGACACCCCGGGCCAGAATGTTCTGTGGTCCCTCGAAAGATGGAATCACGGCCGGGCACTGGACGATCTGGTCCGCCTGATTCGCCTCACCCGGCCGGAAGTGATTGTCACACTTCTGCCCGACCAGGTTGCCGGCGAGAATCATGCTGACCATCAAGCCGCCGGAGTCATTGCAACCGAGGCCTTTGACCTTGCAGGCGATCCCACCGCGTTTCCCGAACAGGTCTCCCCGGCGCGCGACCTTCACGGCATGATGAACTTGACGGATGACCTGCGCCCTTGGCAGCCCAAGAAAATCTACTACTTCACGGATGCCTTTGAGAACACCTCGCAATACTGGCACGATCCCCGGGTCACATCACCCTTCCGCGAAAACCTCCTGAAGGGAACCGGGCCGGAGTACTCCAACGCGGAAGTCTCTCCCTCTCGTCATGTTTCCTACGGGCATATCGCCGCCGAAGAGCAAGTATTCTATCTGACGCAGGAAGGAAGCCTCGGCAAAGATGCAATTGCCAAGGGCGATTTCCGCGAGTTTGAACAGCAAGTCCACCTCATCTTTGGAAAATCACTGGTCAAGGGAAGTGTTACCGGGGACGTTTTTGAAGGCGTCACCTCTGATGCGCTTCCGTTCACCCCGGTGCGAGGGTATCAACCGCAGAGTCGCGACAAATTGCAGTTGGAGATCGGCGATCCCTACGCTTTTTACCAGGAATTCTGGAAGGCCCACAATCTCGAACGTCTTTCCCACCTTGTTCCGCTGCCCGAAGTGGCGATGAATCGCGGAGGCACTTTGCATGTTCCTCTTCTCATTCGCAACGACACGCAAAACTCCGCGGTGGTCGGCTTGACGGCTGTGCTTCCAAAGGGCTGGACCTTGGAATCCGGATCCGCGCTCTACCCGGTTCCGGCAGGCAATTCTTATCCGGTGCTGGCCATTCTGACGACTCCATCCGCCGGCGATGTCGAATGGCAAGAGCTCACTTTCAAGGCAGAAGCGGCTGGGCAGCCGGTTGGCAGCGTTACGGTGCGCGTGCTTCTGGGAAAGAGTGGCGGCCTGCCGCAGTGATACCTGATTTGCTGATGTCGTGAACGTGAACCAGGGCAGAGATGAAACCCGCTTGTGCTACGCATATGGGGATGGCCCGCGCAAGTATTGCTGTATTCTCAGAGTGGCGAAAGATCCAACTGGGAAAAACAGGGAATCGACACTAGAGCCACCATGAATTATGGCCAACAAATTGCTCCCTTTAAGCGTGTACCCGTAGCTGTTGTCTCTCGGAGAATTTGGACATCTTGAAGGTGGCGGAACTCTACCTTCTTGGGGAATACTCGCAAAATGGAAATCGTCCCTAAGAAGTTGCTGCAGCCCGCCGAGCCTGTAAAGCTCGTACTCCTTGCCTGCGCGGATTGGGCCATCATTGTGGGAGTCTGGGTCGCAGCGGCTTTCGCTCCGCGGTGGTTTTATCCACTGTGGGTCCTGCTTCTCGCGGGACGTTTGCACGCGCTGGGAGTTGTCCTGCACGACGTTGTGCATCAGCCGCGCCGCGCAAAAACTCCCTTGGTCCGTGTGATCGAGATCATTTCCGGCTACCCCATTGGCAGCACGGTGGAGGCCATGCGTTACCATCACCTGCGGCACCATCGGGATCTGGGATTTCCGGGTGACCCTTACTTGAAGTCATGGGTTGGCCGGAGCAAAACAAGGCTTTGGGTCATGTCGCTACGGTATTTTGCTCTAGCGCCACTGTGGGTGGTGCGCGGCGTTTACGGATGCGTCGCCGCCTATGTCCCGAGTCTGCGCAACAGTTACGGCAGGCTCTTCTTGCAGGACAAATCGGGCAAAGATCTCACCAATAGTCAGGAAGTCATCGATTGCGCGCTAGAAGACCGATGGCAGACGGTGTTCTACGCCTGCGTTGGCCTGCTGTTCGCAATTCGCCCATACTGGATGATGGCGTATTACATTATGCCGTTGGTAATTGCCGGTTATTCCGCGGGGTACCGCCTGCTTGTCGAACACGTGCAGGAACCGAATCAGGATCGCAGCCCGGAAACGACGATGCGATCCACGCGAAACCACCATCTCGGATGGATCGGCAGACTTTTCCTGGCGCCACATAACGTCGGCTATCATCTCGCACATCATCTTCACCCGCAGGCCGCGCTGGAAAATTTGCCCGAACTCCAGCAATGGTATGAAATCAACGGAAAACTGACTGCGAACACGCTTCATTGAGAATTCGCAGCTGAAACGGTTTCGCCTAGAAACTCACCCCGGAAAATACTTGACCAGTCGCCACGGGCGTCCAGGGCGAGTTGCTTAATCGCGCCCGTGCGTTGGCCACGTTTGTTTTTCACGTTCAGATAGGATTCCACCGCTCCGTTGGTGCGGAACACGCGAAGGGGAGAGAGTTGTCTCAGTTGACGCGCGTACCGATAGTGATAATTCTCCAGCAGGCCCGCTTCGACGCCCGCTGCGGCGCGATGAAGCGTTTCGTCCGTCGCGGAAGACTCAACGTAGAACACGTAACCAGGTTCGGGTGGATTGGGTTCGCAGGCAATCATCGCGAACTCCGGCGAGAGACCAAGCGAATCGAAAACATCCCGCAAAATGCCCGCGACATGTGCTTCATTCAGTTTTTCACCAAACCAATCCGAAATGTAGCTTTCACGCCCAAGAAAACGAATCAGCGGGCACTCATGAAAACGGCCAACGACCACGATCAGATCGTGCAACTGGTAACGGTACAGGCCCCCGCCGGTGGTCAGCACAACCGTGTACCTCTGTCCCCCCTCCAATTGATGCGCCAATTGGGGATATTTGGAATCGCAACTACCCGCCGCATCGGTGGGTAGGAATTCAAGAAAATGCGAGCAGATAGCGAGTGCAGAGCCTTCGTATCCGTGCAGCGGAAAAGATACAAAACCTTCCGTGGCGATGAGGCCCTTGCCCTGAATTTTGGCTTGCGGGATTAGACTTGCCAGGTGTTGCGCGGGGATTGCGGAGTTGGCGTCGGTCCAACAACTCAGCAACTTGAGTGCAGGCCAAAGCTGCGCATGCATCTCTGCGGCTGTACACAAGCGAAGTGTGGAGCGAAGTTCTTTGGCTCGGCCCGGCTCCGGTTGCAAGGCGCAGCGAAGGATTCCCGGAATTGCGGTATTCGTTGTGATGGTCCCATGCTCCAAATCATGCGCGAGGGCTTCGCCATATTCCCGAATCGGCGCGAGGAGTAGAGAGAAAAAAGCAGGATTCCAAATGGAGACAAGTTTCAGGCTGCGGCTGCGAATCAGGAAGAGCAGCGTGACGTAACGAAACGTCGCCATGTCCGCAATTCCACGCACCGCCGAAGGCACGGCCATCACGGAATTGACGAAGTGCTTTTGCCAACCACCTAAATAGGCGGCGTCTTCGTCAAAACCGATGGGAATCCCGGCGGATGTTTTGCGTTCGTGCGACAATGCCGGACTGACCGACCAAAAGGCTTGACCACACATCAGGCTCGGGTCGTGCCTGAATAAATCCGCGATCCACGCGCGAATTCCGGCTTGGAATTCATATTGCAATGAGCGGTTATAGGAAATCCATTTCTCTGCGCTGGAAGACCCGCTAGTGGGTTCAAAGAGGCAAACAGGATCGCTCGTGAGGACGTTTTGCTCTCCAGCAGCAATGCGTTGGATCATCACCGCGTAGTCATCGTAGTCGCACAACTGGACGCGCTGCTGATAGTCACAAGTGGAGCGCATCGAAGGGAAATCGTGTGCGCGGCCAAATTCCGTGCCGGCGTTCGCGCGCAAAATGCGGCGGAGGATGGCTTCCTGCGTGGCGGCAACGCGCTTCGTGGCACGCTGAAACTGGACATGTGCAGGAAGGCACCCCGCCAGCCAGACCGAATTCGCGAGCGAGGGATTCATGATGGCTCGGTGTTCGGATGCTCCAGTCCGATGGGGGAATCATCCATGCGCGGCGTGGCCCGGAAAAAGCGCACAAGAAAACCCAGATAGCTGCGGCCGGTAACAGCGCGGGGAAGTTTGCGCCAGACCAGACGATGCAACCGCGGCAGGTGGTAGCTGGGCACCTCGGGAAAGAGATGATGCTCGAGGTGATAGTTTTCGTGCAGCAGGAAAAAGCCCACGATCGGATTGGGGATGATCGTGCGACTGGCGATATAGGGATCCGAAGCGTCGGTGATGCCGTGTTGCGTGAAGCCGCGGATTGCGGTCAGCGTGCCAACGATCAGAAGCGGGATCAGCCAGGCAACCACAAGGTACCGAAGTGGCGCAAAACGAAGTATGACACTGTAAACGGCGGCCAAAAGTGCGTATTCCATGAGTATGCGCTGACGCTCCTGGCGCGAGCCGTGCCTGATTGCCAGTATCGGAATTGCCACCAGGTACAGCAACGATCCCATGGAAAGCCGCAGGAAATGCAGAGACCAAACTACAGAGCGGCGTCCCGTGTAGTTGTTGTAGTCGTCGGGATCCCGCGAGTCGCCGAGAAATATGTGATGACGGGTGTGCAGAACACGATACGCGGAAAACGACATGAGAAAAGTCGAGCCAATCAGCACCGATGCAATGCGGTTCCACTGGCGATTGCGAGATAGAGAGTCGTGCATGCCATCGTGCATCAGTAGGACGAACGCATTTAGCGCCAAGGCCATAGCGGCAATACCAGGGAGAATCATCAGCCAACGGCCGTAAGCCTGGCCTAAGTAGGTTAGCGTCAGGCCGAGTGCGCCCAGGCTGCCAAAGCAGAAAAATTCGAGCATTCGCTTGCGCCAATCCTGCTTTGCAAAAACAGCGATTTCCTTCTCAACTCCACGAGCGAGATTTGCTCTGGCTCGCAGCGTTGCCCGGAGCGCCTCCGACTCGGGCTCGGAATTCGCTTCGCGCGCCGCGCCAAAGAGCGCCGCGCCAAAGAGCGCCGCATAGGTGAGCACTCCAAGAGCGGCTCCAGCAAGAAGATCAAGGAAAACGTGTTGTTTCACCAGGAGTGTCGCGGCCAGAATCAGAAGTGTCCAGAGCCAGAGTGCGGCGCGAGCCGTCTTGACCGTCAACAGGCGCGCCGAGCACAAAGAGCAATAGATCGCCAGCGAAGCATGTAGGGAAGGCAGGGCATTCCGGTTGGTGTCCACGGAGAGGACCAGCCGAAGAACAGGGGAGATGACTTGCGACGGCGAAATGAGGTGCGGAATTGCGGTTGGCCACATGGCAAAACAAAGATGAGAAATGACGGTGATCCACGCAAAACCAAACGCGATGTCGCGAAGTTCGCGCGATTTTCGTGCCAGCAGCAGCGGCAGCGTCAGAAACAGGTAGAACGAAAAATAGAGCCACATGGCAGGCTCGAACAGTGGAAGAAGACGATCGATTGCCGTAACTGGGATAAACATGGGAGCGAACAGCGGGTGATATTGCAGTTCGAAATACGGAACACAAAGCAGCAGCCCCAAGCCGAAAAATAATGCCACTTTTTCTGCGACCAGATTCTGTGACTCTCTCTCGCGCTGCTCGGAGTGATTCATGCGCCGCATCCCTTCATCAAACGCGGACCAACCATGCGTTCTCCCGCGCGCGTCAGGTTGCCACGGGAAATCTCCGTCAGGCAGGCGAGTTCATCCCCGTTCATGTGACCTGGGTTGATGCGTTGGAAAAAAGAGATGAGCGGGTCGCGCAGACGCTCTTCGGTCACATCGGCAACACCCCGGCGCAGCGGAGTTGCGGAATGGAATCGAACGATGCCCTCTTCCGGATAATATTCACCGGGGAATTTGCGCTCACCCAAAGCGTCAAGAATGCGTTTGATGTTCGCCGGAGCAGGCCGGTCGGGGTGCGGATAAAACTCCCTGAAAAAAACGGGAAGAAAGCGCCAGGTCTTGTAGCCGGAGCAGATGAGGTACCAGAAGACCAAGGCATCGGGGCATGCAATGCGGATGCGATCAGCTTCCACAAAAACGGTCTGGCTCCAGAGGCGGCTGAGGATTGTCTCTCCCCAAAATTCCTGGGCGACGATGGTGTCGCCTGAAAAGAAAGCGACGATTTTGCGGTTGTCGATCACCATCGGAATACGCATCAGGGTGGAAAACCCCTGAATTTGGCCGTCCTTCAGGTCGCGAAGCAGGACCACCGATTCTTTTTCCGCAAGATCGCTCTCGAATTGTTCGCGGGAAGTCCGCAGAAAGTATGCGTCAAGCAACTCGTACATGCATTCGCGTTCGGCAAGCGTGAGCAGCGCCCGTTGCACAACCGAGCCCGCGAGGCGGCGGGCCGGTGCAAGATCAAAGGGTGGCGATGTCCACGTAGACAGGGCGGTGGTCAAGTTGCTCATGAAAGTGGCCTCCATCCGGCCATTCGGCCAGATACAAACGGCTTGCATATAAAACGTGCGCATATTTCTTTGCGACGGGGAGCAAGGGATCACGAGCATCGAGCCCTACGAGCAGGTACTCGAATCCGCGTGACTTCGCCTCACTGTAGAGTTCGCGCAATAATCCGGCAAAGATCTGCTCTTCATCGGCAGAGATACAAATGAAGGCAACATAAGCGCTGCGAAGCTTTGTACCTGGACGTGGAAGAGCGGCGCGTCCCGCCCATTGCGCGCTGAAGTTGTAAATGGGTGCGGCCGCCTTCAGCCAACGAGAATAACCCTGAACCACGGTCTGCTTATAGGCGCTCTGGTCCCAGAGGCCCGCGATACCGACGATTGCTCCCTTACGCCGCGCGACAAGAATGTCCTCGATTCGCAGGCCGAGAGATGTAAGTTCGCGAAGAGAGCCCTCAGTCCATTCGGGGAAGAACTGGCGTTGCGGCCCGTTAGTTTTCAGGAAACTGGCGAGCTTGGCGACCTGGTCGGGAGCAGGCGATGAAATTTCCACTTCACCTTGAAAAGGTGACTTAGTCCGTCCAAGGGAGATTGCGAGGGTGCAAAAATCTGCGACGGGATGGAAGGAAGGGAAGGACCTGCGCGCCTTGTGCACGAGGACAGCCTCTGCCTCGCGATTTCCCTCGATGATGGAAACCAGGTAGGCAGGAACCGGATCCCGCTCGTGCAATTGCCTCAATAGGGAGAATCCGCGCGATACCAGCCAACGGCCCCGGAAGCGCTGGTCAATGCGAAGTTGCCCCAAATAGCCCAGGCGTTGCGGATGTCCGTTAATGAAGAGATTCCGAGTCGAGCGGCAAGCGACGCCCACGACTTCGCCGTCCTGTGTGTCCCGGGCGACAAGGACTTGGAACTCGTTTCCCGTTACGCGGCAGCCCAGCGAAAAGTCCGGCTCGCGTTCGTAGGTAACCACAATATTCCCCGGCATCGCCTCGCGGCGGCAAAGTCCGCGAATCGCGAAATCGTCACCCGGTGTAGCGAGTCCGATCTGCAACTCCATCAACTCACCCGCAATTCCGTGAAAGCCTCCGAGACGAATGGTCGGAGCTCCAACGCTTGCGTATGCGAAGCCTTCAGCAGCGGCACGTTGTAAGATTCATCTCCCAGCGGAAAATCCTTGCGCTGCAGCACCTCGGAGCGGAAGAGCAGGTTGATGGAGAAGAAGTGTGTCCACATGAACCAACTCTCGCTATTGACTTGAAAATCCAGGCTGCGCCGAAAAATGGAATTGATGCTGTAAAACTTCTGGCGCGCCTCAATGCAACGTTGTTTCACTTGTTCCGCCGTCATACCACGCGGCGCAAAGGGAACCATACCGTAACGATAATCGGGCGCGAGCCACCAGCGGTCGTACAACAAGCGGCCCTCTCGTTTCAGGCGATCGTAAAGGGGAGTTCCCGGGAACGGCGTAAGATGATTGAATGCCACGATATAAAAACGGTGCCGTTGTGCGAACGCCAGAGTCTCATATAGTGTGTCGCCGTTGTCTTCGTCGTAGCCCAGAATGAACGTGACATACAGCCGAATTCCGTGGCGCCGCAGGTTCTCCAGAGCTTTCTCGTAGCCGCCTTTCATCGTGTTGAACGACTTATGCATGCGGCGAAGGTTGTCCTGGTTGAGCGTTTCAAAACCGATGAGCAATCCCTGGCAGCCGCTGGCTTTGATCAAGCGCAAGAATTCTTCGTCGTGCGCGGCGTTGATGCTGGCCTGGCTGACCCAGCGAATCTTCAGCGGAATAAGTTGCCGGAAGAACTCCTTAGCTTGATCCATGTTCGAAGTGATGTTGTCGTCCACGAAGAAAATCAGCGGCTTCTTGATACGGTGTATCTCGTCAATGATTTCATCGATCGGCCTCCGCGTTTGCGTATTCCCAAAGTACGACTGGATCGCGCAAAACTCACATTTGAAATGGCAGCCGCGCCCCGCTTCCACCAGTCCCACGGGAAGATATCGCTTGCCAGCGAAAATGGAGCGGTCCGGCCGCAGGCCCGCGAGTGGCGGCCGCTTCGGTTGCCGATAGACTTGCTGCAAACGGCCGCCACGAAAATCGGAAAGCACCTCTGGCCATAGCCCTTCCGCCTCACCAATCACAATCGATTCGGCGTATTCGCTGGACTCTTCCGGAACCAGCGTGGGATGGAACCCGCCCATCACTACCGGCACACCGCGGCGGCGATATTCGGAGGCAATTTGATACGCGCGCTTGGCCGTATACGTCTCCACGCTCATCGCGACCAAATCGGTTGGCTCATCGAATGGAATGGACTCCGTGCGATCGTCGTAGAAACGAATTTGCGTATCGGAGTCACGCGGCGTCAATCCAGCCAAAGTCGCGGGCGCAAGCGGTTCCATCTGCCAGGTCCGGATGTACGGCTGGCCGCGGCGACGGCCGATGCAGGGATGAACGAGCGTTAGTCGCATCGAGTTACCTCACGCATTCGGCGCCAGTTGCCAGTCGCAGTTATAAAAAGTGTCGAGATGATAGGCATAGAAGCGATAACCGAAATTGGCGGGTATCGCGATAGGAAGCTGCGTGCGTGAACCAGCAAGTCGCTTCCAAATCGAAGCGTAGCTGTAGGTTTTCTTCCACGCGCGCCGCGTGTTTCGCAGCAATTCCTCGGCGGTCATGTTCTTCGGCTGAAAGACGACGTGCTGGCCGTCATAGAGACTCCAATTCTCGGTGGTGATGCGGGCTTCTGTCTTGAGCCTCTTGAAAAACGGCGTACCCGGAAAGGGCACGGCAATCGCATAACGCGGCAAGTCCATGTGAGAGGAGAGAACGAAGTCCACGGTTTCGTCGAACGATTTCTCCGTGTCCTGATCCAGGCCGAACACAAAACAGCCCATCAGGGCAATGCGCCGATCGTGAATTTTGCGAACGACCTCATAGTAGTCTCGCCGCATATTGAACGCCTTTTTTACTTCGACCAGCGCTG
>Ga0209517_10004801_pt1 | contig 17563 bp, 14 predicted proteins | sample PeaSoiMetSII2010_FD_187695 | JGI IMG/M metagenome (GOLD analysis project Ga0209517, IMG submission 187695) | Peat soil microbial communities from Weissenstadt, Germany - SII-2010 (SPAdes) (version 2) | ecosystem: Environmental > Terrestrial > Soil > Wetlands > Peat | place: Germany...
CGCCTTGTATTCGGTTTTTGTCCATCGACTCGCACGTTTGCTCCATGCTTCCTTCGGACCCCACCTCGCGGCGGTAGCCCTTGCATCATCACTAGGCCTTCACCTCCATCAGGTTGGCCAGAGGACTCTCACCTCCAAGCTGCTGAGCATGCCCAGCACACAACGAAGCCGCCCACGCGCTGGCGGCAAGCCCTCAAGCTTCCGATCGCAATGGCGCGGAGGCGGTGAAGCTCGCCGAGCGGGCAGTCGAAGTGTCCAGCGGCCAGGACCCCGACTTCCTCGATACGCTGGCGGCAGCCTACGCGGAGGCGGGAAGATTCCCAGACGCCATTGCGGCCGCCCGAAAGGCGTTGGACCTCGCTACCCAGCAGCATTTCGGAGAGCTGGTGGAGGCCCTGAACGCCAAAATCAAGGTGTACGAGGCAGGACAGCCTTACCGCGACCCTGTGAAGGCCGGACCGTAGTCTTGCCTCGCCACCCACCGCGTGGGCATGCCCCGCAGGCTCTTACTCATAGTGCGACGCAAATCCCGTCGCCTCAGGAATCGGCCGCGGCCCCGAAGGGGCCGAACGTGAGTAGCCGTAGGTGAAACCTACGGACCAGTGGAAAGTGCGGAAAGATATTCGACCCCGCAGGGGTCGAGTATTTGGCGCATCCTTACTGAGCAAAGGATCTGCAATTATCCTGAATTCCGAAGTTGCCCTCGAGAACGGAACGGGTATTCAGATTCTTCGGAAGAAACCCCTCACCCGGCCCGCTCCGGCTGGTGAAAGCGCCGGCAGCAGTCCACCCTCTCCCCGAGGGAGAGGGCCATCAACCACGATAGTTTTCAGCCCTCTCCCGTGGGGAGAGGGTGGCGAGAGTAGCGAGCCGGATGAGGGGTTTCTGCGTGGCCCTCGTTCGCCCGACTCAGAAGAACAGCTTCAGCGCAAACTGAATGTCCCTGGCGGGAAGACCGCCCCCGTTGACCGAAGAGTTAACTTGGCCAAACAGGGGATCTCCGACGCCCGAGTCCGGACGGAAAAAGTTCTCATGGTTGAAGGCGTTGAACATCTCGGCCCGGAACTCCAACCGCAAGCTTTCATACTTATGGGTCAGGTTGGTCCATTTCTCCATGGCGATGTCCCAGTTCTGCAGGCCCGGAGCGCGCACGTCCATATAGCGCGCCGCCTGGCCAAAGGTATAGGGCGCCGGCTTGACAAGACAACTGGTGTTAAACCACTCGGTCAGCGTCGAATTCCCGAGGCTCGGGTTGCAGGTGACGTTCGGGCGTTGTCCTTCTGCGAACGAGTAACCGGGGGCGCTGAAGGCTAGGGGAATGCCCGACTTCAAAGTAGTTATCCCAGAGAGTTGCCAGCCCCCGAGTATCGCCTCGGCCGGGCCGTGCATGCTCGACGCAAAGTGCCTGCCGTGGCCGAAGGGGAGCTGGTAAATGTAGCTGACAACGAGACTCTGGGGAATATCGTCTCCATCCAAGGACTTTTCGTTGCGGAGGTTGTAGAAATTCTCCGCGGAGCCGGTACCCGTACCTGCCCACCCCTCGTTCCCCGAGTTCGTGTCGAGGTACTTGGCCCAGGTGTAGGAAGCGAGCAGCTCCATTCCCTGGCTCCATCGGTGCCGGTAATTGACCGTCAGCGCATTGTAATAGGACTCGGCACGGGTGTCTTGGACATCGTTAAGCGTACCGCAGTATTCAGGATAGGGACGGAGCAGTTGACCCTCTTGGATCGTTGGATCATTCAACCCGCAACCCGCGTTGGGGGGGATGAAAGGATAGTAAGGATTCTTCACTTGGTTGAGCAGCCCATCCCCCATGGCGAGATCAGCCGGGGGTAGTTCGTTCAGATCGATATTGGGGTCGGCGAAGGTCAGCTTAACTCCGTGGTTACCCAAATAGGTGGCCGATATCATGTCGTTGGGCGTCAGTTGGTGCTCTACGCCGAAGGTCCATTGGACCATGTAGGGTGTGGGACGGTACGGCAATACCGCGTTGACGCCACCCTGCCCGACGTCCGTCAGGCCTCCCGCCGATCTGCCCGGAGGTTGAATAATCCCGTTCGGAAACGGATTGCTCAGGAGGTTCGTCGGGGTGATTCCGTCGATCGTCCCAATGTAAGGTGTGCTTTGGCTGTAACCGTTTAAGGTGAGTCCTTCGTAATCGGCATTCTCGAAGGCGGGAGTATAGAACAGACCGAAACCGGCCCGCGCCACCGTCTTGCTGGTGATGGCATAAGTTAAGCTGACGCGAGGCGCGAGATTAGTGTACTGCGCTCGATAAACACCTCGGGGGGTTCCGTTCCCGACATAAACAAGCTCGCCGGGTACATTGAAGCCCACCGCCGCACTGATTGGATTCGGGGCGCTGGGGTTAAAGTAGGTGAGGCGATTGAAGCGGTCCGTGGGAGCGGTCTGAAAATCGTAGCGAAGGCCCAGGTTCAGCGTAAGCTTTCGGTTGAACCTCCATTGGTCTTGCACGTACCACCCATAAAGCTGCTTCAGGAGAGCGGCGTCGGCATTGTATCCGACCGAGCCGCTGCTCCCTGTTCCGAGGAAAAAGGAAGCGAACCCCCAGCCCGTAGTGATGTTAGCGTTGGTCGGGTCGGGCCCCTGCGTCATGCCGCGAGGAAAGGTAAAACTGGCTTGCGAGCTGTTGAAGGTGTTCTGGACACTGAGGATTCCCATGAACCCAAAGTTGATGGTGTGAGCGCCGCGCACCTTGGTGAAGTCAATGGCCAGACTCTTCGCTTCGCGAGGTGTGGAGTTCAGGCCGCCGCTGCCCAGGGCGTTTCCAGTCGCGGGGTTGTTGTACTCATCGATGCCGATATAGGGAAACGCGTTGGCGAAGTCGATAGAACCCGGAAGTCCCACTGTTGAAGGCGTGAACGGCAACCCCTGGGTGATGCGCCCCTCGACCCAGCGTGCGTATCCAGCATTAAGGCTTACGATAAAAGTGGGATTGATGGTTCGAGTAGCGCCCAGAACAAAATCTTCCCGGCTGTCGGGAGCTATCGAGCCTGTCCCTCCCACATCTTTGGTGCCGTAGAATTCCGCTTCCTCCGTCTTCTGCTCGGCCTTGTGGGACCAACGGAAATACGCACGCGTCGCATCGTTGATATTGAAATCGGCCCGCGTGGTGTATTCGGTTGAGCTGACTGGCGCCCCAGTGGCGGTGCTGAAGTTGTTGAGGTATCCGCAACCCGTGCACGTCGGCTGCGGCCAAAATGCGAAAAGATTCTTGGAAACCGGGTTGAGCATGGACGCCGGGATCACGTTCATAGTGGAAAAGGGATCCCGGATGTAGCATGAGGCAGCCCCTCCCGGGCAATTCGCCGTCAATCCGGTTGCAGAATCTGTCGCCCCGTTTGTGAGTTGCCGGGTTGTGAAAGGATTATAGATTTCGCCCTGGTAAACCGTCCTGCCCAGCGCGTCAGTTCCGGCCGCCGGCCCCAGCAGGCTCGAGAAATCGCCGCTCTCAAATGTGCTCGTCGGCACTGTAGCCGTCAGCGATTCCGGAGAGGTTTGGCGCAATGCCTCAGCATCGACGAACCAGAAAATCTTGTCGGTGTGTTCGAAGTACTTGGGAATGTACAGGGGTCCGCCCACCGTGCCGCCGAACTGATGCCGGTGGAATTGCTCGCGCGGCACACCGTTAGCGTTGTTCCACCAGAAGTTGGCGTCCAGGTCGCTATTCCTGGCGAATTCGAATAGATCCCCGTGAATACGGCTGCTTCCGGACTTGGTGACGGCGTTCAAAACGTTGCCCATGCTCCAGCCGTATTGCGCACTGAAAGTCATCGTCTGGATCTTGAATTCCTGCGTGGCGTCCACGGACGGAACAAAAATGATCCCATCCCAGTCGCCCGCTCCGTCCCAGGTTCCATCGAGCAGATAGGCCGTCGTGCCAAATCGGCCGCCGCCGAAATTGAAGAAGGAAATGTCCTGGTCAGCGGTTTGGACGGTGTTGGCAGGGTTGAGGGCCTGCATCTGGGCGCTGTTGTTGACACTGGAATCAATGTTGACGAGACCGAAAATGTTGCGCTGGTTGAGCGGCAATTCGGTTGTCCCTTGCTCGGTAACCGTGGAAGAAACGTTGACATCGCTTTGATCGACGATCGGAGCCGATGCCTCGACGGTTATCTGCTGCGTAACCGAGCCAATTTGCAGTTTGAGATCCTGCGTGGCTGTCTGCCCGACCTCGAGCACGATCCCCTTCTGCACGTAAGTTTGGAAGCCTTCCTTTTCCACGGTGAGAGTATAGGTTCCAGGTGGTACCAGTGTGAATGAGTAAAGGCCTGCCGAATCGGTCGTAAATGTGCGCACAAAGCCCGCACCCGGATCAGACAACGTCACCTTGACGCCGGGCGTGACCGCTCCCGAGTTGTCCATGACAGTTCCGCTTATGGAAGCGCTGGAGACTTGCGCCTGCGCGAACAATGAAGTGGTGGAGACGCAAAGAGAAGCCCATCCGAGAAGTAGCGCACACAAACATGGCTTGATGCCGCCGAACAAGCGCGCCACCCCATTAGTGGTGGATCCGGAAATCGCACCCATGACGTGCCCTCCATTCCTCGACGATATTAACTACCCTGTAACTTAACGGAAACTTTACACTATTCCGTAGCATTGAATTTGTCAATCTGTTTTTGACTTGTCTCAGTTTCTTGCTTGCTGATGTCCCTGTGCCTGTGCGAGAAACCGTGGGTTGCGATTTCCAGGTTCTCATTGCGGTCGTTGAAACTAGGCTATCGTACTTGATATACTCTATCGCGGCCAATACCCTGGGCTGGCGAATCGTCAGCTCCAGGTTTAGACTGAGTAGGTCGGGCGAAGCAAAAGTTGGCTGTTCGGAAGCAACGATTGCGAGGATATTCTTAAGCCCTAACGGGGCGGTCTAACAAAGCCCGGGCCAGCGGCCTGGGTGAGGTATCCATGTCGTACAATTGGCCAGCCCTGAAGGGGCGTGATGAGCCGATCGAGGCGGCGGAGGCGACGCTGTGCGGAGGCCAACGCCTGGTTATTTCGCCCTTGCAGGGCTTGCTCCCAGAGAACGAGGGTGTCTCGGTCGCGACCCAGGCCGTTGGCCTGGGCTTTGTTAGCTCGCCCCTTCAGGGCTCGAAGCAATTGAATCGTCGAATGTCGCTTCGTCACATGTTGCGGTTGCGATCAAGTTCTCTTCTCCTGGCCGGTTGTTTCGTTGTGGCGGCCGCAGCTTCTTTGTTCGGCCAGTCTGCCGACCTGGCCAAGGACTCAGAGCGTGCCAAAGAATTCGTTGCCTCCGGGCAGCCTGAAAAGGCGATCCCGATTTATCAGCAGTTGGTCAAAGCGGTTCCAAACAACCCTGGTCTGATGACAAACTTAGGCATAGCCCAGGAGATGGCCGGGCACCACCGCGACGCCATAGAACAGTTGAACGCCGTGCTAAGGATGGAGCCCGAGTATCTGAACGCCAGGCTTTTTCTGGGATTGGCCTACCTCGATGTAGGCAACCTCCAGGAGGCGATCGGGCAGCTACAGAAAGTGATCGATCGGCAGCCGGGAAACCAGTTCGCCCGCTGGAAGCTGGGCGAAGCCTATCTCTCAACCGGGTACAATGTGCGGGCCGCGGAGGAGTATCGGGCCCTGTGCAACTCGGATCCAAGGAATCCCAAAGGCTGGTATGGATTGGGACGCAGCTATCTTTCCCTTTCACTCGACACGGTGGGCAAACTCCGGCGACTTGCACCCGATTCCGGATACACGCTCGCGCTCGCTGCCGAAACAGAATCCCGGCATCGTCAGTACGCAGCCGCCGTCCAGTACTACCGGCAAGCCATCGAGAAGCTCCCAACCTTACCCGGGCTCCACGCCGCAGTCGCCGAGATCTATCGAACCACGGGACATCCGGACTGGGCGGCCCTCGAAGAAAAGCGTGAACGTCTTCCGGCTTCGCCCTGCAACACCCAACCGCTGGCGTGCGACTTTGAGGAGGCTCGCTATGATCACTTGGTAGAAGCGGCGATCCGAGAAGCCACCGCGGAATCGTACTATTGGGAAGCAAAGGCTTATGAACGACTGGGCTTGGCGGCCTTTGACCACTTGAGGGAGTTGCCGCCCGGAGTTGAATTCTACGAGATGATGGCGGAAACCGATCTGTCCCAAGGTGAATTCCGGCAGTGCGTGAAAGATTGGCAGGAAGCGCTCAAGCTCGCGCCGAACAATTCCAAGATCCAAAGGAACCTCGCCATAGCCTACAGGCAGACCGGCGAGCAGGAAGATGCCCGCCGGCATCTGGAAGCGCTGGTCAAGAGCCAACCGGAAGAAGCGGATCTGGATTATCTACTGGGAGACACACTTCTCAGTCTTCATCAGCCCTCCCAGGCGATTCCCATCCTGGAAAAAAGCCTTCGCCTGGACCCTGGCTTACTCGTTGCCGAGAGCAGCCTCGCCAAAGCATACCTCGAGACGGGCCGGCCCAAGGAGGCTATCCCCCACTTTAAGGCGGCCCTGCCTGCGGACCAGGATGGGGCGCTTTACTACGACCTGGCCCGAGCCTATCAGCAGGAGGGGCAACCAGGATTGGCGGAGGAAATGATCAAACGCTATCAGGAAATTCGAGGAACGCAGGCACGGCCGAAGCAATTACCGGAACTTCAGGCTCCCCCGCCCTAGCAGGTCTGCAAATGGCCGCCTAGCCTCGCCAATTCTCCACTTTCGCGAACCGCCAGGACTTGATCGGCGGGCACGTCCCGGAGAACCTGTACGGTTCCGCTCGGCCAACGGATCTCGATCTTGGCGGCCTTGCGGTTCTTCCCCAGCCCAAAATGCATTCCAAAATGACTGGAGGACGAATAGCCTACAGCGCTCGTCATGTGATTGGTTTGGCCGTCGAGCGTGATTATCGCTCCGATTCCGTCACGGTTGCTTCGCGTCCCCTCCAGCCTGATCACCAGCCAGTGATGGCCGTCTTCGCTGGCATTCTCCCAGAGCTCAGCCGGACCGCCAATCGAGGACGTGACCACATCAATTTTGCCGTCGAGGTTAAAATCCGCAAAAGCAGAACCACGGTGCGCCCTGGGCGGCTCAAGTTCCAGGCCGGATTGCGATACCTCGTGAAACGTACCCTCGCCGGTGTTGAGAAAAACGCTGTTGGGGAGCTTATAAGCGGTCGCAATAAACTGTTCGATGTTGTCGTCCACGTGTGAATTCGCCGTGAAAATATCCTTCCAGCCGTCGTTGTCAAAATCGAAGAATCCGTTCGAGTAGGCGCTTCGCTTGGAAGTCAGCGTGGCCAACCCACTGGTCTCCGTAGCATCCTCGAACAACCCCTTCCCCAGATTACGGAACAATGGGAAGGTCTCGCCGAATAACGCCGTGACCAGCAGATCCGGGCGGCCGTCGTTATCGTAGTCGCGAAAGTCCGCACCCATGCTGGATATGGGGTGGCCGTTATTGGGCAGCGCGACCCCGGCAAGGAGTCCGACTTCATCGAAAGTGCCGTCGCCGCGATTGTGAAAGAGGAAGTTCGGCACCGAATCGTTGGTCACAAACACATCCATGAACCCGTCGCCATCGTAGTCCGCGAAGGCGACGCTCATTCCCTTCCCGACGTGTTTCGAAAGACCCGCCTCCGCCGTGACGTCCCGGAAGGTGCCATCCCGATTGTTGTGGTACAAGGTGTTGGGAAGCCCTTCCAGGTACTGCGGGTCGCAGTACATGCGGACGTTCTTGGCCGGGTTTCCACAGAAACGGTTGAAGGTAAGAGGGTCCTTGGTGTAATTCACAACGAACAGGTCCAGCCAACCGTCATTGTCATAGTCAAACCAGCCCGCAGCCACCGACCACTGGTCGCTCTTAATCCCGGAATGGGATGTAACGTCCTCGAACTTGCCGTTCCCCAGATTTCGGTAAAGGGTGTTGCGGAAAACGCCGGCCACAAAAAGATCCACGTGGCCGTCGTTGTCGTAATCACCCGCCGCCGCCCCCATCGAATAGCCTACACCTTGCACGCCAGCCTGCTCGGTGACATCGGTAAACTTCATTCCTCCCTCGTTGCGGTAGAGACGATTGAAGTACTTCGGGGAGTTCTTCTCGAGAGATGGGATCGCGGCTCCGTTGGTGAAATAGATGTCGGTCAGACCATCCCCGTTATAGTCAAATGCGGCTACGCCACCTAACATGGTTTCGATCTCGTGCTTCTCGGGTGTGGCGTCGTTCTCGAGCACAAAGTCGAGGCCGGCCGCAGTGGCGACATTTCTAAACCGGATGGGACTGCGGGCGCCGGGCAACACCAATCCTGCCTTTTGCGGCGTGGGCCATCCCAGCCCCATAGCCAGAGACATGCGGTTAAGAAAGGTTCTTCGGTTCATTTGCTAAGGCGCCGTAGGGGCGGCCCCCATAAGCGCCAACTTAAGATTCCGGGAGTTCGAGAGCCGCGGAGCGGCGCCAGAAAGTGGCCCACGGCGTGAGCCGTGGGACGGAATGTGGCGTTAATATTCACAGCCCCGCAAGGGGCGAAAGGTCTCGCGCGGGAGCCACTGCCGCCCCTCCGGGGCTGAAATAACCAGGGGTGGATCCTGGGTCCCACGGCTCACGCCGTGGGCTACTCCCTGTCGGCCCTCCGGGCCTGTAATAGCGGTGAGCGAGACCTGGATTCCCACCACTTGAGGCGTTAAGTTAACGCCTAGAGGGGCAGGCCTTGTGCCCGCCCGAACGACCGAATCTGCCGGATATGGGCGGCCACAAGGCCCGCCCCTGCCTCAACCAGCTATGGTTCCCCAAGCCCGTCTGCCTGCTTCGAGAGGTGCAAGGCCTCTTCCAGATTCTTTTGCCTGGTCTCGAGCGCGCCTGCCCGCAGCTTCTGTGATTGCTCTAACGCCGTCTGTGCCTGCCCCGCCATCCCCTGCTTCTTATAGAGCAGGTAGAGTTGATAGTGAAGGTCGCCTGTCTGATCCGTCGGAAGGGCCTTTAAGACTTCGGCCATCGCTCGAGCTGTGTTCTGCCCGGCGATGTAGACTTTCGCCAAGTCAGCGTGCGCCGGCAAGAAGTCTGGCCTCTCGTTCACCGTGCGTTCCAGATAGGGCGCGGCTTCTTCAAAGCGGTGTTCCCGCACCAGCAAATCCCCCAGCTCGAAGTTGGTCTGGGGGTTGTCGGCGTCGATTTTGAGTGCCGTCCGAAGCGCGGATTCCGCCGGGCCGTTCTGCCCGTTCTGCCAGTAGACCGTACCCAGCCCCAGCTCCGCGGCTGGGCTCGTGGGCATCAGCTTTGCCGCGGCGGTATATTCCGAAATCGCGAGGTCCCATTTGCTCTGCTGCCGGTAGATGTCTCCCATCAGGACGCGCCCTTGCCACGAGTCGGGGCTGATCGACAGGGCCTTCTCGAAGGCGGATTGAGAAAGCTTCTTCGCCGCTTCCGCTTTCCAGTAGGTTCCCGGGACGCTATCCGCCGCGCCTGCCAAGAGGTTCTTGGCGGCGTCATAAGCGACGAGGTAATATCCGGAAAGGAAAGCGCACCTGGCTAAAACCGAATCATCCGATGACTTCAAGAATGAAGCCCCGGCAAGCGTCTGAGCGCACAACGTGTAGTGCCCGGCTGCGAATTCAGCACGGGCTTGGGCCCGCCGGGAATCCTCGTTGGAACCGCTTCCCTGGGCGACGGGCCGCGGTATTTCGAAGGCACGGCCAAGTCCCGCCGTCAGTGAGGTCGGGCCCAAGGCAACCTTCAGGTCCTCGATGGCGGCGCTGCACGACGCGGGAATCCCCGCTCCTCCTAAATAGTCGGCAAACGCCGATTCCGCGTTGCTCCCTAATGAGGCCACAAGAGCCGTCAGGTGCGATTCGTAGTACCCGGCATCCGTCGCATCAATTCCGCAGAGGGACGCAGCCGCCGCCGCGAAGTCTCTTTTGGCCAGGGCCACCTCAACCAGCCCTAACTTCCCATCCAGGCTGCCCGGGTAAGCGCGCAATTCCGTTTCGAATTCTTTGCTTGCCTGGGAAACGTCCCCAGCCTTCAGCAATGCAAACCCCAAGGCTGCATGGAATCCTTCCGCGGCGTCGCCGGCGCGCTCGAGCGCGCTGCGCAGATCTTTCTCGGCATCGATCGCGGCGGCTTGCTGAGCGCTGCCAAGATCCTCACTCGTGAGAAACTCACCCACCAACTCGTGGTAATAAGCCGATCCTTTTTCCATCCCTCCCAGCCGCCGGGCCGCATCCTCCGCCACGTGCTCGAACGAGATTCCGATTCCATACCAGGCATTGGCGGCTTTGCCCTCGAGCTGACTCTCTCGCCTGAAGACGTCGGCAGCCTTCTCGAATTGATGTGTGGCGAAAAAAGCGCTTGCCAGAGCCGATAGCGCGTCGCCATCCGCTGGTTGCAGTTTCAGCACCAACTCCAGGTGGGGGATGGCGCCCTCAGGTTTCCCCAAGCGGACGAGTTCGATCCCGAGCATCAAATTGGCCGATCGTAAGGAAGGGTTCAACTGTAAAGCCTTCTCAAAGATTTCGACGGCTTCCTGATGCCGGCCCTGCATCGAGTATGCCACGCCAAGATCGCTCCACACTTCCGGCGAGTTGGGATCGAGCTTCAGCATTTGGCGGAATTTTTCGGCAGCTGCAGAGTAATTGCCTTTCGTGATGTCGCTTTGAGCGGCCTGATACAGCTCGTTCATCGCTTGTGTGCCCGGCGAATCAAACACCAAACCGTGGGCACGGAACCGCGCAGCGCCGCCCAACATGGCGATGCAGACGGCCATGAGCGCCGCCCCTTTCCAAGTTAGCCTTATACCCCGCATGAATGCCTGATTGTATCCATTGACCGGCTTGCCCGCGGGCGCGGGCATTCCGCACGCTCGGCGCAATTGCCGGCGGCGGGCGGCTGGAACCCGAGACCGGCGCGCTCTCGCCACTACCCTGGTGTCGTGTCTCAAGACTTCTCGATATAAGTCGAGACAACACGGCCACGCGCCAGTAGCCCCGTCAGGGGTGCCAGAAAGTAGCCCAGGGCGTAAGCCCTGGGTTGGACGGCCCTCACCCCGCCTGCGGCTCCCCTCTCCCGCGCGAGCGGGAGAGGGGCCAGGGGAGAGGGGGGCTTCACGAACCCACGGCTTACGCCGTGGGCTACTCGCTGACGCCCGCTCCGCGGGCTGAAAACTTCTGAGACACGACACAGCTTAGCTCAGCTCTGTTTCTAAACCGTAGGGTAAACTGTTTTAGTGCGTGGAGCAAGCGAGTGCGTGGTGAAGGTGGTTGTCCAGACCCAAGAGCGCCGCTGGCAAGGGAACCCGCATGGGGTGTGCAAAATTCTGAGACTGTTCATTTTCTCTGCGAACCCCGCAGACTCTGTGGTACGTTAAAACTCCGGCTACAAGAACCCCAAAAAGTGAAGTCGGGGATTACCCTCCACCCTGGAGCTGATCAGGCAACTATGAAAATCACTAGATTCATCGCTGCGCTTGCGCAGTTAACCCTCCTGACGCTGTGTGTACGCGGCGAGTGCGCGGACTGGCCGACTTTTGGCCACGACCCGCAGCGCTCCGGTTGGGCCGACCAGGAGGATTCCCTCACCCTCAAAAACGTCTCCGGCCTGAAGCTGCTTTGGAAAACTCAGGTGAAGAACGAGGCGCGGTCTTTAGCGGCGCTCACGGCGCCGGTAGTCGCTGAAGGAATCACCACGCCGAGCGGCATTCGCAGCCTGGTTTACGTGGCGGGAAGCTCCGACAATATCAACGCCATCGACGCCAAGACGGGTGAGTTGGTGTGGAGCCAGACCTTTGAAACTCACGTACTGCCCAAGGACCAGGGCATGTGGCTGTGCCCGAACAACCTGAATGCCACGCCCACCATTGATAAAGCCCGTGGTTGGATCTACGTCGTCGCCGCGGACGGCAAGTTCTACGGCCTGGACCTGGGCACCGGCCAGACGCGCTTCGGTCCCGTCCAGTTCGTGCCGCCTTACGCCAAGGATTGGAGCCTGAACCTTTCGAATGACATCGTCTACACGTCAATCTCCCAGGGTTGCGGCGGCGCGACGTCAGGAATTTATTCCATCAACATTCGGAAACCCACACAGCCGGCGATTCACGATTTGCTGGTGGCCAAGGGCGGGGCCGGGATCTGGGGCCGGGGCGGAGTTGTTGTCGGCAGCGACGGACGGATCTACGCCTCCACGGGAGACGGGAATTTCGATCCCTCGGCGGGTGAATACGGCAGCACCATTTTCGAGGCCAGCCCCGGAGACCTTAAACTAGTTGACTATTACTCGCCTTTGAACCACGAGCAGATCACGCAGTATGATCTGGACATTGCCGCTTCCAGCCTCCTATGGCTGCCGTATCGCGGCCACCGGCTGGTGGCAGGGGGCGGAAAAGAAGGCGCCCTATACTTGCTGGATGCTGATGCGTTGGGCTCCGAGGATCATCAAACGCCTCTTTACCGCCAGAAGCTCGCCAACGACCAGCTGGAATTTCAAATGATGGGCATCTGGGGCGAGCTCTCGACCTGGCGTGATGAAGAGGGACACACCTGGATTTATGTGCCGATCTGGGGGCCGATCTCCAAGGAGGCTCCGCGGTTCCCGGTGACGCAGGGTCCGAATCCCCACGGTAGTATCCTGGCATTCAAACTGGAGACGAACCCCACGACCAACCTGCCGACGCTCGCCCCGGCCTGGGCTTCCGCGGATTTTGACGTTCCTGAGCCCGTCGCCGTTGCCAACGGCGTGATGTTCGCTCTCTCCACCGGCGAGAACACGGCGCAGGTTTCGGGGCCCGGAGTTTGGAATCAACCCGGACACACTATTCTCACGGACCGCGAGCGCACCCTGAATACTCACCGCGCGGTGCTGTATGCGCTCGACGCGAAAACCGGCCGCGTCCTGTACCAAAGCGGGGACGCTATCGCCACTTGGGTTCACTTCAGCGGGTTGGCCATTGCCGGCGGCCGGGTGTATGCCGTTGACCACGATTCAAACTTATATTGCTTCGGCTTGACCGAGCACTAGCGGCTGATTCTGGCTTGTAAGTTGGGGGTAAGATAAAAGCAGGTTTGGGACAAGAGTGCAAAATGCGGTAACTCATGGAAGAGGACTAATGAATCCACAAACAGATGTCCACGGCACGAAGCCCCGCGCGGGAGCGTCGGTCTCCTCACGCTTCACGGTGGTGGCGACCGCGGCCGTGGCCGCGCTCGGCGGTCTGCTTTTCGGCTACGACACCAGCGTCATTTCAGGAGCGATGTTGTTTTTGAAGGCAGATTTTCACCTCACTGACACGCAACTCGAATTCGCGGTGGGTATCGCCCTGGCGGGCGCGCTCGCGGGATCCGCGCTGGCCGGGTATCTCACCGATCGGTTTGGCCGGCGGAGCGTGTTGATCCTCACCGGGATCGGTTTCGGCCTTTTTGCGGTGTGGAGCGGCCTGGCAACCGGACTGATGACGTTCGTCCTGGCTCGGTTCTTCGTTGGGGTTTGCATCGGCATCGCTTCACTGGTGACTCCACTTTATCTTTCGGAGATGTCTCCGGCGCGCATCCGCGGCGCGCTCGTGTCGCTCAATCAGCTAGCTATTACCACCGGAATCGTCGCCGGCTATTTTATGGATTACGCGCTTGCCCCGTCGCAAAACTGGCGATGGATGTTCATCACTGCCGTCGTGCCCTCGCTCGCCTTGCTGGTGGGGATGATCTTCCTGCCTGAAAGTCCGCGCTGGCTGGCGCGGGCGGGATTCCGCGAGCGGGCGCTTGAAAACTTTCACCGCCTGGGGCGCGGCAACGAGGCAGAGGCTGAGATGAGAGACGTCCAGCAGGTGCTGGCGGAAGAACAGGAAGGATTCGGCATCCTGCTGCAGCCGGGCTTTCGCGTCGCGGTGCTGGTGGGGATCGGGCTGGCCGTATTCCAACAGATCACAGGCATCAACACCATCATCTACTACGCTCCAAGGATTCTGCAGATGTCCGGCTATCCTTCGGCGAAGGCTGCCATTCTCGCCACCGCCATCATCGGCATCGTCAACGTCCTGATTACCATCGTATCGATCCTATTGGTGGACCGGTTGGGGCGGCGTTTCCTGCTGCTCGCCGGCACGGCGGGAATGACCATCGCGCTGGCGCTGGTGGGGTTTTCGTTTCACGGGCACGCCAGTGGCATGGCGGTATTCTACGAGGTGATCTTCTACGTCGTGTCCTTCGGTATCGGGCTTGGCCCGGTGGTTTGGCTGCTCATCTCGGAGATCTATCCCACCAAAATCCGCGGCAAGGCGATGTCGATCGCGACACTCTCGGTTTGGGGGGCCAATTGGGTGGTGGCGGGGACCTTTCTTTCCCTGATCAACGCGGCAGGGCCTGCCGGAACATTCTGGATCTTCGCGGGAATCTGCGTGCTGGCCTTCTTCTTCTGCCTGGCTTTCGTTCCGGAAACCAAAGGGCAGTCGCTCGAGGACATCGAGCGGCACTGGAAGAAAATCGCATCACGACAGGCTCATTCCTGACATGAGAAAGCCCGGCGCAGGAGTTCGGGTCAAGCTCGGGAGCGAGGCCAGAATGAAGAGGGAGCCTCCGCCACCATCCTCGTCAAAACCCCGGCGAGCGGTGAAGGAATTACAGCGCCATTCGGCGCACTCAAGGGTTGCAGCCTTGAAATAAAACTCCATCGCGGCTCTACCCTGCCTCTTAAAGCCGCGCGTTCTTTCCCGCCCCCAATCCGTCGATAACCGGCCCGCCGTAGGGGGGGCGGCTTGCCGTCCCCGCGTTTCTGCTGGTCCTGACGAGGGTAGGGCAAGCCCTGCCCCTACACCGCCCGGGTCCAGCCGCGTGCGGCATAGAGGCGCGAGGCTATGGGCCCTACCGCCCTCGACCTCCCTTATCGACGGATTGGGGGCCGCATATATACCTTGACACGCATATGCCGTGCGGAGTATAAGAAGGGAGTGGACTCTGTATTTGAAATCATTGCGGAGCCGAACCGCCGCGCGATCTTGAGCCTCCTGGTCACGTCCCAACACTCGGTGGGAGAGATCGAACGGCAACTTCGCATGCCGCAGCCGAGCGTGTCAAAGCACCTGCGCGTGCTGCGCGAGGCCGGTTTCGTAGAATCCACGGTGGACGCACAGCGCCGTCTCTACCGGCTGAAGCTGGAACCGCTTCAGGAGATCGACGCCTGGCTGGCTCAGTTCCGCCGGTTCTGGTCCGCTCACGTGGATGCTCTCGAGCGCCACCTCGACCGCATGGACCAATCAACATCAAGCAAAAGGAAGACAAGGACAAGACGACGCGGCCCAAACCGCGAATCTCACAAAGGAGAACCGAAATGAAAATCAAATTGGCAAGCGTATACGTGGACGACCAGGCGAAGGCTCTGCGCTTCTATACGGAGGTACTGGGCTTTGCCAAGAAGAGCGATTTCAGCCAGGGCCCCTATCGCTGGCTGACCGTAGCCTCGCCCGAGGAGCCGGACGGCACTGAGCTGCAGTTGGCGCTGAACTCGAACCCCGCGGCCCAAGCGTATCAGCAGGCGATGTTTCGCGAGAATCAGCCCGCGGCCATGTTCTTCACCGACGACGTTAAGGGCGACCACGAGCGCACCAAGGCCCGCGGCGCCGAGTTCACGATGCCGCCCACTGACGTGCACTACGCGACCATCGCGATGCTGAAAGACACCTGCGGCAATCTCATTCAGATCACCGAGCTGAAGCGCTGGTAAGGGCGGCCGTTCAGCAGCACGGCGGCCCGCGGGGCGACGACGGCCACGGACCCGATGGATCAATCAACACTAACGAAACGGAAGACGAGGAGACGAAGATGACCAATCGCGAGCTGTACGAACCGGGTCCGGCCCGCGGGGCCGAGATTCGAAAGGGCGGAGAGAAGTGGACGCTCATTCTCGCGAGAGAGCTGCGCCACTCGCCGGAAAAGGTCTGGCAGGCGCTTACCGACCCAGCGCATCTGCGCGAGTGGGCGCCCTTCGAGGTCGATGGGAGCCTGGGTGCAATTGGTACGGTGAAGCTCACCTGGATGGGAACGCCCACGCCGATCGAAACCAGAGTGACGCGAGCCGACGTTCCCAAGGTGCTTGAGTACGGCGATACCCGGTGGGAACTTGAAGCCTTGGGTGGCGGCACGCGTCTGACGCTGTGGCACAACATCGATCGCCGCTTCATCTCGTGGGGCGCCGCGGGCTGGCACATCTCGTTCGACGTCCTCAATCGCTTCCTCGCCGGTGAGCCGATCGGCCGCATCGCCGGCGCCGAGGCCATGAAGTTCGGCTGGCAGCGATTGGTCGCCGAATACGCCAGGCAGTTCGGTGCTGAAGCGCCCAACTGGCCGCCTAAGGCAGCTCAAAAGCCGTGAATCGAAGGGATCGCAACACAATAAATAGAGGAGGTCCCAATGAACTGGAACAAATGGATTCGACAGACCCACCGCTGGGTGTCCATTGCCTTCACGTTGGCCGTGATCGTCAACTTCGTCGCCGTGGCACAGAAGAAGGAGACCTTCTGGGTGGGCTTCTCGGCGCTGGTTCCGCTCGCCTTGCTCCTGCTCACCGGTCTGTACATGTTCGTGCTGCCGTATGCGAGCAAGTGGGGCAGCGGGCGACGCACCGCCTGAACGGGTGTCCGGCTGGCGCACAGCGAAGCTGTGCGATTGCGACGCGACACGTGAATCGCAGATCTTCGATCTGCGCCAGCCGGCGACGTATTCTGCGCTCCTTTGCGGCCGTTCCCCAATTCCGTGCGGGTTCATGTGGGCGTGCCCTGGTGGTGATTCGCATTTCCGTTTGAAGAGCCGCGGAGGAGCGCTGAAGGGCGCGCACCTCCTCGCTATCTGCTCATCGTCGAAGGCATATCCCGGAATCCGCCGGCGGTTTTTTGCGCGTTGACAGCCCCGCCTGCGCGCATTACTCTGGGGCTATGGAAGTTCAACTTACGCCGGACCAGGAAGCTTTCATCCGCCAAGCTGTGGCGAGCGGTCGTTATCCCAGCGCGGAAGCCGCGGTGCGTGACGCCATGGCCCGCTGGGAGGAACGCGAACGGGCGCGGGTGGAGTTGCTGGCGACCCTTGACGCCGCGCAGGCCGATCTGGACGCGGGACGCTACACCGACTACACCGACGCCACTTTGCCCCGGCTGGCCGAGGAACTGAAGCGCGAGGCGCGAGACCTGCTCCGGCGCCAGCAGGCATAATGGCCACCTATCGCCTCACCCGGCACGCCCGGCGTGACCTGCTCGAAATCTGGCAGCGCATCGCGGAAGATGACGAGCCAGCGGCGGACCGGTTCATTGACCTGCTTATCCACCACTTCCAAATACTGGGAGAAAACCCTCCAGCGGGCCGCCGCCGCGACGAGTTGAGGCCGTCCTACCGCAGCTTTCCCACGGGCGAATACCTCATCTTTTATCGCATCGCGGAACCGGGGGTGTGCGTCATGCGCGTGGTGCACGGCCGCCGCGATCTAGAGGCGTTGTTCCACCCTTAGCCTGCTTTATTCGTGAACGGGCTATGAGAGGTGAGGTTGAGTCATTTTGTGCACCGTTGAGACAAGTCGCGCCTGGCTGGAGACGGCTTTGAGGCCACGTGTCTTGTTAGAGGGCAGGAGGGAG
>Ga0209517_10004802_pt1 | contig 17561 bp, 14 predicted proteins | sample PeaSoiMetSII2010_FD_187695 | JGI IMG/M metagenome (GOLD analysis project Ga0209517, IMG submission 187695) | Peat soil microbial communities from Weissenstadt, Germany - SII-2010 (SPAdes) (version 2) | ecosystem: Environmental > Terrestrial > Soil > Wetlands > Peat | place: Germany...
TGCGAGGCGGTGTCTTAGTTCTCTTGATCCTATGGCTCTATGCTCCGATTCTTGCTCACCTGGTAGGACAGTGGTGGCTCGATCCTAATTTTTCTCACGGATTTCTGGTGCCCCTGTTCTCGCTGTTTGTGCTTTGGAAAGATCGCGTGCGTATCGCAAAGTTTCCATCAGCCTCGTCGTCCTGGGGACTGCTGGTCGTCAGTTTTGCTTTGTGTCTGTTGGGCGCAGGAGTGTTGGGCGCAGAGTTATTTCTTTCCCGGATATCGCTTCTCGTGCTGTTGGCAGGGCTGATCGTTTTCTTTCGCGGCTGGCCGCTCTTCCGCGCTGTGCTGTTTCCCTGGGCTTTTCTGTTCTTGATGATTCCGATTCCGGCAATCATTTTCAATCAGATCACCTTTCCGCTCCAGTTGCTGGCGTCCAAATTAGCCGCGTCGGCATTGCCCCTGCTCGGGGTTCCGGTGTTGCGCGAGGGCAACATCATCAACCTGCCGGCGCTGCCTCTTGAAGTTGCGGAAGCTTGCAGCGGCATCCGTTCCCTGTTGTCACTGACCACGCTCGCGGTGGTGTACGGATATCTGATGGAACCACGCATCGTGATTCGCATTCTGCTGGCGCTGGCCTCCATTCCCATCGCCGTAGTGGCAAACAGTTTGCGCATCGTGGGCACTGGATTGCTGGTCCAATATTGGGGCCAGGATGCGGCCGAAGGATTTTTTCACACCTTCTCCGGCTGGCTGGTTTTTGTGGTATCGCTCCTTCTGCTTTTTGCCGTGCATCAACTCTTCGTCGTCGTTGCTAGGCCGGTAAAGGAGAAGCTGTGAGCCACTGGCGATTTACGGTCACGGCAATTCTCCTGGCCGGAACTGCAATCTTTTTGCAGGGGCGGAAACCGGTTGAGACCTTGCCGCCGCGTCAATCCCTCGCCCAGTTCCCTCGCCAACTGGGAGCGTGGGCTGGAACAGACGTGACCATTGCTCCCGACGTCCGCGAAGTCTTGGGCGGCGGCGACTTCCTGCTGCGCACCTACACTGACCAGGGTTCTTCCACCTCGCCGGACGTGGATTTGTTTGTGGCTTACATCCCCAGCCAGCGTGAAGGCGATACGCTGCATTCCCCGAAGAACTGTCTGCCCGGCGCCGGCTGGTCACCGGTGGAATCCAGCCAGCTTTCGATTTCTCTGCCCGGCCAGCCGGCGTTCCCAATCAATCGTTATGTGATTGCGAAAGGCGACGAACGCCAACTCGTGTTTTACTGGTACTGGGCGCACGGTCGAGCGGTGGCCAGCGAATACTGGGCAAAGTTTTACTTGATTACTGATTCCATCCGTCTCAACCGCAGCGATGGAGCGCTGGTACGGGTCGCGACTCCTCTGTCTGAAGCTGAATCCCCGCAGAAGGCGGAGCAAAGATTGCTTGAGTTCACTGGGAACATAGTGCCGCTGCTGGATCCCTATGTCCCGCGGTGAAAGCGTGTCAGGTTCCGGAGATATTGAATGAAACGTTTTCCCCTAGCTCGTCTCGCACTGGTGCTGGGAGTTGTCACTGTCTTTTTCCTGGGCTGTTCGCGCGACCCCAATGTGCGCAAACAGAAATATCTCGAAAGCGGGCAGCGCTATTACGACAATGGTAAGTACCTGGAAGCGGCCATCCAGTTCAGCAATGCCATTCAGATCGACTCCCGCTTCGCACCTGCCCACTATCAGCTCGCGCAAACGCTCTTGAAGTTGCAACAGTGGACCCCGGCTTATCAGGAACTATCGCGGACTCTTGAGATCGACCCGGAAAATTACCAGGCCCACATTGATATTGCGAACCTGTTGATTGCGGGCCGGAACCTGAAACAGGCCCAGGAACATACCGACCTGCTGCTGCAAAAGCAACCCCATAACCCCCAGGTCCACGGCGCAGTCGCAAACTTGCTCGCCGCCCAGGACAACCTTCCCGGCGCCCTCGAAGAAATGCAGAAGGCCATCACGCTGGGGCCGGACCGCTGGGAATCCTACTTGAATCTGGCCCTGTTGCAGCTTCGCCTCAACCAGCCCGACGCCGCTGAAGCCAACTTGCGAAAGGCAGTTGAAGTAAACCCCAAGTCTACCCAGGCACAACTAGCGCTGGGCCGATTTTACGAATCTCGTCGCCGCTTTCCCGAAGCCGAGCAGCAATTTCGACGCGCGATCGACGTCGCCCCCAAAGATCCTCAGCCGCGCTCCGCCATGGTTCGCCTTTTCATGGAACAAGGCAAGAAGCCAGAAGCGGAAGAATTCCTAAAGACCGTGAAAAAAGATTTCCCTGACGACTCCGTCGGCTATCGCATGTTAGGCGATTTCTACTTCGCCTCCGGCGACCTCGACAAAGCCACCGCGGAGTACTCGTCGCTCTACCGCGAGCATCCCAAAGACGTTCAAGTGAAGAAGAACTACATTCAGCTCCTGATTCTGAAAGATCGCATCCCCGAGGCACAGGCACTTGATGACGAGATCTTGAAGGCCAACACCAACGACGTCGAGGGCCTGATCTATCGTGGGCAAATATTGATCCGCAAGGGCCAGGGAAACGACGCCACCCAAGCGCTCGAGAACGCAATCAAGAATGACCCGGACAACGCCGTTGCTCACTACCATCTGGGACTGGCGTTCAATCTTCTGGGCAACCTCGAGCGGGCCGAAGGCGAATGGCGCGAAGCCGTGCGTCTGAAGCCCGACCTAACCGACGCCCAGCGCGCCCTCGCCGCCGCCGAACTACGCCGCGGTGACATGGACGCATTGGAACAGACCGCGACCCAGTTGATCAACGTCCTGCCCGCCTCGCCCGACGGTTACGTCATGCGGGCCGTCTCCAACACCGACCGCAAACGATTCTCGCAGGCGGAAGACGACGTCCGCAAAGCTATGGACATTGCGCCGCAAAATCCGGCCGGATATATCCAGCTGGGCAATTTGCGGCAAGCACAGAAGAAATACGGCGATGCAGAAAAGGCGTACCTTGACGCGCTCGATCACGATCCCAACTCCACCGATGCTTTGCGCGGCCTCATGAACACATATCTAGTGCAGAAGCAAACCGATCAGGCCATTGCCGCCGCCAACGCGCAGATTGCCAAGTCTCCAAACAACAGCGGCTTTTACGATCTTCTCGGAACCGCACTGTTCGACAACAAGAAAGATATGAACGCAGCAGAAGCTGCCCTGCGAAAGGCCGCGGACCTGGATAAGAACAATTCCGACGCGCTGTTGAAGCTGGGCGAAGTGCAGGCCGCCAAAGGCTCGACCGATCAAGCGCTCGCCACTTATCAGCAGTCCTTGAAAGACAACCCGCGCGAACCCAGCTTTTACATCCTGATGGGCGAACTGTACGAATCAAAACAAGATTGGCCTTATGCCCAGAACGCGTATCAAAAAGCTCTCGAACTCCGCCCCGGCGATCCGCTTACCTCCAACAATCTCGCCTACGTGTTGCTGCAATCTGGCGGCAACGTAGATGTAGCGCTCTCGCTGGCCCAAACCGCGCGCCGTGGCATGCCCGATTCCCCCAACGCCGCCGACACCCTGGGCTGGGTCTACTACCAGAAAGGCGCTTACCGCTCCGCCATCGACTTGTTTCAGGAGGCGCTGCAATTAGCGGAGAAGAATAAAGCCAAAGACGACCCGGCTGTGCACTATCACCTTGGCCTGGCGTATGAGAAGACCAATCAGCCCGCCCTCGCCCGCCAGCATTTCGAGCGAGTGTTGAAGATCAATCCCAACTACGCCCACGCCGCCGACGTAAAGACTCAACTGGCACAACTGAAATCCTGATCATGTAGGCGCGGGCGTCCTCGCCCGTGCGGGAGGCGTTAACCCTTCATCCTCGATATCGCCATCCGCGCCGCATGATAACCGCACATCCCGTGCACCCCGCCGCCCGGCGGGGTCGACGACGAACAGAGATAAATATCTTTCGCCGAGGTCGCATACTGCATCCGCGTGGGACGGAACAGAAACTGCCGCAAATCCATGGCCCCGCCGCCAATGTCTCCTCCCACCAGATTCGCGTCCATAGCTTCGAGGTCCGCGGGAGAAAAGACTTTTCGTGCCAACACGCAATCGCGAAAACCCGGCGCAAAGCGCTCGATCTGCCCTTCCATTCGCGGCAGCATGTCGAATTTCGATCCGTTGGGAACATGGCAGTAGGCCCACGCCGTATGTTTGCCGCTAGGCGCGCGCGTGGGATCGAACCGGCTGGGCTGGGCGAGAATCATGAACGGCCGCTCGGGAGGTTGTCCGGTCGCCATCGCCTTTTCGGACGCCGCAATCTCCCCAAAGCTCCCGCCTAGGTGAACGGTCGCGGCCCGCGCGCAGTCTTTTGCTCTCCACGGAATCGGCTGCGAGAGCGCGTAATCGACTTTGAAGGCTCCCGGCCCATAGCGATAGTTCTCCAGCCGCCGCCTGTATCCAGCCGATAATCGGCTTCCGGCGATCTTCACCATTTGCCGCGGACCAACATCGCAAAGCGTGACATCGTAATCGCGGAGTGCGTTTAGATTCTCAATGCGCGTCGAGGTCTTCACCGTGCCGCCGAGTTTTGCCAAATGCCCGCACAGAGCATTCGTAATCGATTGTGACCCACCGCGCGGAATTGGCCAGCCGACAGCGTGCGCGCTCACCGCCAGCAAAATTCCGAACGCACCACTCAACGTCTCCTCCATCCTGAGAAAAGAATGGGCAGCCATTCCGGCGAACAGCGCTCGCGTCCGTTCGTCACGAAACCCACCGGCCAGGGATTCCGCCGAGCGAAACGCACTCAGTCCGAAGCGCGCCATGAGCAGCGGATGACGAGAGAACAAATGCACCGGCTGAAGTATCTCCGGCGCGAATTCCTGCCAACGATCGACAAACGGCCCCACCAGCCGCCGCCACGCCTTTCCGTCGGCGCCCAGCGCAGCCTCGGCATCGCGCAGATCGCGCTCCAGCACCACCGCGGTGCCGTCGTCCTGAGGATGAGCGAGAGGTGCAGGCGAGTCAATCCATTCCAAACCGTAATCGCGCAACGGCAGAGAAGAAAAGAAAGGCGACCCCACAACCCAAGGATGCACTGCCGATCCGAAATCATGCACGAAACCCGGCAGAGTCAACTCCATGCTCCGCGCCGCCCCGCCAGCAGTCGGCTCCGCCTCGTACACATCGACGGCGAAACCTGCCTGCGCCAAAGCGATACCTGCCGCCAAGCCATTCGGCCCCGCGCCGACCACGCACGCTTTACGGCTCATTTCAGCAAGCTCCGCATTTCATCTGATGATGGCACATCCGCATGATCTCGACCGGCTATTCGCGCGGTTCCACCGTCGGCATCTCGACGGCTCCAATCTTGCCATCGGCTTCGCGCTCCAGCGTGGGCGCGTACAGGCCGCGCATTTCCCGCCGCCACCACGCCCCGGTAATCTGTTTCTCCGCTGCAGTGGTGAACCAATATTGCCAGAGGACGGCTCGAATCTGCCGCGGCGGACCCTGCGGGAAAGGATTGCCAGCAAACAGTGCGAGCACATCTTTATCGCCAGAAAGCAGCCGGACTTCGGCATTGAGCACAATTGGATATTCTCTCCACGACCCTAAAGAAGCGAACCACAGGTTCCAGTCAAAGCGCGGCTGATACGGTGCGTATATACGCGGCGGTTGGCCAATGTCCTGCGGCTTGTAACCAAATGGATAGGCGACCCAGTTCTGGCCGTCATTCGATCCCTGAAATTCGATCTCGTATCTCCCACGAGTCATGACCGCGAACAATCCGTAACGATTGGCAATGCGAAATGGCTCCAGCGCAACCACAGGCTGAGTCGGCAGAGGCAAATCGCGCCAGAACATCCACAGCATCGGCAGGGTGGTGGCGTAGAAGATCCAGAACAAGATTGCGGAACTGAATGAAAGCTTGATCGCGTTGTAAGTGGAGCGAAGCGGACTGTGTCCGGCTTCGACGACAACGGCAGACTCCGCTCCCACCTCTCGCAAAGGCGGCGAGACATGGGGCGCCCAACGCATGAACCACCCACAAAATCGATCATCCAGCAACAACACCCCCAGCGCCAGCACCAGATAATTCAAGAACGTATAGTTGGCAGTGAGGATGACGCCCACCTGCCACGGCGTCACGATGAAGAAGCATACAATGCGCCAGCGACGCGGCAGAAAAAGCATCCAGACCAAACCCAACTCGAGCGCCAGCGTCGCATAAACGCTTCCGGCATGAAACCAGTGCGGCAGATGCTGCACATACCACCCGATCCATGTGGGCAGCGGGCCATTCTGGTAGTACTCATCCATCGCGGTGAAGTTGCGCCACTCGGGATCGCCGCTCAGCAGCTTCACCGCCCCAGACTCAAAGTAGATGCGAAACCACTCCCATAGCAGCAGAAACATGCTGGCGCGCGATGGCGGATGGCTGCGGCCGAGTCCAGGGCGAAATCCCGGCAGAGCGAAGAAAAGCGAGATAAATCCGGCTTCCAGCAACATGCCGTCGGATTGATACCCGGAAAAATCCTGCGCCGCGCTGACGAAAGAAAGAAAACATACAAAACAAATCGCCAGCATGGCGCGTGGCCACAAATTTAAAACCAGCAGCAACGACGCCACCATGCCGATCCAGCACAACGCCAGCAGCATGTGCGAACCGCTGGAGAACCACAGCAGAGTCGGCGCATACCACACCCGAGAAACATGTCCCAGCGACTGCGCCACCGCTTGCAGATACTCACCGGCGGGCAGAATCCCGTTCGGACCGATCAGTCCACGGATTTGAAAAACCAGCGGGAAGAATGCAGAGAAATAAATCAGGCCCAGCGCTCGCAAAAACAGCCAGCGCGGAATCAGGCGATTCGACGCGCCACGCTCCGAATCAAACAGCCACCGGAAGGATCGTGCCCAATCCATCTCGGTGGGCAATTATATAGAGCCGAGAGGTCGGAGGTTAGGGGAGAGCGGACTACACCACGGCCGCGTCTTTCCCGGCTTCTTCGCCGACTACCGCCTCAGGACGCTTGCGGGCGATGCGGTTGGGCGGCAGGCCGGCATCGCGAATCTTGTACAGTAACGCTCGGTAGCTGATGCTCAGCGAGCGCGCCGCCTGCTTACGGTTCCAGTGATGGGCTTGCAGAACTTTCAGAATGATTTTGCGTTCCAGCTCCCGCGTGGCCGCGCGAGTCACTTTCTTCAGCGAAATCGGTCCATCCAGATTAATTTCGGAATTGTAGAATTCTTTTTCGTTGCGGGCGATCAAGTCGTTGCTGATCACGTCCTCGCTGCCCAGGATCACGTAGCGCTTCATCAGGTTTTCGAGTTCGCGCACGTTTCCCGGCCAATGATATTTCTGGAGAATCGCAATCAGGTCGGAAGAAAGAGCCCGCGCCCGGCAATTGTACTTCTGGTTGTAAAACTCCAGGAAGTAGTGGACCAGATCTTCGATGTCGCCACGCCGCTCGCGCAAGGGGGGCAACTGTAAATTCACTACGTTGATGCGGTAGTACAGATCCTGGCGAAAAGTTCCGCTTTCGATTTCATCTTCCAGTTTCCGATTGGTGGCGCAAACCACACGGACTTCCACTTTCTTGTCTTCCTGCGCGCCGATGCGGCAGAACTGTCCGTCTTGCAGCAACTGCAACAGTTTCGATTGTAGCGACAGGTCGAGCTCCGAAATCTCATCCAGGAAAAGCGTGCCCCGGTGGGCCAACTCCACGCGGCCGGGTTTGGAGCCGTAGGCTCCGGTGAAGGCTCCCTTTTCGTAGCCAAAGAGTTCACTCTCCAAAAGTGTTCCTGGAATCGCCGGGCAGTTCACCTTGACCCAGGGACCACCCTTCCACGGAGACAGGGCATGAATCATGCGGGCGATAATGTCTTTGCCAGTTCCGCTCTCCCCTTGAATCAACACCGGGACGTTCGCGCTGGCCACTTTGTTCATGCGCGCCCGCAGGGCTTGCATGGCCTCCGACTTCCCGAAAACCACCGCATCCGGAGGAAACTCACCTAGGGATTGAACCAGCGAACTGAACGAATTTGTCGTTTGCATTGCCATAAGCGCCTGCGATTCCCGCAGGCACGCAGGAATGTGCATCCCGAGCGCCAAAGTTCTGCGCTACCTCGCTGCGCACGCTTTGTTGGGCTTACTGGTTTATGATTCAGCGGGTTACGCGAAAACCGGCCGGCCACCACCGGCACAAAACGGCTGGAGTCTTCGGTCTCATAACCAGATTTTCAGGTAGGAAAAACTTTTCACACCGAAGAAACAACTTTCCTTCGCACCGGCGCTCGAGGAGACTTACCGTTGAGCAGCGCGTGCGAGAACCTCAATCCCACGAGCTGATAGGTTGCGGCGTGGGTGATCCAAACCGTCTTGGCTCGCAAGTTGCGGCAGGACTTGGGTAAAAGCGAAGCCGAGGCCAGGGGCACGCTGGGAATTTCCAGCAAAACCTGCGAGGAGAGCGGCAAAGCGCGCCTCACTGCAACCAGGGCCCCGGTCGCGGAGATGTTCAACGCAGTGGCAAACTCCAGCAGTTCCTTCCCACCCTTATCGCGGCTGCGGACAAAAACCGGAATCGCCAGTGGCAGGCGGGCCCACTGGCGGCGTTCATCGTGCGGTCGATTTCGATTCAAAATGAGTCCTCAAACGGCGGAATACACCTACTTTTACCGCATCTGGGGGGCCAAATGGCCTACTGAACTCCGGTTGTTTCGCGGTCAAAACCACCGCAGCCGGGGTGTTTATCGGGAAATCCGGCTGCAAACACTGAATTTCCATGACGAATAGTTTCCCATCTCTTCGCCCTACCGGCCGTCCCAACAAGTCTCGGTAAGTACTTTCGACTGCATACTTTTGCCCATGAATGGCAATTTGCTTGCGTTTTCCGTTGACAGAGGAAAACCACTGCCTTACCATCGATGGATTCCTCCCTCTCTGTCAACCAACTGAGTCCTGACCATGGCGGTAGTGCCAGAAAACACGTGTCTCCCCCAGGCCACGACTGCGGGAGTGGCGGATTCCGGTGTGTCCCCGCGCAAGCCGAAGCCTGCTGAACCGCCCCTGGACGCGGGTGCCAGTCACGAACTCCTGCAGCAGCAGTATTCCCAACTTCGGGAACGATTTTCGCGCACCACACACGCTCTGGCTTCGGCGACTCACGACCTGAAGACACCGCTGGCCATTCTCAACGGATACGTGGAGCTCTTGCAGAGTGAGAAGTTGGGCGGACTGAACGATCGCCAGCGCGAGATTCTCCGCGATATGAACTCCAGCGGACGGCGCCTGGAGCACTTCATCCAGGACTTTCTCAACTACAGCGTGCTGGAAACCGGGCAGATAAAAATGCGCTTCGAGATGGGCGACATCAATGCCTGCCTGTCGGAAGTTTGCCGGCTTTGGTCTCACCCCTTCCAGGACAAGGGACTGGCGCTTTATTTCCTGGCCAACGACAAGCTGACGGAATTCGCCTTTGATTCGGCCAAAGTCCAGCGGGTGGTTTCGAACCTGCTCGAGAATGCTTCCAAGTTCACGCCAGCGGGCGGCACGGTCTGGCTGCACGCCGAACCTCACATGTGGGACCGCCGCGCTGCCAATCAACCCGGAATCCTCACTGAACGACGCCGCCAAATGAGTTCACAACCCAACTCGGTGAAGGTCAGCGTGGCCGATACCGGCCCGGGAATTCCTCCCGAGTATCATATGGAAGTGTTTGACGACTTTTTCCGGCTGCCCCAGAACGAGCGTCAGTCCGGCATGGGACTGGGCCTGGCCATTGCGCGCCGCCTGGTCACCAACATGGACGGTAAAATTTGGGTTGAAAGCGAGCCTGGGGCCGGTTGCAAGTTCTCCTTCATCCTTCCCCTGTACCCTCCCAACAATCAAGGGAAACGCGAATGAAAGACAAAGCTCACATTCTGCTGGTCGACGACGAACCGGGGATGTTGCGATACATCCGCACCCTGCTCGAAGTGGAAGACTACAAGGTAGAAACCGCGAGCACCGGAGAAGAGGCCGTGGAGCGTCTGCAAAAGGGCTCACATCCGGACCTGGTATTGTGCGACCTGCTCATGCCCGGCATTGACGGCTTGCAGACGCTCGAACAAATCCGCCATCTGCGGCCGGGGACGAAAGTAGTAATGCTCTCCTGTGTCGGCGACACCCGCAAAGTAGTGCAAGCCATGCGCCTCGGCGCCTACGATTACCTCACCAAACCTTTTCAGAAAGCGGAATTGGATGCGGTCCTCAACCAGTGCCTGGGCGCCAACCAGCAGAACTATGCGGGCGAAGTGGAGGAATTGGCGGAGGACCAGTTCTTCGTCGCGGCCAGCCCCGTCATGCGGAAACTGCGTTCCGAGGCTGCCTTGGTCGCCAATGTCGATATTCCCGTACTTATGCTGGGCGAAAGCGGTACCGGCAAGGAGGTCATGGCGCGGCTGATCCACAAGCTCTCGCCGCGCGCTCATCGCACTTTCCTCAAAGTTAACTGCGCCGCGGTCCCCGCCGACCTGCTGGAGAGCGAGTTGTTCGGCTATGAAGCCGGGGCCTTCACCGGCGCCAATCATGCCAAGCCGGGCAAGTTTGAGCTGTGCAACAAAGGGACCATTCTGCTGGATGAAATCGGCGAAATGCCCACCACCCTGCAAGCCAAGTTGCTGCACATCCTCCAGGACGGACAATTTTCCCGCCTGGGCAGCCGCTCCGTGATTAAAGCCGACGTCCGCATCCTGGCCGCCACCAACATCAATATCCCGGAAGCTCTGGCCACCAAGCGGCTACGCGAAGATCTTTACTACCGGCTGAATGCCTTTACTCTGAATGTTCCACCGCTCCGCCAGCGCAAGGAAGAGATCCCGATTCTGCTGAAGCATTTCATGGCGCGCCAATCCGAGCGCTACGCCCGGCCGCCTTTGCCCCTCACGCCCGATCTGCTGCAAGCCTGCATGGACCATCCCTGGCCCGGCAACCTGCGCGAACTGAGCAACTTCGTCAAGCGCTACCTGGTGCTCGGCGACGAGAAACTGGCCATCCACGAACTGCGCCCGAAGAGCGACGGCAGCGGCGCTCAATTCGATCCCGCAGCCAAGAATTCCGAGGGCTCCGGGGGCGGCCTGAAATCTCTGGCCCGCACTGCCAAAGACGGAGCCGAGGCCGAAGCCATTGCCAAGGCGCTTGACGAAACCAACTGGAATCGGAAACAGGCCGCCGTCCTGCTGAAGATCAGCTACAAAGCCCTGCTGTACAAGATCCGCCAATACGGTATCGCCCAGGCCAAGGGTCACCACAAGCTGTCCGCCGGCGCGTAGTCGGCCACACTCTCTACCCACTCCATTCGGCCTCGCACCACCCCACTTCTGCTGGTTGACCCGGTCGGGTATACTTCCTCGGAATCAATACAACCGGGAGAAAAACCATGCGACGAATGATTTGTGCGTTGGCACTGATGCTAGGAATTGCGGTTTTGAGTCTGCCCGCTCATGCGCAGGATGCGGCCAAGAAAGATGTAGCCATTAAACCCGCGCCCAGTGTGTCTCAAGCAGTCTTGGAAGCCTGGAACGATATCGGAAGGAAGCTGATTGCGATGGCCGAGGACTTCCCCGAGAACAAGTACGACTTCAAGCCCACGCCGGCGCAACGCGGTCTCGCGGACCAGTTGCTGCATGCTGCCAATGCGAACTACTTCTTCACCAATCTGGCGCTGGGACAAAAACCGCCGGCAGAGGAAGATCCCAAGCGGGAAAACTACAAGACCAAAGCCGATGTGGCGGCATTCGTGAAGAAATCGTTTGCCGACGGCGCGGCCGCCATCAAGGCGAAGGGTGACAAGGGCATGTCCGGCCTCGTCGTCGATCCTGACAGCCATCAACAAGAGCGTCTATACGACCTCGCCTACGCCTTGATCGAGCACAGCGGAGAGCATTACGGCCAGCTTGCGGTCTATTACCGGGTAGCGGGTCTAGTGCCGCCGGAGTCGCGTCCGAAGAAATAGTGCGCCAGGCCCGGTTGGAAACCCGGTGGCTACGCGTCTACTGCACCACCAGCGTCACCGTCTGGGTGCGCGTGGCTGAACCGGAGATCGCGCTCACCGTGATCACGTAGGTTCCCGCTGGCGTCCCGATGGTATTCGTGACGGGCGGGCTGGTGCCACAGCCCGCTTGGAAGGCGATCAGCGCAAAGAATCCGCTCAGCAGTAAACCCATCACCGCGCGCCGCGTGCGCGAAACTCTCCCCATGCTCACGCCCAGTACCGCCAAACCGAACACGGGCAGTCCCATGGCGTAGAAAAGCACCCCTCGTGGAGTCAACTGCGTGGTGGTGGTTACGCGCGCAACCGTGTTAATGATGAGGTCGGTGCTCACGCTCCCGTTCAGGTTCTGGAAGCTTGGCGTCGTCTCGGTACAAGTGGTCGCCGTCGGTAGGCCCGCACTACAGGACACCGTTATGGTCCCCGTAAAGATACCCGTGGGCGCCAGCGTGGCCGTGTACTGTGCCGGCACGCCGGCCGGAACCGTGGCCGTGGATGGCGCCACAACCAGATTGTAATCATTCACGATAACGGTCGCTCCAGCCCCCTGCGTGAACGTGGAACCGGCGACGCTCACCGAGCCACTGTTTGACAAGGGAACGGGTCCAGTGTTGGGAGTGGTGCTGGCGATGGGCGTCAGGATTACGGTAACGGTGGCCGTTCCTCCCGTTTCTCCCGTGCCCCCCGCGTTCAGCGCCCCAATGTTGCAAACCACGGTTCCGCCATTGGGCTGGCCACAGTTGTTGCTGGAGGTCGATGTGCTGGCGGAAACAAATGCTGCGTTCGTAGGAATGGCGTCGGTGAAAGTAATGCCGCTGGTGAAGTCACCGTCGTTTTCGATCATGTACGTAAATGTGACCTGGTTGCCTACGCCAACCGTGGTGGGCAGCGGGGTTGCCGAGACTTTGAGGTCGAGAACCGGCCCCAGCTTGCTCAGGAAAGCGTCGCTGCCTCCGTTGAGGCTGGGCTGGAATGACGCGTTCAGCGGCGGCGCCTCGGTCAAGAAATTGGCGGACCTGGTCTCCCCGGCCACATAACTCGCTCCTTGGAAATCGACCGCAATTCCGGTGCCGTAGTCGTCGCCGCTTCCGCCAAGAAACGTGGCGTAGTGGCCGGCGGCAGTGGCAGTGGTGGCAGTAGTATCGATGCGGGCTACAAACGCGTCATGCCCGCCTCCGAAACCGGGCTGCACAGGGTTGTTCCGGGCCGGGAAGTCCGCCGAAGTCGTCCATCCCGTGATCCGCGCGCCCTGGCTTCCGCCTACGGCCTGGCCATTGTTATCCACGACGATCCCTAGACCTACATCGTCTCCGGATCCTCCCAGGTAGGTGAAGTAGTCGAGCGGAACCGTGCCCACTGTGATCCCGACGGTCGCGGGAGTCCCCAGCTTCGCCAGGAAGGCATCCGTTCCACCGCCCGGGGTGGGTTGGAATACGCCGGTCCCCGCGGCTGGGAAATCGATCGAAGTGGTCGAGCCCGTGATATACGTGCTCAGTGCGGAATCCACCGCAATTCCGTATCCGATATCGTCACCGGTTCCACCCAGGTAGGTCGAATACAGAAGCTGTGTGCCAGTCACGGCTGCCGGATTTAGCTCGGCGACAAAAACGTCCAATCCACCTGCCAACGTTCCCTGAAATGCATTTAACACCGGCATATCCGTGAAGCTTGTTCCACCGGTGATGTAGACATCGGAATTGGCATCGACGGCGACTCCGCCTCCCAGCGTTTCGCCGGTGCTGGGAGTACTCCCGCCGAAGTAGGTCGAGTACGGCACACTGCTCACGCCCGAAAGTGCTGGGTTCACTTTGGCAAGGAAGAACGAACTCGTTCCTCCAGGCCTGTGGGTTAGTGCATACTGCACGTCTGAAAACGAACCCAGCGTGGAAGGAAATCCAGTATCTATTTCCGTCGAGGTCGTGGTCCCGGTCACGTAGGCATTGCCGCTAAGGTCGAGGGCCATGCCGGTCGCGGTGTCAACCCCATTGCCGGACAGGTAAGTGGAGTAGAGCAAAGTGTGGCCCAGACTATCCAGCTTGCTTACGAACGCGTGGTTGTGAGTGCTGAGCGGCGCGGTCTGAAAAGCTGCATTCGTACCAGCGGTCGGAAAATTGCTCGAAGTGGTGTTCCCCGCCACAATCACGTTGTTACCGGCATCCACCGCGAGGCCGGCAGTGGTATCGACGGTGTTGCCGCCGAGGTAGGTCGAAAACAGGAGTGTGTTGGCGGTGTTGTTGAATTTCGCGACGAAGACGTTAGCCGTGCCTTTCAAGCCGGCTTGAAACGGCGATCCCGCCTTCGGGAAATCTGTGGACATAGTGGAACCGGCGATGTAGGCGTTGAGAGCACTATCCACGGCAACGGCCGGGCAGCCGGAAACTCCGGTTGCGACATTCAGAATTACAGTGCAGGCCTCGTCGCTGCTGCCGCCAAGATAGGTGGAATAAGTAAGCACCGGATCGATGATAAGAGTGCGGCGTTGGTCGTACGCACCCAGCGCAAAACCCACCCCAGCCTTGCCGCGCAACTCAAATCGGCCATCCACCCTGCGCTCTTCTTCTCCGAAACGCTGATAGACGCGGGGCGCTTGCAGAGTCACATGGCCATCGCCGACTGCCAGCACCAGGTTGCCCGCAGCATCCAAGGCAAGATTCTCCGCTCCCTGGAAGCGCAACACCACCTGTCCGGGATCGCTGCCGGGAGCAGCCTCAAAGTCGTATTCCAGCTGACCCTGCTTACCGTAATAGACCAGGTCGATGCCCGGATAGACTCCGCGATAGCGCACACGCGCGAACTGGGGAATGTCCGTATGCCACCGCGTTGGATCATTCCCGATGAAATAGTTGCTCTTACCCGGAAGCTCGTCCGCTCCGCTCACACTGGAGTTCACGCTGGCGCCTTCCAGCGTCATACGGACCACGGAAGATTGGGGAACCGAACGTCGAGTGTCGATTGCAACATGCCGGAGCGTAAGCACGGCCGCGTCCGCCGTCAGAAAGAGACCATATCTGCTGCCGTGAGCCAGGAACTTCACTTGCGGGTCGCTTTGCCCCTGGTTTGGCTCGAAGATCAGCGGAAGGTGGTGGTAGGCGGCTATCACCGGAACCGCGCTTTGCGAAGCCCCAACTGGATTGGAATTGGAGCCCTGCGGCTGGCTCCTCTGTGGCCGGTCGGCAAAACGAACGGCGTGCGAACCCAACATCAAAATGGTGGCCGCGAGGGCCAGCAGCACCACCACTGCCACGAAGATTCCGCCCGGCGCGCAAGCCGCTACCAACCGACGGCGATTCAGTCTCAAGAGCTCCTCCGGATTTCCTGATTCCCTGGAGAGGAAGAAGGACGGCGTACAAACCCCACTTCGCCGCCCGCGAAGCTGGCCTGTCACCAGAAATTTTGTGCGAAAAATAAATAACTACTTAATCATCTGACGGATAGCCTGTCAAGCCACCGCATCGCCCTTCGCGCCCTTGGAATCTTCAGATGCGCCCGACGCCGCCCCGAGATGCCGCTGTATGGCACAAAAGTGCCACACCATTCAACCCCCGCACCGTGAGACTTCCCTCGCCTCAGAAGTTTCCTGCACTCTGCTCACTTGCCGCGCGGCCGAATATGGCTCTGCTATCTTCAAGTCGTTTGTTTCCTGCGTTGCCAGCGCGCCCGCCTGCACCATTCCTGTGGCAGAAGGATTGCTTTCACCACACCGGACACCCCTCAGCCACTCCCCGCCCTCCCCATTCTTGGGACCGCGGGCAGTCGTCGCTATCTCCCCAATGCGGTCCAGTTACCGCTTCTTCCTTAATTCCTCGATCTCTCGCTTCAGGCGGGCGTAGCCGCGGGCCAGGTGCCCGAGATAGGTAATGTGGATGACCCACGTAGCCACGTATGCAGCGAAGAGGTAGGTCATCGCGGCCTCCCGGCAGCCAGTAGTGATTCCAGCGCTTGGGTTTCATCCACCTGGCGGCGCAGAATCTCCAGATGGTAACGCGACCAGCACACCAGCACTGCAAAACACATAAATGCCAGCCAGTTGATGAGCAATACGTGCAGCATCCGGGGATCGATTGACCCTCCCCCGCCAATCACCGGCTGTGGGTGCTGCGTGCGGAAAAACCAAATCGAAAAATAGACCAGCGGCACATCCAGCGCGCCTAACACCGCCAGCACGGCCGCCATCACCGGAGTTTGTCCGCTGCTTGAAAACCGCCGCAACATCAAATAGCTGACATAAATCAGCCACAGCACCAGAGTCAGGGTCAGGCGCAGGTCCCACGTCCACCAGATTCCCCACACCGGTCGCGCCCAGATGGGGCCGGTCACCAGCACGACGGTGCAGAACACGACTCCAACCTCGGCGCTCGCCAAGGCGAGCGCGTCGGCCTTCGGATTGCGCTGCCACAGATACACGATCGAGGCGACGAGATTCACGAAAAACAAACAAAATGCCGTCCACGCCGAAGGCACATGGTAGTAAAAGATGCGTTGCACGTCGCCCATGGTCTGTTCCGTCGGCGCCTGGACCAAAGCTCCATAGAGTCCGTAGCTCAACAAGCCGGCGGTCAGAATCGCGAGGATGGGAAAGGCCCGTTTCATTCGCCGTGCAAGACAATCTCAAAAAAGAGAAGACAAGCTGTAGTAAACACCACATCGTAGACCGCAAGCAACACGATCCAAAACTTGGCCGAGAATTCGCCGGTCAAAATCGACGAAGTGGCCTCGACCATAGCCAACAACGCCGGAATGGTGATGGGAAAAAGCAGCAGCGGAAGCATCATTTCACGATTGCGGGTGCGCACAGACATGGCAGCAAAGAACGTGCCGTTGACCACCAGCGCCCAGGTTCCCAGCGCCGCGACCACCAGGAGCTGATAAGCCGGCCCGATGGCGCGTAGATTGTAGAAAACCACGAACAGCGGCGTCATCAGCGCTTCCAGCACGCTGACGAAGATAAAGTTCCCCAATACCTTGGCCAGGAAAAGCGAGTTCGCTGGAGCCGGCGACACCCGGTATGCATCCAGCACCTGGTTGCGTAATTCCCGCGCCCAGGTCTGGTTCAGTGCGACCACGGCGGCAAATAGAAACGCCACCCACACCAGCCCGCCGGCAATGCGTCTGGATTCCTCCGCAGTCGGGTCAAACGAAAAGCTGAAAATCACCACCACCAGCAGCGCGAAAAAGAGCATCGAGTTGATGGCATCTTTGGAGCGCCATTCCAGGCGCAGGTCCTTCACCAGTGTCGCTCGCGTCAAACCCGCAGGAGTGCTCATATTGTCTCCGCCGGCTGGTAGTCGCGGGTGCGCTTCACAATCTGCCCTGCCTCCATCCACACGAACTCATCCGCAACCTCCCGAAGCAACGCTGCCTGATGGGTCACCACCAGGATCGTCTTGCCCCTATCTCGCAACTGCCGCAGCAGTCCGGCCATCTCTCGCGCGGAACGCACATCCACATTGGAAAAGGGCTCGTCCAGCAGGAGAATCTTGGGATCGTTCAGCAGCGCCCGCGCCAGCGACATCCGTTGCCGCATGCCTTGAGAATACTGACCGACAGGACGCGTCAAG
>Ga0209517_10004803_pt1 | contig 17560 bp, 17 predicted proteins | sample PeaSoiMetSII2010_FD_187695 | JGI IMG/M metagenome (GOLD analysis project Ga0209517, IMG submission 187695) | Peat soil microbial communities from Weissenstadt, Germany - SII-2010 (SPAdes) (version 2) | ecosystem: Environmental > Terrestrial > Soil > Wetlands > Peat | place: Germany...
GTGGAGCTCAACTCGAACCTGCCGGACGTCTACTCCTACTACGGCCAGGCGTTGCTGCGCACCGGGGATCCCGCCGGCGCGACCAACGCCTACCGGAAGGCGCTCGCCGCCAATCCGTACGATTTCACCGCCAATCTGCAGCTTGCGGTCCTGTTGCGGGAGGACGAGAAGATTCCAGAAGCCCTGGCTTGCCTGCGGCGGGCACAACAGGTGCGCCCCAATGATCTCGGGGTGCGCTATCAGCTTGCCGCCCTGGCTTTCGACGACGGCAAACTCGATTTCGCGCGCCGCGATCTGGAGCTCATCGTGAAGGAGGCTCCGGGTTATACCGAGGCACATGTTACGCTGGCCACGGTGTACTATCGGTTGAAGCGCAAAGAAGATGGGGATCGGGAGCGCGCGATGGTGCAGAAGTTGAACGCGGCGGCGCAGGTGAAGCAACAGCAGGGCGTGAACGTGAAATGAGCGGGTCTTGAAGCTGGTCTTGGTCTGGTTGGGTTGGATGGCGGCTGCCGCATATCCGGCGGGCGCCGTGATTACGCCGTCGGCATGCGCGCCTTGCCATCGCGCCGAAACCGAGGGGTTCGCCGGCGCCGCCATGACGCACGCGCTCTCCAGCGCCAGGGACAGTGTCATCTTGCGCGGCAATCCGAAACTGGTGGTGCGACTCGGAGAGTACTCCTACGAGATTGCGCGCGCGGGCGGCGAGTCTATCCTGACGGTTACCGACGGCAAGGAGACCCTTCGAGTGCCGATCGCGTGGGCCTTCGGACAAGGCGCCGTAGGCCAGACATTTGTTTTCAAGCTGGAAGACCGCTGGTATGAGAGCCGCGTGAGTTACTTCTCCGGCCTCGCGGGACTCGACCTCACCCTGGGAATGGAGAACATCACGCCTCACAACCTGCTGGAGGCGGCCGGACGTCTGGCCGGGCCGGCGGAAATGGGCCTGTGTTTCGATTGCCATGCGACCAACGTAGTGAAATCGCCCGCGCCCGACTTGGCGGCCATGACCGAGGGCGTTCAGTGCGGGCGATGCCATCAAGGGTCTGAAGCTCATTTGCAGGCCGTGCGCGCGAGGGGCACCAGCGCCCCTATGCGGAAACTGGGAGAGTTGAGCGCGGGTGAAATGTCGGACTTCTGCGGACAGTGCCACCGCACGTGGTCCCAGGTTGCGGTGCGCGGACCGCGCGGGATCGAGAACGTGCGTTTCCAGCCTTATCGTCTGGCCAACAGCAAATGCTACGACCCGGCGGACCGGCGGATCCGGTGTACGGCGTGCCACGATCCGCATCGCGACCTGGAAACTTCCCCCGCTGCATACGATGCGAAATGCGCGGCGTGCCACTCCTTAGCAGCGCGGCGGAATGGAGCCTCCACGCGGCTTTGCCGGGTCGGGGTGCGGGACTGCGTGAAGTGCCACATGCCGAAATTGGATCTACTCGGAGCGCACCGGAAGTTCACCGATCACTGGATCCGGATCGCCAAGCCCAACCACCCTTATCCGGATTGATTCCCCATGCAGCTCTCTCGCCGCCAATGGTTATCGCTGGCCGCCGGATCGGGCGCGGCACGCCTGCTGGAAGGCCGGCCTGCGACACCGCCGCTGTTCGAGGAGATTTCTCCCGCCCAAAGCGGAATCACCTGGGTCCACGACAACGCCAGGTCGACGGAACACTTTCTGCCCGAGGCTCTGGGGCCCGGTTGCGCCTTCCTGGATTTTGACAACGACGGCTGGATGGACATCTACCTGGTCAACAGCGGGGCTTGCGATTTCTTCCAGCCAAGCAAGCCGCTGCGCAATGCCCTATATAAGAACAATCGCGACGGCACGTTCGTGGACGTCACGGAAAAAGCCGGGGTCGGCGGCGGGACCTTCGGGATGGGAGTGGCGGTTGGCGATTACGACAATGACGGCTGGCCGGATATCTTCGTCACGTCGTACGGGAACTGCATTCTGTACCGGAACAATCGCGACGGCACTTTCTCGGATGTGACGCGGAAGGCCGGCCTGGAGACGCCGGGCTGGACCACCAGCGCGGTCTGGTTCGACTACGATAACGACGGCAGGCTGGATCTGTTTGTCTGCAGTTTTGTGGATTACGGAGGCGCGGCGCACCGGAACTGCGGCGAAAACCAGTTGGGTCGCCACTATTACTGCATTCCGCGATTCTTCAAACCCACCGCCAGTTTCCTGTATCACAACAACGGCGACGGCACATTTCGCGAGGTGCGCGAGGGCACGGACATCGCGCGATCCCTGGGCAAGGGACTGGGCGTGGTGGCCACCGATATCAATAACGACGGCCTGATGGATCTGTTCGTCGCCAACGATACCGTGCAGAACTTTCTGTTCGTAAATCGCGGGCCGGAAAAGGCGCCGGGAAGCCGCGGCGGAAGATGGAAGTTCGAGGAGATGGCGCTGCCCGCCGAGGTGGCTTTCAGCGCCGCGGGACAGCCGCGGAGCGGGATGGGAGTGGATGCCGCGGACGTTTTCGGCAGCGGCTATCAGGACTTGTTTGTGGCCAATGTCGATCAGGAAATGTTCTCGCTCTACCGCAACCTCAAGAACGAGACGTTCCGCGACGTGGCCCACGCCAACGAAGTGGCACAGGCGACGCGCGTGCTGAGCGGCTGGGGCTTGAAGTTCTTCGACTACGATAACGATGGCTCGGTGGACCTGATCCTGGCGAACGGCCATCCCGACGACATGATCGAGAGCTACTCGCCCACCGTGAGGTATCGGGAGCCCATGCTGCTGTTCCACCAGGAAAACGGCAGGCTGCGCAATGTGAGCGCCGAGGCCGGTCCGGCATTCAGCCGGCCGTATGCGGCGCGCGGACTGGCGTTGGGCGATTTCAATAACGACGGACTGCTGGACGTGGTGATCGGTGTGAACGGCGGTGCGCCAGTGCTGCTCAAGAATCGCACGGGCGCGGAAAATCACTGGTTGGGCTTGAAGCTCGAAGGCGTGATCTCGAATCGCGATGCCGTGGGAGCAAAGCTCCGCTGGTCCGCAGACGGCGTGGTCCGCTCGCGATTGAGGAACGCCGGGGGCAGCTATCTGTCTTCGCGCGATCCCCGCGAAGTGCTGGCGATCGGAACTGCGGCGAAGATCGATTGGGTAGAGATCGCCTGGCCGAAACCGAGCTCGCGGGTGCAGCGGATCGAAAATCCCCCGATGGATCGGTACATTAGTGTCAAGGAAGGCTGATCAATTCCCGGTGGGCTTTTGTGCGGGCTCGATGACGAAAAGCGATACCGGGACCTTCTGCGATTCGAATCGTAGCCCGAGTTGTTCCTGCAGAGCCGTGCCAAGCGATGGACCGGAAGCTTCGTCCCACGAAAGCGTGAAATCATAAGCGCCCTGCAATCCCGTCTTGTCGATCACCGGGCCCGGCCCGATTCGCGAAAGGAGGCTCGCCAACATCGTCATCGAGTACTTGAGCGCTGTGAAAGAGATTGGCTGGCCGAGCCTGCCGAGAATCCGATGTAGCCCACTCGATTGGGGTCCAGCTTGAATTCGCCGGCGCGCGAGCGAACCAGTTGCACGGCCCGCTTCCCTTCCATGACGCGCACGTTCTCCCCGTAGCGCGGCGACAGCCGGTAGGTCAGCACGAACGCGGTTACTCCCCAACTGTTGTAGCGCTCGGCGATATCGAGTCCTTCCACGCCGTACATCAACATGATGTTGGAGCCGCCCGGCGCAACGATCACGGCGCTACCGTTGCGCTTGCCTTCCGGTGGAAGGAAGACGGTGAGGAACGGGTTGTCCAGAGGTCCGTTGCCCGTGGCCAGCGGCGCCTTGCCCTCTTCCCACAGAGGGATGTTGTAGTTGACCGGCGACTTGTCGACGGTCGGATTCTTCGCGGCCAGAAGAGGGGCGGAGGTCGCCAGGACGGCGGCAACCAGCCGCCAGCGGATGCTCGAGAACAGGGAGACAGCCATGGAAAACAGTGTCCGCCCCTGCGTGGCTGGCGTCAAGTGGCAGTCCATCTGGACAAGTTTGCGAGCGACAATCGTTCGCGCGCCCCTGCTCACGGACCCTTACCAGTTGGTGGCAGGCTACTCCAAGACGACCGCTTCCGGGGGCCTGCGGGTCTACATGCCGGATTACGGCAAGATTTCAAAGCGGCTCACGCCTGCTGAATAGAGGCGACGCTTTGTCGGGGACGCCATGTCTCGCCAAACAGCCAAGCCCGTCGCCAAACACGCCGCCGTCGTAAAATAGGCTTAATGCTCTCGAATTCAGAGGAATTCTACCGGATCCAAAAGCTGCCGCCTTATGTCTTCGCCGTCATCAACGAGATGCGGGCCAGGGCGCGCGCGGCGCAGATCGACGTTATCGATCTGGGGATGGGAAACCCCGACGGATCCACCCCCCGAGTCGTCGTCAACAAGCTGGTCGAAGCCGCGCGCAACGCCCGCAATCATCGCTATTCGCAATCGCGCGGCATCCCCCGCCTGCGCGAGGAGATCACCCTGCGCTACCGGAACAACTACGGCGTGTCGCTCGACCCCGACACGGAGGCCATCGTCACCATCGGCGCCAAAGATGCCCTCGCCCACCTGCTCTTTGCAACCGTCGGGCCCGGCGACGCCGTGGCTTCCCCGAATCCCGCCTATCCTATCCATCAGTACGGCGTGCTCATGGCCGAGGGCCACGCCTGCATGCTGCCCATGCCGGATGCCGCCACCTTCCTCAGCCGCCTCGAAGACCTGTATCGCACCTCTTCGTCGAAGCCGAAGCTCCTCCTGATCTCGTTTCCGCACAATCCCACCACCACCTGCGTGGACCTCGACTTCTTTCGCGAGTTGATCGGCCTGGCGCGCCGGCACGGCACCATGGTCATCCACGATTTCGCCTACGCCGACCTGGGGTTCGATGGCTACAAGCCGCCCAGCATCCTGCAGGTGGAGGGCGCCAAGGAAGTCGCGGTCGAGATCTTCTCCATGTCCAAGAGTTACAACATGGCCGGATGGCGCGTCGGTTTTTGCCTGGGAAATCCGAAAATGATCGCCGCGCTGGCGCGCATCAAGAGCTACCTGGATTACGGCGTCTTCCAGCCGATCCAGATCGCCTCCATCATCGCGCTGCGCGAGTGCGAGGAAGATACGCGCAAGATATGCGCCGTGTACCAAAAGCGGCGCGACGTGCTGGTGACCGGTTTGAAGCGGGCCGGCTGGCCGGTGGAAAAGCCGCGCGGCTCCATGTTCCTGTGGGCTCCCGTGCCGGAGCGGTTCCGGCACGCCGGATCGTTGGAATTCGCCAAGTTGTTGCTGGAAAAAGCGCAGGTCGCGGTCTCCCCGGGCATCGGGTTCGGTCCCCTGGGTGAAGGCCACGTCCGATTCGCCCTCGTGGAGAACGATCAGAGGATCCGCCAGGCCACCCGGGCCATCGGCCAGTTCTTGCGGTCCGGAACCCCGTAAATCTTTGTACAAAAACGGCTTCCGCCCCTGAGCACCCGCAACTGGCCGAACCCCCGTTCCTGCCGCGTTCGGCCAGGAACCGATTTTGCAACTATTGTTTCAGGCCGGCGTAACACACTCATTCCGAATTACTTACATACCACGTCAGCCCGCTCCTCCATCCCGTTTACCCCCCGTCTCCGCCATGCCCGCTTGCTAGTCAGTCAGCCTGTCTTACTGCACCTGGTACGGAAGGCTGATCTCGATGGTCTTGGGGGGAAAACACGCGCGGTCGTTGCACGCCTGGTATCGCAACTGCCCGGCCGCTACACCCGGTCCGGCCGGGGCGTTTGCCGCCACCTTGAAATTCGCCACCACCGAGAAATCGCCGGTGAAAACCGAGAGCGGTTTCTCCGCAAACTCGTACTTCTCGAGCGAGGGCTTGGGATAGATGACCTGCCCGCCCTCCAGCGCCCCGGTCGATTTCCACGTCACCTTCAGCGGAATCAGGTACTCGTCGCTGGGCATGTTGCTGTTGACGTGGAAGCCGGCCTGTACCGAGATCGGTATCTTCGCCTGCACGGCCGCACTTCGCTTGCCCGCCACTGTGAGCAGCTCCCCGACCGTAAGGTACTGCTTATTGTTTTGCGCCAGCACCGGCAGGCAGAGCAGCACGGGCAGAGCCGGCCGCAGGAATTTGTAGTAGCTCTTCGATACCATCTTCGAATTCTTTCTTGCTCGCGAGTCCCACGTGGACCGCGGCGATCTTTCCTTCCCGATCGATCAGGAACGTGGTGGGCAGCGCGTCAACACCGCCATAGATCTCGGCCGTGGAGTCGTTTCCAATCACGATCCGGTAATTCACATTCAGGTCCGCAACGAATGGCTTTACAACTTCCCAACCCTCGTCGTCCATGGCCACGCCCAGCACCTCGAATCCCTTGTCTTTGTTCTTGCGCTGCATCTCCATGAACCACGGGATCTCGATCTTGCACGGCCCGCACCAGGTGGCCCAGAAATCCAGCAGCACCACCTTGCCGCGATAATCGGTCAGGTGCACCACCTTGCCGTCGGCATCCTTCAGGGTAAAATCGGGAGCCGGTTTGCGCTGGTTGTCGGGTTTCACGGAAGCGGCCTTCACCGAATTCGGAGAGTGCTGTTTCACCCAGGCGCTGTAGCTCCAGACGCCGGCGCCGGCCAGCGCAAGGAAAGCCACGAAGGTGTCTCGCTTGGTCATGTGCTTAATTTCAATTATATCGATAATACCTTAGCCGCAAGCGTTTTCTGGAACCAACTGCGGCGCCGTTGCCGGAAAACTGCGCCCAGTGTGAATTCTTCGTGCCGTGCGACCCCGGAATACAGCCACGCCGCGGTGTCGCAGAAACTCTCGCAGCAGTACTCCCGCCACTGCCGGCTGCGCGTGCGTAGGTCTGACGCGCCCAATTTTTCCTTGCGCCACTCCGCCGACCATCCCAGCTCGCCTCGCGCGCCCGCCTGCCGCTCCACTCTCAGGAGATCCTCGAAAGCATGCCGCACGGGGTTGCCGGCGCGCAGCCAGACGAAGTGAAACAGCTCGTGAACGAGGATTCGCGGAAATTCGGCGCCCGTGCAATCCAACCCGATCCAGCGCTTGCGCAGGAATGCCCCCGCGTGGACCGGCCCGCGCCGGTCGCGAAGCCCCCGCGCCTTCCGGATGCGCACCGGCGCACCTGTCATCGGCGGCAAACGGCGCAACAGCGCGCGGGCCTGTTTCCGATGCGAAGGTTCCTCGAAAACAAAAAGCGGGGAGGCCGGCACTTTCCCAGAGTACCGCCCCCGCCCGTGCTATTGCCGCGAACCGAGAGTGCTAAAATTGGGCACAGTCAATGGTGGATTCGATCGCGCGAAAAGCCCTGCTGATTGCCGTTGCCGTCGCTCTCCCTCCGGTTCTTGTCGTTTATCTCTCTACGGCAAGCGGTGTGGCCCGGCTCGCATCGTCGGTATTCGGCGCTCTGCTGATCCTGGTTTCGTGGCTGCTGGCGCGTTCGCTGGCCAGACGCATCAATCGCCTGACCGATTTCGCGGATCGCTTGCTGGATATGAGCGTTCCGCGCCCGCAGTTGCCTGCGAGCGACGACGAGCTAGGAGATCTGGCCCGTTCTCTCTCCCGCATGGCACCCCAACTCGAAGAACTGGTCAACCGCCTGAGAAATGAACTGACCCGGCGCGAAGCCATTCTGGGCAGCATGACCGATGGGGTCCTGGCAGTGGATGCGCGGCTCAATGTCACATTTTGCAATAACGCCTTCATTAAGACCGTGGGCAATCACGGCCCAGCCGAGGGCGTTCCGCTGATTCAGATTGTGCGCGATCCCGCCCTCTTTCAGATCGTGAAGCAAGTCGTGGATTCGGGTGCGGAGCAGCGCAAGCGGCTGCAGTTGTCCACGCCGAAAATGCACTCCTTCGATGTTCACGCCGTGCCGCTAGCGAGCACGTCCTCGCGTGGCGCAATCGCCATTTTCCACGATGTTACCCCCAGCGAGAGGCTGGATCGCATCCGCCGCGATTTCGTTGCCAATGTCTCCCATGAGTTTCGCACTCCACTTGCTACCATACGCGGATATGCCGAGACGCTATTGAACGGTGGTCTCGAGGATGAGGACAACCGCCGGAAGTTCGTCGAGATCATCTTCGCCAACGGAGTGCGGCTTAGCAACATCGCTGCCGATCTACTGGCCCTTTCCGAAATCGAGGGAGGCCGATCGGAAGCCGAAGGCGGACCGATTTCCGTGGGAGACGTGATTCGCGGCGCCGTCGGGGCGATTGAACCAACCGCCAGCGTCGCCGGAGTTCGCGTTCAATGCGAAGAGATTCCGGAGTGCTATGTTTTTGGTCACCGCACCCGCTTTGAACAGTCGATTGTGAATCTGATCGATAACGCCGTCAAGTTTAATAAGCCAAATGGCGAAGTGCGCATCCAGGTCTTTTCGGAATCGGACGACTGCATACAGATCGCGATCTCGGACACCGGCACCGGTATTCCTCAAAGGGATCTCACCAGAATCTTCGAGCGCTTTTACCGCGTGGATAAGGCTCGTTCCCGCCAGGTGGGCGGCACCGGACTTGGTCTTTCGATCGTAAAGCATGCAGTCGAACAGATGAATGGAACGGTGAAGGCCGAAAGCCAACTCGGCAAGGGTTCCAGGTTTACCATTACCTTACCCCGGTACACATTTCCTGTGGCTGCCGCTTAATCGGATTGTCATTGTAATTTTACAAATCTCCTGTACGCTCATCGCTGAGCTCCTCGGAAACTGCCGAAAGCGTCCAAAAACGCCATGAAAACCAGGATTGCGCAAAATATGAAATCGAAAACAACCGGTCTTGTACTATCGTTTGTCGCTGCCGCGTTCGTGCATGCGGCATGGGCTGCCGAACCGGCGAGCCCGCCAACCCCGCCCACGGCGACAGACATCGCCAGATTGAAGACACAGCTCGATGAGCAGCAGAAGGTCATTGAAGGATTGCGCGCGGCTCTTGAAGAGCAGAGGAAGTTGCTGGAGCTGTACACCCCGCCGGCGCCGCAAGTGGACGCAGTAGTTGCGGCGCGATCCGCGGCGCTGACGGTGCCCAACGGCCCATACACCGCCTCGGCAGGACCAGTATCGATTCAGCCCCCTCCTCAGCCTTCTCAGAAGAAGGACACACAGATGGTCGGGCCGAGCGTGAATCCCCAGGAGCGATCGGCTCTTGAGGTCTCTGAGTCGCCATTGACCATTCACCTTGGCACCGCTACGATCACACCGATAGGATTCATGGATTTAACGAATACCTACCGCAGCACCAATTCCGGCGCCAGCCTGGCCACGAACTTCGGGAGCATCCCGTACAACAACACCGTAGGGGGCCACCTGACCGAGGACAAGTTCAGCGCGCAGAACTCGCGTATCGGATTCCGCGTGGATGCCATGTTCAGGGACTGGCACATACTCGGCTACTATGAAGGTGACTTCGTGGGCGGTATCGGAAACACCGCCTACAACACCCAGGTATCGAGCAATAGCGTGTTATACCGCATCCGTCTTTACTGGGTGGATACGCGCAAAGGCCCGTTTGAGATGCTGGCCGGCCAGTCCTGGAGCATGATGACCCCCAACCGCCGGGGGATCTCGGCATTACCTGGGGACCTCTTTTACGGTCAGGAGTTCGATGTCAACTATCTGAACGGTCTAACTTGGGGCCGCATTCCGGGCATCCGCTTTCTCTATCACGGAGCCGACAACCGCGTGACGGCCGGCATTTCGCTGGAAAATGCCACTCAATACTTCGGTGGGTCCGGCGGCGGCGGCACCCCGACACTACCGGCCGCGCTGGCAGCCCTGTCCACAACCCAGCTCGACGCCAACCAGGCGAATGGGATTGCGCTCCCCAACGTCCATCCCGATATCATTGCCAAGATCGCGTTCGACCCCACCTCCCATGTACACGCCGAATTTGGGGGTGTCGAAAGCACCGTCAAGATCTTCAATCCAAATACGCTGTTGAAGTTTACTAAGGAGGGCGGAGGCGGCTTCGTCAACGGAAATTTTGAGGTGGTTAAGAATTTCCGGCTGATCACCAACAATTATTGGAGCGACGGCGGCGGGCGCTATTTGTTCGGCCTGGCGCCTAATTTCATCGTCCGCGCCGACGGCAGCCCCTCGCTGGTCCACTCCGGCTCCACCCTTGACGGGTTTGAGGCGGTCGTGAAGAACAGCGTGATCTACGGCTATTACGGCGGCGTGTATATCGGGAGAAACACCGCGCGCGACCTCAACGGATCGCTCATCGGATACGGTTACTCCGGTTCGGCGAATGGCCAGAACCGCGCGATCCAGGAAGGCACTTTCGGGCTCAATCAAACCTTCTGGAGAGACCCCAAGTATGGCTCCCTTTCCATGTTTCTGCAGTACGCGTATTTCTTCCGCAATCCGTGGTACGTCGCGCCGGGCGCGCCTAAGAACGCCCATGAGAACGCGGTTTGGTTCGACCTCCGCTATACGCTTCCCGGGTCGGCGCCCGCCATCAAGTACTAACGTCGAGACGGTAGTGCCTGATCTTTGCCTAAAGGAACTGGAAGCAGAGCATTTAATTGCCAAGTTCGTTAACCGAGTTGTAACAATCGAATGGGAAAATGAGGGAAACGCATATGAAGAAGATGTCATTGGCCCTGACGGGCCTGATAGTGGTGACTGCCCCGTTTGCGGCAGCCCAACGAATCAACGCTGCGGGAGCCACCTTCCCGGCCGTGATCTATCAGAAGTGGTTTGACGAATATCACAAGTTGCACCCGGATGTGCAAGTCAACTACCAGTCGATCGGTTCGGGCGGCGGTATCGCCCAACTGACCGCCGCAACTGTGGATTTCGGGGCGTCCGATGTGCCTATGACGGACGAGCAGATTTCCAAGCTGAAGGTGAAGCCCCTGCATTTCCCGAGCGTGTTGGGGGGGCTCGTGCCCACCTACAACATCCCTGGAATCACCCAGGAGTTGAAATTCACACCCGAGACGCTCTCCGGCATATACCTGGGCGCCATCACAAAATGGGACGATCCCCGCTTGGCGAAGGATAACCCCGGCGTCAAGTTTCCCAAGGAGGAAATTCAGGTCGTGCATCGTTCGGACGCCAGCGGGACGACCTTCGTCTGGACCGACTACCTTTCCAAAATCAGCCCCGAATGGAAAAAGAAAGCGGGAGCAAGCGCCGCCGTGAGTTGGCCCGTGGGCATCGGCGGGAAAGGCAACGAAGGTGTTGCAGGCACGGTGAAGCAATTCCCGAACTCAATAGGCTACGTAGAACTGATCTACGCCGTCCAGAACCATATGGCCTACGGCAGCGTCAAGAATTTATCTGGCAACTTCGTCAAAGCCGATTTCGACACCGTTACGGAAGCGGCAGCGGCCGCAGCCAAGAACATGCCGGATGATTTCCGCGTTTCGATCACCAACGCCCCGGGAAAGAACGCCTACCCGATCTCCTCGTTCACCTGGCTCCTGATTCCCAGCCAGATTCCGGACGCCGCCAAAGCCAAGACGATCAAGGGCTTCCTGCAGTGGATGTTGGCCGATGGTCAGAAGTTTGCAGCCGGTCTGTCCTATGCTCCGCTGCCCAAAGAAGTGGTTGCCAAGGAGATCAAGCAGATCGCCATGGTTCAGTGATCGCCGGGTCTACGTGGCAATATGGCTACTCCAGCAGTTCTAGGCACGACGGCAATCCGGCAGCGCACGGCTCAGACGGGTGACATCGTTGCCCGTCTGATCACGTTCGCTTTTGCGGCGAGTATTATCTTGGTCACCTTCCTGCTGGTCTGGCAACTGTGGTTGAGTTCCGCGCCGTCCCGCCACAAATTTGGCTTCGCTTTCCTCTTTACGAGCACCTGGAACCCGGTGACGGAGGAATTCGGATCGTTGCCATTCATGTATGGTACCGTCGTCACGTCGGTCCTGGCACTTCTGATCTCGGTACCACTGGGATTGGGTTCGGCAATCTTCCTTTCGGAATTGGCGCCCGCCGGCATCTCCAACGCACTTACCTTTCTGGTCGAGCTTCTGGCGGCGATTCCAAGCGTCATCTACGGTTTGCTGGCTCTTTTCACCGTGGTTCCGCTAATGCGGTCCTACGGTGAGCCGTTTCTGAAGTCTACGCTGGGGTTTCTGCCGCTGTTCAAGGGTCCTTCATTGGGGTTCGGGCTCCTCACCGCCGGGATGGTTCTATCGATCATGACCGTCCCCTTCATCATTTCGGTATCGCGGGAGGCTCTTCTGGCCGTGCCACGAGAGCAAAGGGAGGCGGCCCTCGCGTTGGGAGCTACCCGCTGGGAGACCACCTGGCGGGTAGTGGTGCCTTACGCTAAACTAGGAATTCTGGGATCGATCTTCCTCGGCCTGGCGCGAGCCTTGGGTGAGACGATGGCGGTCACCATGGTGATCGGAAACGATCCGAAAATCAGCGCTTCCCTCTTCGCGCCGGGTTACTCCATCGCCGCCGTGCTCGCCAATGAGTTCTCCGAGGCAAGCGGGGAGGTGTATGTGTCGGCTCTGGTTGAGCTTGGATTGGTCCTCTTTTTCCTCACCATTGTCATTAACGGCTTCGCGCGGGTGATGATCGTCGCGACTACCCGAAAGGGCTCCAAGAGATGATGAGCGGGAATCTAATCTGGCGCAAATCCGTCAACGCCGTGATGCTCAGCGTGACCGCCCTATTCACCGTGCTCACCGTCTCCACTCTCTTCCTCATACTCGGATACCTGGTTTATTACGGCGGCCGTTCGCTCGACTGGAATTTCTTCACCAAGCTGCCCCTTCCGCCCGGCGAGATCGGCGGTGGCATGGCCAACGCGATTGTCGGAAGCGTGGAAATCGTTGGCGTGGCGGCACTCATGGGGCTTCCGGCCGGGTTTCTTGCGGGCGTCTACCTGGCTGAGTTCGAGGACAAGATGTTCGCGCCTCTGATCCGTTATATTGCCGATCTGCTGAACGGCATTCCCTCCATCGTCGTGGGTCTCTTAGCCTGGACTCTGGTAGTTGTCCCCACCAGGACGTTCTCCGGCTTGGCCGGGTCGATTGCCCTCAGCGTGATGCTCATCCCTATCGTGACCCGCCAGACCGAACAGTTCCTGCGGGAAGTCCCGCTTTCGCTCCGCGAGGGCGCGTTAGCGTTAGGAGCGAGCAAGTGGAAGACTATCGCCACCGTGGTTGTGCCCGCCGGCAGTAAGGGAATTCTGACCGGCATGATCCTGGGCGTCGCACGCATTGCCGGCGAGTCCGCTCCCCTTCTCTTTACCGCATTCAACAATCAGTTTTGGGGTGGGGGAATCACCCAGCCGACCGCTTCTTTGCCGGTCATGATTTACATTCGTGCGATTTCCCCTTACGACGATTGGCATCGCCAGGCTTGGGCGGCTGGCCTGGTTCTGATCGGCATGGTTTTGCTCGCCAACATCGCCGCCCGCCTGGTGCTGGCGAGAGGCGTTTCCGTTCCACGCGCCTGAAGGTCTGAAGTCTATGAACATTGTACCCGAATCCGCTTCTCAGCCGTCCGCCCAGCGGGTCAAAGGGACCGACGTACCAATGCCAACGCCAAATGCAGGTCCGAAACTGCGGGCCACCAACGTCAATTTCTACTATGGTTCCTTCCAGGCGCTGCACGACATCTCGTTGGACATGCACGCCAACGTGATTACCGCGCTGATCGGCCCTTCGGGCTGCGGCAAATCGACCTTTCTGCGGAACCTGAATCGCATCAACGACACGATTCGCAACTCCCACATGGAGGGCCAGATCCTGCTGGACAACGAGGATGTTGGCGAGTTGGACGTCACCAGCCTGCGGCGGCGCGTGGGCATGGTGTTCCAACGTCCTAACCCGTTTCCCAAATCGATTTTCGACAATATTGCGTATGGTCTGCGCATCAATGGCATGGCGTCGAGGGGTCAGATGCGCGACAAGGTCGAGCATAGCTTGAAGCGCGCCGCACTCTGGGATGAAGTGAAGGACAAATTGCACGACTCGGCCTACGCCCTGTCCGGCGGGCAGCAGCAGCGCCTGTGCATCGCCCGGGCGCTGGCCGTCGATCCCGAAGTGCTCCTCCTGGACGAACCGTGCTCCGCCCTGGATCCCATCGCTACGGCCAAAATCGAAGAGTTGATGTTCGGCCTGAAGGACCAGTGCACCATGGTGATCGTGACCCATAACATGCAACAGGCCGCGCGAGTCGCCGATTTCACCGGGTTTTTCCTGCTTGGCCGCCTGATCGAGTACGATAAGACCGATGTCATTTTCAAGAACCCCTCGCGCAAGGAGACGGAAGATTACATCACGGGAAGATTTGGGTAAACTTCGCCCGCAGCCGCCTGGCAAAACCCGCGGAGGAGAAATAATTCATTGCGTCATTTTACCGCTGAACTCGAAGAACTGAACAACAAACTGCTGGAGATGGCGGGCCTCGTGGAGTCGGCTATTAGCCGCAGCGTCCGCTCCCTGGTGGATCAAAGCAAGGAACTCGCCGAACAGGTGATTCGGGACGAGCCGAGAATCAACCGCATGGAAATGGAAATCGACGGCATGGCGACCCGCCTGCTCGCGCTTCGGCAGCCCGTGGCCAAGGATTTGCGTTTCCTCACTTCCGCGCTCAAAATCAACACCGATCTGGAGCGCATCGGCGACCTGGCCCAGCACATCGCCGAACGGTCGCTTTCCCTGATGCACCATCCGCTGGTCAAACCCATGGTCGACATCCCCAAAATGGCGTCCCTGGTTCAGTCCATGCTGCTCAAGTGCCTCGACGCATTTGTCAATGGAGACGAATCGCTGGCCCGCTCGGTGCTGCTGGCGGACGATGAAGTCGATCAGTTGCGCGACGCCGTTTACACGGAGCTGTCGGCCACCATGCAGCGCGACCCGGGCGTGGTTCCGGCCGCTATTGACCTGATCTTTGTGGCCCGCAACCTGGAGCGCATCGGCGACCATGCCACCAATATTGCGGAGGATGTCGTCTTCCTGATCAAGGGAGTCGACGTCCGGCATCACGCCGAAGAGGCCGAATAAGTCTGACGCGCAGCCGCAACCCGCGGCCCCGCGGAACCCCCTGCCACTTGCGCTGCCCCGCAATGTGGTGGACACTGTATCACAGAGATATTTGTTCGATTGGGAAGGAGGCGCTGAACATGTTCCGCGCACCTGTTGCTTTCTTGCGGCGTTTGGGCCGTTTCCTGAAATCGCTGCTCGATATGGACCCGGTATACCGCTTGCGGTGAGTGTGGCAGCCTCAGGCGCTTAAAGCTTTCGGCGGCTCCATCATTTCGAGAACCCGCCCCAGGAATCGGGACCTGCGGAAGGGCTTTCGCAAGAATCGGCGAACGTGCCCGAGGGATGGGCTTTCCGGTAGAGTATCAGCGCCATCGGAAAGGAAGAGCATTCGGACGCCGGGGGACATTTCGTGCAACTGCTCGGCCACTTCCAGCGGCTTGATCCCCGCAGCCGCCGTATCGATTATCGCTAAGTCCACCGGTCGGTGTTGCTTACGGCAGAGGTCCAGCGCCGCTCGACCGCTGGATGCGGTCACCACTACAAATCCGGCCTTCTCCAGGGTGGCCGAAACCTTTTTCAGGACTGCTCCGCCATCATCGCCGACAACCACTGCCGTGCTTAGCGAATCGTCTGTGTCCATATGTTAATGATACAATCTATCACAAACTCGCCGCTTGGCCCTCACTGGCTCTATCGTGTTCAGGCTGGGTGCGTTTCAGATCTTTCCGCGCGGGCGAGTTCGTCCGCGTAGCGCCTCAGGTCGGCTGGAGACACGGTCACCAGGTCTTTTTCCATGTCCTCACCCGTCTCCACCAGGCGAAGCAGGTGCAGTTCGGCCAGGCGCGCACACCACGGATCGTCCATCGCGCGGTTGGTCTCGCGGCTGACGTGCTGCAGGCCGGCGTGGGGCAAGGCAATGGTCTTCTCGGTTCGCCCACCGTCCTCATCCAGCAGAATGAATTTCACGTCCACGGTGTCGGCCATCCGTATCGAAATGGCGGTCTGCAGCCACTTGAACATCACCTGGAACCTGCGGCCGAACGGATCGGGGCCGGCCTCGAACTGGCGAAAACTGAGCATTTAGCCTTATCTTAGAACAGGGACCATGCTCACTGCCGAACTCATCGCGCCGCGGGAATTCCGCCTGGCGCAACTAGACATCCAAGACCCCGGTCCGGGGCAAATCCAGGTGCGCGCCGACGCCGTGGGCATCTGCGGCTCCGACCTGCACTCGTATTCGGAAGGCGGCGTAGGAGACACGCCCTGCCAATTCCCCATGGTGCTGGGACATGAGCCCGCCGGCACGGTGGTCAAGACCGGTTCCGGCGTCACCGGATGGTCGCCCGGAGACCGTGCGGCGCTCGAGCCCGCCATCTACTGCTACCACTGCGAGTCCTGCCACACCGGGCATCACAATGTCTGCTCCAACATCCGGTTCCTCAGCACGCCGGGCGATCCGGGATTTTTTCGCGAGTTTGTGAACCTGCCGGTCTCGAACCTGCTCCCCATTCCGGGGAATCTGTCGCTGGAACTCACTACCCTGTTCGAGCCCCTGGCGGTGGCCTTGCATTCTATGAAATTCGCCGCCATTCAACCCGGCGAGACAGTGGCCGTCTTCGGCGCCGGACCCATCGGACTGCTCACCGTGGCGGCCCTCAAGGTGGCCGGCGCGGGCCGCATCTGGGCCGTCGAGCCCGTCGCGCACCGCCGCGAGATGGCCCGGCACATGGGCGCGGACGCAGCCCTCGATCCCTGTGAAATCGACGCCGCCCGGCAGATCCAGGCCGACACCGCCGGCCGCGGCGTAGACTGCGCCATCGATTGCGCCGCCAAGCAGCACACCACCAACCAGGCCATCCGCGCGGCGCGCCACGGCGGCCGAGTGGTCATCACCGGAATCCATTCCGACGCCATAGTCCCGTTCGAAGTCTCGCCCATGCGGCGCAAAGAGCTGGCGATCTTTAACGTGCGGCGCTCGAATCACGAATCGGAAGCCGCCCTGGAAATGCTGGCGGAGCGCAGCTCGTGGTTCGCACCGCTGGTGACCCATACCCGCCCGCTGGAGCGCATCGCGGAGGCGTTCCAGATCGCGGAAAGCTATTCCGACGGCGTCGGCAAAATGGTGGTGACTCAGCGTGGCGCTGCCGGCTCGCGATAGAAATAGACCAGGTCGATCTGCGGCGGCGTGTGCCCGAGAGCCCGCAGGAAGCCCGACACCTGCCCCCGGTGATGCGTCCCGTGATTCACGACGTGCAGCACCAGTTGCCACAGCGGTTGGCTCCATCTCCGGCCCTTCATATCCACGTAGGCCACCTCGCGCAGAGCCTGCTCGTCGGTCAGTTCGCCCGCCCATCTCTTCCAGCCATCGAGAACGGCCGGCCACTCGCTCTGCAAAACCGCCAGGCTGCGGTCGGCATCGGTGACGAATCCCGGATGCGGCCCGCCTGCCAGCCGCGAGAGCCACAAGCGGTCGCCGGCGAATGTATGGACAAGCGTTCCCAGCACGCTGCGGTCGGCGGTTTGGAAATCCCGGTTCAGCTCCTCGGGCGAAAGCAGCGATGCGGCTGCCACCAGCTTTTGGCTGGCCCAGGCGGTGTAATCGATGTG
>Ga0209517_10004805_pt1 | contig 17548 bp, 10 predicted proteins | sample PeaSoiMetSII2010_FD_187695 | JGI IMG/M metagenome (GOLD analysis project Ga0209517, IMG submission 187695) | Peat soil microbial communities from Weissenstadt, Germany - SII-2010 (SPAdes) (version 2) | ecosystem: Environmental > Terrestrial > Soil > Wetlands > Peat | place: Germany...
CTGGACTACCAAGTGGAGGTCCGAACGAGGACCAGCCCGCCAATGCTGATCTACCAGTCGGACTCAGCCCACCCTATCGATACGGCGACGGCGGACTCCACCAGTAATCTATTCGATCTCGGATTCCCCCAACTTTTTCCACGCCCCGGGCCCCAGGGCGTCGGCGGGCTAGGACTCGGACCCGGCCTTAATTCCGAAGCTGGGCGATGGCAGCTCTTAGTTCGCCACCGATCCGGATCACTCGAGGCGGTGGTAGCTCAAGCTCGATGGCGCAACCTGATTGTCACCGCCGGCGTCCTGATCCTAATGATCGCCGCCGTGGGCGCGTTGATGCTATTTACTGAGCGCGCTCAAAAACTGGCAGACCTTCGAATGGATTTCGTCACAAACGTCTCTCACGAACTGCGGACTCCACTTACGGTTATCCACAGTGCCGCGTATAACATGCGGGCTGGGTTGACGAACCCAGGACAGATGCAGTCCTACGGCGCATTGATTGAGGCAGAAAGTGGGCGACTCAAGGGGCTGATCGAACAGGTGCTGCAATTCGCCAGCGCGGAAGCAGGTCGCACAGTTTCGACGTTTACGCCCGTTTCGGTTGAGGCGATTATTACCGAAGCGATCGAATCGAGAACCGCGGCGATCGCCGCATCACACGGTATTCTCGAACTCACGATCGAACCCGGGCTTCCCACTGTCCTAGGCGACCCTGTGACACTCAAGCAAGCCATTTGTAATCTCCTGGATAACTCGGCAAAATACGGTGGCAAGTGGATTGGAGTCTCAGCAACGCTCCGCGCTGACAAAGAACCAGCAGTCATCGACATTCGAGTTGCAGATCGAGGACCAGGCATCCCCAAGGAAGAACAGCGGCATGTCTTTGAGCCGTTCTTTCGTGGCGAGCGGGCGGGGCTTGCCCAGGTACACGGTACTGGGCTCGGGTTGAATCTCGTGAAACGAATTGTACAGGCGCACGGGGGCAACGTGCGCGTCAAGAGCGAACCGATGAAGGAAACAGAGTTCATCATCGAGCTGCCCGTGGCAAATCGCGCAGCATAAGGATGAGCGCCAAGGTTCTATTGATCGAAGACGAGGCAGGGCTCGTCACGACGATGTCGGATCTCCTCACGGCGAAAGGCTTTACGATCGACAGCGCCAACGATGGCCTGGCCGGATTGGCAAAAGTGTTGAGCGGGCGGTTTGACCTGGTCATCTTGGACGTGATGCTCCCCGGTATGAGCGGCCTTGACGTGTGCCGTAAGTTGCGCGAGCACGGTAACGACGTGCCGGTGCTCATGTTGACAGCGAAAACGCAGCTCGCGGATCGCGTCGCCGGCCTTCGGCTTGGAGCGGACGACTACCTGATTAAGCCCTTTGAAACGCCGGAGCTATTGGCGAGAATCGACGCGCTACTGCGTCGCTTGCAAAAAGGAAAGTTCGCTCCCGTTCTTTCTTTCCAGTTCGACAAGATCGAGATTGATTTCGCGATCGGCAAGGTACTCAAGGACGGCGTGCCGATTACTTTGTCGGCAAAGGAAATGGAACTTCTGCGATATCTGGTCGATCGCCGCGGGAAAGTCGTTTCCCGAGACGAACTCCTCAAAGGAGTCTGGGATTATCAGCCCGGCGTTTCATCGCGCACCATCGACGTGCACGTCGCGTGGCTGCGCCAGAAACTCGGCGACGATCTGCAAACCCCAAGGCACATCCAGACCGTGCGCGGCGTAGGCTATCGCTTCTCGCCATAACCAGGTACTTCCAACACTATTCCTGAAACGCAATCCGAAGGGATGTGCGCCGCGTGTACCGGTTTGCGTTCATGGGTCGCCGGAATCCGTTGTTCAACGTCACTCTGCGAGATGTTATCGGGCCACAAGTCATTGTAAAGAAGCGTTAAAACTCGGGGCAGATCGGAACGATCCATGCCTTTCTCCGTGATGATTAAGTAAATGGAAACTAGGCGCAGAATTTCGAACCTATGCCGCGCGGCCATTGTCTATGTGACCGCAGCATCCGTGCTGATGGCGTCCGAGTATCGTGGCGCGGTCAAGTCCGGAACTCTGCCTGTGCCCGGCGTCACCGTCTCCGCAGTTCAAGGAGAAAAGAAGTTCACCACCACCACCGACCAGGACGGGATGTTTCGTTTCACCGATCTGGCGGACGGCCTATGGAATATCGATGTCGAAATGATCGGCTTCGCCAAAGTTACCCGCCCGGTCGATGTGCAACCTGGTGCCCCAGTCTCATCATGGGACCTCAAGCTTCTCACGCAGGAAGAACTCTTGGCGAGCCTCAGACCAAAGGCTCCGGCATCTGATTCCGCGCTGCCGCAACAAGGGCCATCGGGAATCGTCGCCAACTCGGGCGGGCAGGCGCCGGCGGGTGATGTTCCCCAACGGCCGTTCCCGCCAGGGGCATTTCCTTCCGGCGGGTTTCCCGCGGGTGGACCACCTGGGGGGCCGTTTCCGCCGAGCGGCACTCCGCCTCGGGGTGTCGCGGGAGGCGGCCAACCGCCGCCGAGTACCACCGCATCCGCACTATCGCAGTCCAAGAAGAATTCAAAAGCCCGAAGTGATCAGCCTGCCGGCCGCGGAAGCGCTGCCGAGCCTCAAGCGCCGGGACAGCCTCCATCCGGATTCCAGCGCCTGGATGTGAATCAATCGGCGACCGTGGGCGGCATCGGCGACTTGGGCGGATTGAGAAACGAAGACCTCGCCGACCTAAACCAGAGCGCGGCCAATTCCTTGTCGGTCCAGGGAAGCATGAGCGCTGCAGCGGGTTTGGCCCCCCAAGGAAACTGGTCCTTCGGCATTCCCGGATTGATGGCGGGCATGCCGATCAATTTTGATCCGTCCATGCTGGGGCCGGGCGGTCCGGGATTCGGCGGGCCGGTGGGTGGCCCCGGTGGCGGTCCCGGCGGACCAGGTGGTGGAGTGCCTTTCGGCGGCGGACCGGGTGGTCCGGCAGGCTTAAGCGCCGGCGGCCCAGGCGGTGGTCCGGGAGGACCTGGACCCGGTCCAGGTGGTCCTGGCGGCGGACCGGGCGGGCCAGGAGGATTCGGGGGATTTCCCGGTGGTCCGGGTGGTCCAGGCGGCGGTCCGGGAGGACGTGGCGGTGGAGGGGGTCGCGGGGGTCCTCCAGGCGGTGGAGCATTTGACCCGGCGCAAATCGCTCAAGTAATGCAGCAAGTCCAGGCCGGCGGCGGTCCGCCCGACCCAGCTCAACTGGGCGAGTTGCTTCGCCAGTTTCAGGGAGGTCGTGGCGGCGCTCCACCGGATTGGCAGCGGCTTGCGAATTCCCGCGCTTTCGGGAACGGACGGCAGAATCAGCGGCCGCTCTATAACGGCATGGTGCTCTTTAGCCTCGACGACTATGTCTGGGACGCACGGAACTATTCCGTCACAGGTGCCAGTGTGGACAAACCCCCGTACGCCAACGCACGCTACGGAGTTACCTTCGGTGGTCCGTTGCAGATTCCCAAGCTGATCAGCGCCAGCAAACGCATCAATTTCACGCTGGATTTTCAACTCCAGAGAAACCGCACTGGCACCAATTCGCAGGGCGTTAACATGCCCACGGCACTAGAGCGCACCGGCGATTTCTCTCAAACGCTGGTGCAAGGCAAGCCAGTGACTATCTATGACCCCACTACCGGACAGCCTTTCGCTGGCAACGTGATTCCTCTAACGCGCCTGAATCCTGCGGCGCTGGCGCTACTGAATTACTTCCCTAATCCCAATGTGGACGTCGCGTCCCGCAATTATCAGACTTCCTGGACTAACTCGAATGATGTGCATAACGTCAACTTCCGCCTCTCCAATATACGGATCGGCACCAAGGACCGGCTCAACGGCAGCTACGGCTATCAGGGAAGCAACGGCAGCACGCCGAACCTGTTCGAGTTTGTCGACACCAGCGCGGGCCGAAGCATGAACGCCAGCCTGACCTGGTCGCGAAGCATCACCACGCGTCTTACCAACAACGTACAATTCACGTTCAGCCGCAACCGCCAGCTCTCCTCGCCGTACTTCGCCTATGGCGATAACGTTGCCGCGGCGTTAGGGATCGCGGGCACGGCACAGAACCCATTCGATTTTGGCCCGCCCAACCTGAACTTCACCAACTACGCAAGCCTTACGGACGGAAACTACTCTCTGAACCGAAACCAGACGGGCGTGCTGGGAGAGAGCCTTACGTGGTCCCACGGCGTGCACAACCTCACTTTTGGAGCCGACTACCGGCGTCAGCAATTCAACCTGCTGAGTGATTCGAACGGCCGCGGAACCTACGCTTTTAACGGCTCCGCGACCAGCCTGCTGGTTAACGGAGTCGCCCAGACGGGCACCGGATATGACCTGGCCGATTTCCTGTTGGGCGTGCCTTCCACCAGTTCCCTCAGCTATGGCAACCCGGACAAGTATTTGCGGTCCACAGGGTACGACGGCTACGTAAACGATGACTGGCGTATGCGGCCTACGTTCACCATCCAGCTTGGCGTGCGCTACGACTATGTGGCTCCCGTGACCGAACTGTACAACCGCCTGATCAACCTGGACATCGCGCCCGGATATTCGGCCATCACTGCAGTGCAGTCGGGACAAGCGGGTGCATACTCCGGTGAACTGCCAAGAGCACTGGTGCGTCCCGATCGCAACAATGTCTCTCCGCGTTTCGGCTTCGCGTGGCGGCCTTCAACCAAACATTCGCTGACGGTCCGCGGCGGATACGGGATCTACTACAATAGCGCCGCCTATCAGACCATCGCCACCAACATGGCCCAGCAGCCTCCCTTCGCTCAAACGTTGAGTGTTTCCAGCTCGACGACCAATCCGTTGAATATCCAGAACGCGTTCCTACAAGCAACGACACAGTCTAGTGCCAGCACATACGCTATCGACCCCAACTATCGCATCGGCTACGCGCAGAGCTGGAATCTGACACTGCAAAACAATCTTCCCTTCGGTATGTACGGAACGGTAGGCTACCAGGGAACCAAAGGCACTCGGCTCGATCAGCAGTTCATTCCGAATTCGGTAGCGCCGGGACTGCCGGCTTCTTCTCTCCCGCACGGTTTCACGTATGAGACCTCGAACGGAAACTCGATCTATCACGCGGCGCAGTTCCAGTTGAACCGCCGCTTCCGTAGCGGTTTCAGCGCCAACACCTCATATCAATTCTCCAAGTCCATCGATGACGCGGGAACGGGCGGGCGCACTCCCGTCGCACAGAACTGGCTCGACTTGTCCGGCGAACGTGCGCTCTCGAGTTTTGATCAGCGACACAATTTGCAGGTGCAGTTTCAGTACAGCACAGGTCAGGGACGAGCCGGCGGAACGCTGCTCTCAGGTTGGGAGGGGGCGCTGCTCAAGGACTGGACGTTCACCGGAATTTACAACATTCGTTCGGGTACTCCTTTTACGGCGACCACAGGCGGGAATCTTTCTCAACTTTCCGGAACGGCCGTAAGCAACACGGTTCGAGCCAACGCGACGGGCCTTCCTGTGGAGGTCGCGGGGATGCTCTTTAACACGGCGGCCTTCACCGCGCCGGCTGCCGGACAGTGGGGTAACGCCGGTCGGAACACGATTCCCGGACCGACGACCTTTTCGCTTAACGGGGGATTATCGCGTGTGTTCAGGCTCGGCGAACGGCGGAGTATGGATTTGCAGTTCCAGGCGCAGAATGTACTCAACCACGTCACCATCAACAGTTGGGGAACGGTAGTGGACTCCAACACATTCGGCCTGGCGACGGGAGCGGCGGCCATGCGCAAGATGACGATGAATATGAGGTTTCGATTCTGATCATGAGAGCAACCTTTGCGATTTTTCTGATCGCCCAGCTGTCGGCAGCGCCGCAGCAGACCCCAACGCCGGAGAATCCCCCGGGCTTTAGAAAGGGAACAGACGTTACTTTTCAGGTGACAACCAACCTGGTGGTAGTGAATGTCACGGCGAAGGACAAAAACGGCAATCCTCTGGAGGGCCTCAAGGCCTCCGATTTCACCGTCACGGAAGATGGCAAACCGCAACAGATCGGCGTGTTCGAATATCAGCGTTTGGAAGACGCAACCTTGCCCGCTCCAGCTCCGGCGGCCCCTGAGGTCACCGCAACATCCGTTCCAGCGCTTCCCGAACTGAAGTCTGCCGCGGGCGCGCCGATCGCGCCCGCGGCCAAGGCGGGCGAGGTTAAATACAAGGATCGGCGGCTCTTGGTTCTGTTCTTCGATCAAGCGGGTATGCCGGTGGCCGATCAACTCCGCACGCAGCAGGCGGCGACGAAATTCCTGACAACGCAAATTACGGCATCCGACCTAGTGGCCGTTATGACGTACCAGACAGATTTGACGGTTCTGCAAGACTTCACAAACGATCGCGACCGTCTTTTTCAAGTTATCAAGCATTTAAATGTGGGAGACGTGGGCATGGCCAATGGCAACACCGGCGACGACAGTGAACCGGATACCGGTGCAGCGTTTACCCAGGACGACAGCGAGTTCAATATTTTCAATACGGATCGCAAGCTGGCGGCGCTGGAGTCCGCCGTGAAGATGCTCGGCGGCCTGCCGGAAAAGAAAGCCCTCGTGTACTTTGCCAGCGGCATGAGCATGAGCGGTATCGATAACCAGGCTCAGTTGCGCGCCACGGTCAATGCCGCGATCCGAAGTAACGTTGCCTTCTATCCAGTGGACGCACGCGGGTTGGTGGCGACCGCGCCTCTAGGCAATGCGACCCAAGGATCACAGGGCGGCCAGAGCATGTATTCCGGCAGCTCACAGCGGACGATGCAGAGCAATTTTCAGGCGCAGCAAGACTCTCTCACCACGCTGGCGTCCGATACCGGCGGAAAGGCCATGCTCGACGCCAACGATCTCGCCATGGGGATTGTACAGGCGCAGAAAGATATATCGAGCTACTACATCCTGGGCTACTACAGCACCAACTCGGCCTTGGACGGGAGGTACCGCAAGATCAAAGTGCAGATCGCCAAAAATCTGACGGCCAAACTCGATTACCGTTCAGGTTACTTTGCCTCCAAGGAATTCAGGCAGTTCAATTCCTCTGACCGGGAGCGCCAACTGCAAGAAGCGCTGATGCTGGGCGATCCCGTCACCGACCTTTCCATCGCCCTGGAGGTGAACTATTTCCGCCAGGCCCGCGACCGGTATTTCGTCCCCGTTTCGATCAAGATTCCAGGCTCCGACATCGAACTGGCCAGGAAAGGCGGCGCGGAAACGACGCGCCTGGATTTCATTGGCGAGATCAGGGATACCAAAGGGGCGCTTCAGGGAACGGTTCGCGACAATATCACCGTAAAACTTAAAGGAGAGGTGCTCGGCCAGCTGGCGAAGAGCAATCTGGCGTATGACACCGGCTTTTCGCTTCAGCCCGGGACTTACAGCCTAAAATTTCTAGCGCGAGAAAACGAAACGGGGAAGATGGGGACCTTCGAGACCAAGTTCGTAGTCCCCGACCTAGCCCTTGAACTGCGGTACTTGCCGACCAGTTCCGTGGTGCTGAGCAATCAGCGGGAAAAACTCGAAGCAACCGTCGCCACCGTTGTTAAGGATAAGAAGCTGATAGCGGCGAACCCGCTGGTTCAGGACGATCAAAAGCTGATTCCGAGCGTGACCCGTGTTTTTCGCAAGGACCAGGATATGTTCGTTTACCTGGAAGCCTACCAGCCGGCCGCGGAATCGACCCAGCTCATGGTGGCTTCGGTCAGCTTCTATCGCGGAACCGTCAAAAGCTTCGAGACCGCGCCGCTTCAAATCACCGGCGAACTGAATCCTGTGTCCAAGGCAGTTCCGGTGAGCTTCAGCGTGCCTATGAGCAAATTGCAGCCTGGCAAGTACATATGCCAGGTGACCATATTCAATCCTTCGGCCCAAAAGTTCGCGATATCACGATCGTCTGTAATCGTGTTGCCCTAAGAAAAGGAGACAATTCATGATGAAGTGTCGGACAGTTGCATTAGGTTTCGTCTTTCTCGCCGCTTCCGCTTTCGCAGCGGACGTGGACGGAAAATGGACGGGTACTATGAACACACCCATGGGCGATGTGCCCGTCAGCTTTACATTCAAAGCGGACGGAGCCAATTTGACAGGTTCGACGACTGGTCCCGATGGGAGCGAAACGAAGATCTCCGGCGGGAAGGTAGAGGGGAACAATATCTCCTTCTCGGTGAATCTAGACTTCGGCGGGATGCCGTTCACGATGAATTACAAGGGCGTCCTATCTAAAGACCAGATTAAGTTCACGCTGGACATGTTCGGGATGCCGCTGGAGATACTCGTCAAAAAGAGCACTTGACCGTGCCAGGCCGTGGCAAGTTTTACAAAACTTAAGATGTACTCGCGGCAGAACCGTTATTCACTGGGGATATGAGGACAATCGCAACCACATTGCTTCTGGCGGCCTTTGGCCTACCTCTAGCGATGACGCAGACGACGGCCGCCAAATCTTTTGTCGGAACCGTCACGGCGTTCAAGTCCGGGCTAGTCGTCGAAGTCAAACCGGACAACGACCCGGCCGTGGACGTGAAGCTCACGCCCACTACCGTTGCACAGAGAATCGCCCCGGGTGAGAAGACCTTGCAGAACGCTGTGACGGCCAATGTCACCGAACTTGCAACGGGGGACCGCGTTCTGGTCACCCTGGAGCCCGCTAGCACGGACGCCCGGCGCATCATCATCATGTCCGCCGCGGACATCAGCAAGCGTGACGAAGCCGACCGCCAGGATTGGAACACACGTGGCTTTTCCGGTATCGTCGCCACCAGGGACGGTAACACGATAACGTTACGAGTCCGATCGCTCCAGGGCGAAACTCGCCAGACCGTCACGGTGTCCGACCGGACCAAGCTTCGCAGGTATGCTCCGGATTCGGTCAGGTTCGCGGACGCCAAGCCTAGCAAGCTCGAAGAGATCAGCGTGGGCGATCAGCTTCGAGCGCGCGGCGACAAGAGTCCGGACGGCGCGGCGATGACAGCCGACGAAGTGATTTTCGGAACATTTCTGGCCACGGCTGGTTCGGTAGTCTCGGTCGACGCCGCCGCGAAGGAAATCACCATCAAGGAAATCGGAACGGGCAAGCCGCTGGTCATCAAACTGACGCCCGACTCCCGGATCAAGCAAATGCCCGGTCTCGCTGGAATGGGCGGAGGCGCGGGAGGAAGAGGCGGTCCACCGCCGGGAGGTTTTCCCGGTGGCGGACCACCCGCGGGAATGCCTCCGGGAGGCGCACTTACGGTCGCACAGATGGTCGAGACGATGCCGTCGGGAACCGTGGAAGATTTGAAAGCCGGTCAGACTGTGGTCGTTTCGAGCACGAAGGGAGCAACCAGCGGTCGCGTGACCGCGATTATGCTCGTCGTGAACGCCGAGCTGCTGGTTCAGATGGCCTCCGGGCCATCCGGCGCAGGAGCGGCGGCGGCTAACGGGCAGAATGGGACTCCCCCAGGAATGCCCCCGGGAGGAATGCCGGGGGGAATGGATCTGGGTGGCATGATGGGTGCCTTCGGTCTGCCGGGAATGGGACCGTAGCCCCAAAGCTTCGTCCCCCAAAGCTTCATCCCCAAAGGGTCCGTATCTCTAGAGGAGGTTTCCATTGTTCAAGAGTTTACAGGTGTCGCTATTTGTACTGTCGGTTGCCATTCTAGCGGCGCCTTTCGTGCTGCGGGCGCAGCGGGCCGCTGTCAGTCTGCGTGGAACCATCACCGACCAATCCGGAGCACTTGTTCCCGGCGCGGTGGTGGAATTGCGAGGTCCAGGTGGCGAGCAACGAAGAACCACGGATGCCGTAGGCCAGTACACGTTTCAAGCCCTGGCCAGCGGTAAGTACGACGCGACCGTCACGGCTAAGGGTTTCGCGGTGGTTCACAGACAAGGCATGGAGATCACCGGAGCCACTGTCTTAGACTTGCAACTCAGTATCGAGGTCCAATCAGAAGTCATCAACGTACAGGAAGAAACCAAAGTTGGTGTCAATACGGACCCGAACTCCAATGGTGGCGCGCTGGTGCTGGGACAGAAGGAGTTGCAGGCTCTGTCCGATGACCCCGATGAACTAGCCCAACAATTGCAGGCCATGGCGGGCCCTGGCGCTGGCCCGGAAGGCGGGCAAATCTATATTGATGGATTCACGGGCGGCAACCTGCCTCCCAAATCGTCCATTCGTGAAGTCCGGATCAATTCCAATCCATTTTCCGCCGAGTACGACCGGCAAGGCTTCGGCCGCATTGAGATATTCACCAAACCCGGAACCGACAGTCTGCACGGTCAGGTGTTTTTCCAATACAACGACCAATACTTCAATTCGCGCAGTCCTCTGTATGTGCAATCGTCATCGCTTCCGCCCTACAAGAATCTGTTCTACGGGGCAAATATAAGCGGTCCGATCAAGCCGGGAAAAGCGTCGTTCACGCTGGATTTTGAACGTCGCAACATTACCGAGAATGCGTTCATTCTGGCGACCAATTTGAGCAGCAGCCTGGTCCCCCAGACCGTCAACCAGGCGCTGCTGACTCCGCAAACCCGCACTACCGTGAGTCCGCGTGTGGATTACGCGATCAACCCGAACAATACACTGGTGGTGCGCTATCAGGATGTGCAGGTCGGTCTGGACAACCAGGGCGCGGGCGGTTTCAACCTTGCCTCCACTGCCTACAACCAGAACACGACCGAAAGGACGCTGCAGGCTACCGAAACGGCGGTGCTCGGCCCTAACCTGATTAATGAAACACGCTTGCAGTATATGCGGAGCACGAGCGCTTACTCGGGCTTCGGCAACTCGCCCTCTATCTCCGTGCAAGGCGCATTCACCAGCGGCAGCGCGACCGTCGGAAATTCCAACAACATCACTAGCCAATGGGAACTTTCGAACTCGACGACATGGATCCACGGAACGCACTCAATAAAATGGGGCGGACGCTTGCGGCAGTCCTACAACAACGATACGGCTGCAACTAATTTCAATGGAACCTTTACCTTTCTCGGCGGCCAGGGTGAAACGTTGGACGCGAATGGCCAACCCGTTGCAGGGACCTCGGAAGCATTGACCGCGCTGCAAGTTTATCAACTCACGTTATTGCTTCAGCAGAAGGGTTATTCCGCTGCGCAGATCCGCGCGGCCGGAGGCGGCGCCTCCTTTTTCTCACTGGGCGCGGGAACGCCGTTGACTCGCGTATCGCAATTCGATATCGGCCTGTTCGCCAACGATGACTGGAGGCTTAGCCCGAACTTCACGCTCAGTTACGGCCTGCGCTATGAAACGCAGACAAACATCCACGACTACGGCGACTGGTCGCCCCGGCTCGGAATCGCGTGGGGGCTCGATGGCAGGGCGGGCAAGCCCGCCAAAACCATCTTGCGGGCAGGTTTCGGAATCTTCTACGATCGTGTTGCGGACACGAATACGCTCAACGCTATCCGTTACAACGGAGTAACGCAACAGTCGTACCTGATTTCGAATCCCGATTTTTTCCCGAACGTCCCAACAGTCGGTTCGCTCGCGGCCGGCGTGCAGCCACAAACCGTTCAGCTGCTCGCCAGCGACCTCAAAGCGCCGCGGACGTACCAAGCTAACATCGGAGTGGACCGCCAGCTCAACAAATACGTGCGTTTGAGCGCCAACTATATCGTCAGTCGCGGTGTACACTTGCTGCGCCAGACCGATGCGAACGCTCCGTTCCCCGGAACCAACGTTTATCCGTACGGCGACGACACGGTGCGGATGCTGACTGAGTCCGTCGGCTTCAGCCGGACCAGCCAGTTCTTCATCAATCCCACGGTGAATTATAAAAAGCTGTTCCTGTTCGGCTTTTACTCGCTCTCATATGGCAAGGACGACAACGAAGGCCTGCCTGCAGACCCATACAATCTGCGCGCCGAATGGGGACCGTCATCGTTCGGCGATGTCCGCAGCCGCGCCGTGCTTGGCACCGGGGTTCCGTTGCCAGGGAAGGTCACTGTCACGCCTTTTTTTAACGTGAGCAGCGGGACACCGTATAACATCACGACCGGCCTACCGGATCCGTGGGGTGATGGCAACGCGGTGCAACGTCCCGCGCTAGTTAGTCTGCCAGCCTCCGCCTGCACGGGCGCGTCTTTAAAATATGCGCCTGGATTCGGGTGCTTCAACCTGAAGCCGTCTTCGGGAACACCGGTAATCGAACGAAACGCCGGCCGCGGTCCGGCTGTAGTGAACTTGAGCATGCGCCTGACGCGTACGTGGGGCTTCGGAAATCTTGGCGAATCCGGACCGGCCGACAAGAATGCTCCCCCTCCAGGAATGGGTGGCGCGCGTGGTGGGCCCGGACCAGGGGGGCCCGGAGGAGGTCCACCTGGTGGTGGTCCCCCGCCCGGTGGGGGTCCACCTTCCGGTATCTTTGGCTCGTCCTCGCCGAAGCGATACAACCTGACACTGAGCGCCATGGCGATGAACGTGTTGAATCATCCGAATTTCGCCAACCCAAATGGCGATTTGTCCTCGCCCTTCTTCGGGCGGTCCTTAGGTCTTCAGGGAGGTTTCGGTCCGGAAGGCGGCGGCAGCACGTACGATCGTAAGATCAGTCTTCAATTGCGTTTGGCATTTTAGAGCGCGGCGTTCAGGAAGAAGCCAGGAGGATAGCGAGTTCGCGAGACGGTGCGGACTTCGTCGCATCGCACGTGAACGTGATGACAGGTGCTGACTCTTTACGGCAGAAGTGCTGACTTGTCGTGGGCTGTTGACATATGAGCTTTTCTTCACTTGCAAAGTCGGGCGAACCACTCGACCATCCTCGCTTGGCGGTGAAATCCGCCTAAAAACGCACTCCCATTAGACTCCCAATAACAGCTGCCTAGCCTTCCTAAAGGCCCTTTGAGTTGCCACTCGTGCCTGTAGTTTCTTTCAGTTACTAACTCTCAGCCCGCTCATAACCCAAAGGTCGTAGTTCAAATCCTACCCCCGCAACCATCACAAAGTCTCCCGCCAAAGAAGTCCCACTCATTCGGCCAGCGTGATGCGCATTTTACAGGCTGTATCGAGCAGAAGGGCTGGCAGATCGCTGCAAGTAAGAACAAACCTGATCACCTTGGGAGATTCCAATTGAGGACGTTGCCGAAGAAGCTTATTCACCTTCCTGGGCAATCGCCTCCCGTAGTGACCCGGGTCGTAAGCCCTTTGTTATCTGTGGTCACTGACTCGATTTAGGCCAGTCAGTGACTCCCAGTTGACCCCTCCAGCGATTGGATCTCACTTTGCGCGTGTTAGCGTTAAGCTCGACTTTTGCGTTTCACTCATGACGATCAACCCACTTCCAACTCGCCTCTCCAAAAGACTTCGGTGGATCTTCGCTGCCCTGTTTGCTTGCGTTCCGTGTCTGGTATGGGCCGTATCAGGAGGCACTCTCGCGGGTACTATCAAGGATCAAAGCGGCGGTGCAATTCCTGACGCCAAATTGACGATCGTTAATGACGCGCTCAAAACCGAATTCAAAGCGACGTCGGATGCGCAGGGCAACTACGTCTTTCCCAATCTGGCGGTTGGCCAGTACACGCTTACGATAGACGCGCCGGGCTTCCGGAGCCAGAAGAAAAACAACCTGAATATCGACGCGGATTCGGCCGTGCGGTTTGACGCAACGCTCCAGGTCGGTGAGAGGTCGGAAGAGATTACCGTAGTTGAGAACGCCGCCGACCTCCAAACGAACGTGGAAACGGCGTCCACCCAACTGGGCGAAGTCGTTTCCGGAGCGCAGATCGCCTCGCAGCCGTTGAACGGACGCAGCTATACGGATCTGTTGGCGATTCAACCGGGCGTTACACCGGCGACCTCCCTAACGCCGACCTCGGTCATCATGGCGGGGGTCACGGGGACGCTCAACCCCTCGGGCGACGCGAATCCGGGCGACGTTTCCATTAGCGGCCAGCGCGAATCCGCCAATGGGTTCATGGTGAACTCGACGGACGTGCAAGAGCACATGAACGGCGGAACTTCGGTGATTCCCAACCTGGATTCCATTGCGGAGTTTCGGGTTCTGACCAACAATTTCGATCCTGAGTATGGCAATTACAACGGCGGCATGATTAACGTCGTTACCAAATCCGGCAGCAACGCCTTTCACGGCGATGGATTTGAGTTTCTGCGAAACACCGATCTCGACGCCAAGAACTTTTTCGACGCGACTCGCGGCGTTTTCCGGCAGAATCAGTTCGGGGGCACGATCGGCGGTCCGATCAAGCAAGACAAGTTATTCTTCTTCAGCGACTATCAGGGAACGCAGACAACCCAGGGCATTACTTCGCCTGCGAGCACCGTTCTTTCCGCTCAAGAGCGCACCGGCAACTTTTCGGACGCATTGAGCACTTTGACAGGAACCGTCAGCGGTCCCTACGCCGCTAGTCAACTGACGCAGCAGCTCGGTTACTCGGTCACCGCGGGCGAGCCTTACTATACCCCCGGATGCACCAGCGCCACCTGTGTTCTGCCTGGCGGAATCATTCCGGCCAAAGCGTGGTCGGCTCCGGCTCAGCATCTGCTGCAGTACATTCCTGCACCGAACATTGGCACTAATTTGTTCTCGACCTCGGCGTTTCCTGAAACGGTAAGGGATCACAAGGGCGGAACGCGGCTCGATGCCAACACTCGGTTCGGCACAATTTCCGGCTACTATTTTATCGACGACTATCAACTGGATAATCCGTACCCCGGCGGGCAGGGCGGAGCGAGCGTTCCCGGCTTCGACGCTTTGACCATCGGGCGCGCGCAGATGTTGACCATAGGCGACACCAAAGTCTTTGGGGCCACCACCGTCAACGAGTTCCACGTCGGCTTCTTGCGCAATGTGAATGATATTGGCCAGCCCAATGGCGGCGTGGGTGTGTCGCTCGCGTCGCAGGGCTTTCAAACGGGCGGCGGGACGGGCATCACCGTGCAGGATCCCGCGATTGAGGGCGTGATGAACATTGTCTTCCCGAGTTTTGTGATGGGAGTTCCCATTACCAACACCTTTCAGTGGAATAACACGATCTACGCGAGCGATACGATGACGAAGATTCTCGGGCCTCATTCGATGAAGTTCGGTGTCCAGTTTCACAACGATCAAGTGAACGAAAATCCCAACGCCACGTTCAACGGGACATTCAGTGTGCTCGGAACGGAAACCGGCTCGCCCTTCGCGGACTTCCTCCTGGGCTTTCCCAGTAATTTTACGCAGACGACAGGCCAGCATTTCTATCTTCGCAATCAGTACATGGGAGCGTTCTATCAAGACAGTTGGCGTGCGACCAGCAACCTGACCGTGAACGTGGGTGTCCGCTGGGATTTGATCCGGCCATGGAACGAAAAATACAACAACATCCAAACCATTGTTCCGGGCGCGCAATCGGTTTTGTATCCGAACGCTCCCCCAGGATTGCTGGTAGCCGGAGATCCAGGAATTCCTAAGGGTTTATCGCCAACCCAGGATCACAATTTCGCTCCTCGTATAGGATTGGCGTATTCGCCGAAGCCGCAAGGCGGATTCCTCAAATTCCTCCTGGGCGACGCGGGGAAGAGCAGCATCCGGGCGAGCTTTGGAATGTTCTACACCGAATTCCCGGGTTTAAGCGCTGGCGTCATGTACGGCGTCCCTCCATTTGGATATAACTATCTGAGTCCCGCGCCGCCCGTTTTCACTTCGCCGTTTATCAACTCCGGGGATGGTGCGCAGAACATCAATCCGTATCCATTCAATTTCCCTCCGCACAATGTTTCCCAATCCAACCCGTACACGGGTTTCAATTTCGCAAATGTCATTCCGATCAGCGCCGCACCTTACTTTTACTCGAAGAATAGCGTGCCCTACACCGAGAACTATATGCTTTCCATTCAGCGGCAGATTCGGTCGAACGCGCTGCTGACCATAAGCTATGTCGGGAATCAGGGGCATCACATTCTGGAAACGGTGCCTACCAACACCGCCAATCAGGCCTTGTGCCTGAGCCTGAGCCAGACCAGTGAAGTGGCGCGCACCAGCTCCACCTGTGGACCGTTCGGAGAAAACTCCAGCTATACCTCGGCGTCGGGCCAGGTGTATGACAGCATGCGAACGATCCTGGGATCTAACTACGGCGCGGTGACCGCGCAAGAGACGATCGGCAATTCGAACTACAATGCCCTCCAAGCGAATCTTCGATTGGTTGTCAGCAAGGATTCGACGGTTTACCTCGGCTACACCTACTCGAAGTCGATCGACGACGGATCGAACCTGGGCGAGCAGGTCAATCCATTCAACGACCGGCTCACCCGGGCGATCTCGTCGTTTGACATGACCCAGAACTTTGTGGCGACCTACCACTACGCTCTCCCGTTCGATCGTGTCTTCCGGCGCAATCGCGTCACGGACGGATGGAGCCTGTCGGGCACAACGCGATTCAGTACCGGTTTCCCGGTGACCCTGAGCGACACTTCGGATCGCTCGCTGCTGGGTACGCTGGGCAACGGCTTCAACAATCAGTTGTTGGATACGCCCCAACTCTCGGCAGGCCCGCTCCAGATCAATACGAATCCCCGGAACGGACTGCCCGCCTTCAACACCGGCCTCTTCGCCACGGAAACGCTGGGAGTGCTGGGGAACTCGTCTCGGCGTTTCTTTTATGGCCCCGGCATTGAAAACTTCGACGTGGAGATGAACAAGAATGTGCGACTGAAGGAGTCTGTATCGCTTGATATCCGCGTCGAAGCATTCAACGTCTTCAATCATGCACAGTTTTTCGGACCAACGTCCGTGAACGGAAATGTCACGGACCCGAACTTTGGTCACGTGGTCAGTGCGGCGCCGCCGCGGTTGGTGCAATTGGCAGTTAAGGTTCATTTCTAGGCTGTATGGAAAACGAATTCGTATAATCCAGCCAGGATTCGCAGGAGGCCGGCTCATGACCGCTACGTCGCTCAGGATCGCAGCAGGGGTAGCCCTGGTTGTGTCCGCGGCGCCGTTGCTGGCTCATCATGCGTTCGTCGCGGTATTCGATCTCTCTAAACAGAGGGATTTCAAGGGAACCGTGAATCGCGTGGAGTGGTTGAACCCGCATCCCCATTTCGTCGTGGACGTAGTTGAACCCAGCGGCAAAACTGTAAGTTGGGAGTTCGAATTGGGCAGCCCAAACGCTCTCATGCAGCATGGCTGGACCCGCTACACCCTGAAGAAGGGTGACGTGGTTACCGTGACGGGCGATCTCGCGCGTGACGGTTCGAACTTCGCGCATGCCCGCTCGATTACCTTGGCCGGAGGCGCGCACGTCTGCGATTACGATCGGTTCAACGACTTGGGCTGGTCGTGCGGCGGAAAGTAAACAGCCTCAAATCATTGAGACCACGATGGCCACACACGGGACGGTCAGCTCGTGTGTGGGTTGTTCCATCTGTTATCGTCGGTTTCCAGATCGGGCGCGTCGCGACGAGAGGCTCTCCGTTAAAGACTAGTGGCCTGTCCCTGAGAAATCGCTAGCAGATGTGTGGTGGAGCGGGCTTCAGCCTGCAACGGAGGCTTGAGCCTCCGATTTGGTGCGGGCGCTGAAGCACCCGTT
>Ga0209517_10004808_pt1 | contig 17542 bp, 18 predicted proteins | sample PeaSoiMetSII2010_FD_187695 | JGI IMG/M metagenome (GOLD analysis project Ga0209517, IMG submission 187695) | Peat soil microbial communities from Weissenstadt, Germany - SII-2010 (SPAdes) (version 2) | ecosystem: Environmental > Terrestrial > Soil > Wetlands > Peat | place: Germany...
CGCCGTGACCGGCTTTCCGAGCAGGTTCGAGAAAATCCTCCAATATCGGCTTCACATGGTGGCCCTTATCTCCATATCTGACCCATCCACCCGTGACTGCCTGATTGTCTTCACTGCTCGCTTCATGGCGGCCATACGGCGGATTGCCGAGACAAACAAGTACGTGTTCGATGTCTTTGATCTTGAGCGCCCGCTCGTGCTCCTGTGCAATGGGCTTGTGAAAAAGTGGCGGTGCAGGAGGGTGCGTATGCGGAGATTCAAGTGTGTTCGTAAGATATATACCGGGGCCGGTAGGAGGCAAAGAGATGCCCTGCTTTGTCAGTACTTGCGAGAAACGCAACTGCGCAACGGAGTACGCGCCGACCATCCATTCAAACCCGTGCAGGTTATGGGCCAATGAGCGTGCTCCGCCCTTGACTGCTCCCGGCCCTTCTTCTTTCTCGACGCGCGCAAGAGCGTGCTCAACGATTCCGAGAAGATAGGTCCCCGTGCCCACGGCTGGATCGAGCGTTGATACCCCGGCTTCCACGAATCCCATTTTTCTACCGAGATATTTATGCAGAATTTCGTCGATAAGTCGGACTTGACAATGGACGACTTCAAGCGGCGTGAAGTAAACGCCGGATTCTTTGCGGAGCTTGGGGTCATAGCTGGCCAGAAAGTCTTCGTAGAAGAAAAGCCATGGATCCTTGGTCGCAGATGTAGCTTTCAGTACACCCGGCGCGATCTCATGAATAACGCGCTGAGTCATGCTGAGGGATGCGCTGATCTCCTTGCGCGCCTCTTTGTCGGTCAAAAATTCGAGGGATCGGGAAAGCAACGAATGATGATGCTCGAGAGTATCATATGTCCCGCGGAGATCAAGAACATCGGCGCCTTCCATTTGACCTAGGAGCAGAGCAAAGATAACGGTTTGAGCATAGGCGTCGGCGAACTGGTCATCGTTCGCATCAGGAAAGAGCAGAGCCTTGATCTCTGTTTTGAGTGAATGCATGGGAGAGTCTTTGTCCCTGAGGGAGTCCAGAACTTCCTCGCGGATCAGGCGACAGAACGGTGCGAGGAACGCAGCCAACTCCTTCGGCTGCTTGGGGACAATCGGCTTCCAGGTCGTAAAATCCGCAAAGAGCTGAAAGAGATCCTTAGCGTTGTCTTTGGAAACCGCGGCCTTGCCATCTGTGCGGACATCTCCCTTCAGGCGAATACACTCAACGACAGGTTTTCCGCTCCGGTATAAAGCCCACTCGTTTCCGTCAGTGTAGATCAGATTCGGGATATTTTGAAATCGTTTCCACTGATCGCGATCGTGACCCTTAAAAAGTTCCGGGTTTGCGCCTTTTCCTGGGGCCTTGAGCTCAACGAAGCCAACAAGCAGGTTGTCACTGTGTGCAGCATAGTCCGGACGTCCCAGTCGGCCGTGAAGGGTAGATTCACCTTTCAGCACTATCTTATGGGAGATGATTTTACTGTAAGCGGTGAATAGTAGATCAACGGGAGGTTTCAGTTGGTCTTCCGGCTCGCCCGACGACTTTGCCGAAAACTTTGCGGTTAGCTGATCAGCGAAGGCTTGGAGTGAAGGCAGAAACATTTCAGGCGGGGTTTCAGCTTTGGCCATATGAAACAGTATCAAAATTAGGATGTTCCGTCAACAGTATTATAAACACGCATGTGCGAGCCGGTTGTAGGCACATCGCGCTCTCGGCGGGTCTACGCGGTAAACAGGTTTTTTATTCCATTGACTTATATACAATTCTATGTATAATAAATCTATATAGAATTACATATAACAAATAAAGGGGGTTGTATGACACCATTAAAGGTTAAGACTGTAACAGAATTGCAGAAAGAGGCTTCAAAAATCGTGTCTGATGTAGTATCGACCGGCAAGCAGGTTATTATCACGAAGAACGGGAAACCGGTCGCAGTGTTGCAGCGCGTGACAGAGGAAGAGTTGAGTTTCGACAAGCCGAAAAAGAAGGCGAAGTAACAGCATACGGAAATGAAAGGGAAACGAGGTGAAAACGAAATGGGAAAGTTGAAACGACCATCAGAATTTCTTACAGAAGACGAAGTAAAGGCAATTTTAAGGGTCCCAGATCGGCGAACCCTGAAAGGTCGGCGGGACTATGCCTTGCTACTCCTTATGTTGTCCAGCGGGCTTCGCAAAGCTGAAGTTTGTAGTCTCTCCGTTGAGAATTTGTCTACCTACCGAAATCAGCCGGTCGTCGATGTCATTGGAAAAGGCAGCAAGCAGCGGCGTGTAGCCCTAACGAGCGAGGTCATTGAGGCGGTCCTTGAGTATCAGAAGTCGCTCAGAAACTTCCTCTCCCACCCTGCTTCGCATGAGACGATAGAGTCCACGGCTCGGCCGCTTTTCATGACCCTCGGGGAACGCGGGAATACCCTGCCGGCGCCACTGACACCAAAGGCCGTCGATTGTTTAATGAAGCGGGTTAAGAAGGCCGCATTGATCCAGAAGCGGATCACGCCACACACGACGCGTCACACATTCGCAACGTCACTTCTGGACAAGGGCGTTGACCTGCGGACGGTCCAGGAGCTTCTCGGGCATTCGCATATAAGGACGACCGAGAGGTATCTGCATACGAGCGACGAGAAGAAGATCGATGCTGTTTCACGGCTGCAGTTCGGGTTGTAGGGAGGCAATCATGAAAGATATCTATTCTCGCGTCGAGGCTGCGACAGTAAGTCTTCACGGCTATCCCTCCGATCCTGCAACCGTGGGGCAGGCGGTACTCGTGAGAAACGGCTATTTTATGACTGCCGCTCATTGCGTTGAATACGATTTGACCGGAAGGCTCGCTTTAGATCGTGATCATATTCTTTATGATATCGAAACCGCACAAGGGGTAAAGTTGAAAGCATCACCGGTCATAATCGAGCCCTGTAGTGATATTGCCGTACTTTGTGAGCCTGACGGTCAGGTGTTTTTTAAAGAGTGGGAAGATTATAACGATTTCTGCAACAAGACAAGACCACTGTCACTATACCGCAGGCGCATTTCAAATTTTCCGGCTGAGTTCAGAGTGCATATCTACGCGCACAAAAAAGTATGGATACGGGGCAAGGCTACCGTTTATAGGGATCACTCTTCTATAATTCTGATCGATGCCGATGACAATATTGAGGGTGGAACGTCGGGCGGGCCAATCATCAATGATGCGGGAGAACTTGTGGGTATCGTATCAAATTCTGGCGGCACTGCTGGAGAAACAAAACAAGGATCTTCCCCTGCCCCGCGATGGGCACTGCCGGCGTGGATATATCATGAGATATGCCGAGCTTCATAATACAGCCTTCAAAATGGGTCATAGAACAGTGTCTTTTATGACCCAAAGGCAAAAACCGGACACGATGAATCAGGGACTTTAAGGGGGTTGACCTCCGGTCCGAATGGGGCATAAAAGATCAATTCTCAAATTTGGTGAGGGATGGAGAGGCACAGGCCCCTGGGCGACCGGGAGCCTTTTTCCTTTGACAACGAATATGAACAATAATAGACTATTTTTCACTATGATTGAAAAACCTACCGTATTTATTCTGGGTGCTGGCGCAAGCGTCCCCTATGGTTATCTAACGGGAAAGGGATTACGTGAGGATATCTGTAATAACTTTGAGCAGAGAATTGTTAATTTAGTAAACAGTGATCCTCAATACTCAAGTTATAGTGTGGAACCTTTTTCAAAAGATGCGATAAAATTAACTGAAACTTTTTTCGATTCCCACACTCTTTCAATCGATTTATTTCTAGCTCGAAATCCTAAATTTGCTGAAATTGGTAAACAGGCTATTGTGACTAGCATTTTAGAATCGGAAAGAAAAAGCAGCTTTGGCGAGAAGATGCAAGATATATTTAAATCACAAGACTGGTATTCATATTTATTTGATAAAATGACAGCGGAGATGAGTGATCCAGAGAGTTATGATAAATTTTATCGAAATGAAGTTACATTTATAACTTTCAATTATGATAGATCGTTGGAACATTTTCTTTATGAGAGTCTTAGAAATTCCTTTAGTGAAGCGCCAACAGATAAAATTCAAAATCAGTTTAACAAAATAAAAATATTTCATGTTTATGGAGTGGTAGACAAATTACTGTGGCGGGATGGATCTACTAAATACCGCGAAATACCCTCATTAACCACTATAAACGTGCTGAGTAGAAATATAAAGATTGTTCATGAAAGGTCTATTCCGGGAGATGATATTAAGGCCATGAAGGATATAATTAAAGAAGCAAAACGGATTTATTTTCTTGGATTTGGTTATGCCCGAGAAAATCTAGAAATTCTTGGACTTCCAGCAGTGCTTGGCGGTCAACAGATTTTTGGTACAGCATTTACTTTCACAAATAATGAAATATCTGAAATAAAAAGGCGTTTAAGCGGCCCTCGATCACTAAATCCTTGGATACTTGATATAGATTGCCTCGGACTGTTACGGGATTGGCTGTAGACAATAACTTATCAAACTGGCTACAAGGTAGCACTCCACCGGAGGTACAGAAATGAAGATCACAATATTTTTAATTGTCATTTTGATGTGTACATCGAGCATATGTGTAGCTGAAGAGGGTGAAAGAACAGGGAACCAATTATTGAAGTATTGTAAAAATGCAATGGCAGCGATTGAAAGTAGAAACCATGAAGAGTTTAGTGCGGGGTATTGCATAGGTTATGTTGACGGTATAGACGAGATGACAAATATGATAAATATAACTAGGGAACCGTCAAAACGTGCTTTTTGCAGACCAGAAAACGCGACGACGAGGCAAATAGTCAGGGTGGTTTACAAATATCTTGAAGATCATCCAGAGGAACTTCATGAGGATGCTTACTTCTTGGCGATAAAGGCCTTGCAGAATGCATTTCCGTGCAAAAAAAAATAGCAGTAGCGACAAAAACGGCTATTATTTTAAATATCGCATTGAACAGTGAAGTTTTCAGGGGATAGGGTAGCTCCCGAACAGCCGGACACTCCATCCGGCTTTCCCCTGAGAAGTTTTTTGGAGGACCACTGGGAGTGCGGACACAATGAGCAAGGAAGCAGATAAAGCGCAGCTTATCGATGGCATGGTACAGAACCTCATCGTTCAGTACTTGTCGGTCGTCAAGGAAATAAAGGAACGCAAAAAGAAGCGGATTAACCCGCAGGAAAGAAAAACATACCTGAAAAGGATGCTCACGCCTCTTTTGGCATTCAGTAACGCCTTCTACAAGTCCGATTTCACCTATAACTTTATAGATGAAAGCATCTGGATCGATGAAGAGATAGACATCAAACAGCTTATCTACGACAAGGAAAAATACCGGATAGAGCCGGACCCCTTCAACAAAAAAGCATACCACCCGGATAGAAGTGTTGTTCGCATTCATGAAGACGTCAGAAAATATCGCGCTGAAAGAGAAAAGAAAGACAGAGACCGGCTTGCCCACATTGAGCAATTAGAAAGAGAGGGAGCCAAAGTTCCGGACTCTTTGAGATACTCGCCTCACAAGGTGGACGGGGGGAGAACTTCCATCAGGGAACTTTACGAGAAATGGCTCCCATCCTTGACGCGCGAAGTCATGATAAGCAAGGACCTCTTGGACCAGGTGCTTGTCACTTTTACGATAAAGAGGGCTTTAAACGGGGACCGGGCCGCCATTTACAAGCTATATGCGCTCTATAAAGACACGGCCATCGGCACGGCCTACAACATAGCAAAAAAGCGGAAGTTGCTGCACTATGCCGAAGAAATAAAACAAGAGGCCAAACTGCTGCTCCTTCAAATAATATCGGGTTCCGGGCCCAAGGCAATCATTGATGAGCTTGTCAATGATAGGACCCCCGGGTGGTTTGAGATCTCTTATTTCAACTATCTTTCGGAGCATATACCCAAAAAGTTAAACGAAATATTTACCATACCACCCGATGATCGTCTCGGTAGCCGACCGTGGTGGCGGCCACAAAAAGCCGGACAACCCGCTAGCATAACGAATCTCCCGCTCAAGCTGCTTGATGAATTGGAAATCCGTACCCTCTTGAATGTTTATTCGCCGATCATGCATAACACGTCATTGCCAAAGGAAAAATGTATTATGAAATTTAATAGTTACTCGTTCAGGCCAAACAAAGAAACCAATCTCACGACATGGCTGTTCGGCTCAATATCTACCCCCAAGCATGGCAAATTGCCGCAACTGCTAAATGATAAAATGGACCAGTTGGCAAAAACATTCAATGAAACTCTCGCGATGCCGGTAGATGTGATAGACCGCAAAAATTATGAGAAACCTCCCAAGAATGCGCTTCAGAACCTTATCGACCAAGACGCGGTTAATAGCATGATTCAGATCCTTGCCGAACAAGGAGTTTCAGAACGCGATATAAGCATTTTTAAAAAGAACAAGTTAAACAACCCGCCATCAACTCAACAATCCCTTGCCCTCGAATATGGTTTGTCTCGCGTGCATATCAACAGGATTTGCAGCGATATAAAAACCCTCCTCAAAAAAATTAAAAAATAATGTTGTTGATGTTACACCCCCCGCGTCAAAAAGCGTATATACCAGCGAGATATTAAAGCACTGGCGACGCGCAAAGAATTGTGTATCCCGAAAGCCTCCGGTAATAACGCGTCGCCAACGCAAATATCGGAGGCTTTTTAAATTCAGCGACTCAGGCATCCCGAGTTTTTTAAAATTAAGGGACCCGCACCGAGCGGTGGAAATTACGCAACGGCAAGCGATATTGTCGGCTTTATGAAAAAGGAGAGACTATGGTAGTCACGTTTGAAGATCAAGCTATTCTCGCTGCATTCCTCTATTTACGGACCTATCTAAATTTCCCCCTTGAGATAATTTTCAAGCGCAACCCTCTCGGCCGCGTGTTCGGCGAAGTCTCCGGCGATGTCGATGCCGCCATGCAATTCCTCGAAAATAACGAAGCCGTAAACGTAAAAGACTTTATTTCCTGTTGGCGCTCAGTGAAAAGTCAAATTTTTTCATTGAAGGCAGGCCGCTCATGATCGGCACCGAAGGAAGGCTGCGGCCAAAAACTCTCGATGAGGCAAAAAACGCCGAGATTAAGTCCACTACTTCCCCGCCGGCCGTGCCCGTGGAGACCACACAGGAACTCAAGTTCGACCTTGCGATGGCGAACCGTTACCTCAACCTCTTGACTGGAAACCAGGATGAGCTGGTGACGTTTCAGCTTTTCGACGACACGAAGAAAAATCCGGGACTCGCTCGAATCATCCACGGGCGGCTAAGAGAGATCCTACCACAACTCGTGTCCGCGCAAAAAAAGGGTGCTAGCATTTTTGTGATGGTGAATGCCGGTGACGGCCAGGGGCGCACAGCTAAAAACGTCATAAAGGTCCGTGCCATTTTCCTCGACCTAGACGGTGCGGACCCGCAACCGGCTATTACCGCATTAAAACCGCATGTCGTTGTTGAATCTTCACCGGGAAAATTTCATTTGTATTGGTTCGTCTGCGACTGTCCCTTGGATCGGTTCACGCCGATACAAGAGGCTCTCATAAAAAAGTTTGGCGGAGACAAAGCAGTGAAGGATCTTCCTCGCGTGATGAGAATTCCGGGTTTCTTCCATCTGAAAAAGGAACCGGTGATGACGAAACTCGTCGAGGTGAACAATCTTCCTGAGTACACCGTCAAACAGATCATCGACGGTCTCGGTCTGGACTTGAGTAAACCGCAAGCCGAAAAATCGGGGAATAACGGAGACGGCAAAAAAGCCTATCGGGAAACCTGGGAGGGAACGACCGAAGGGAACCGGCACGCGGACCTGGTGAAACTCATGGGATCGTGGATAAATCACGGGCTGAGTCAGGAACACTGTCTTCAAAACGCTCACACTTGGAACGCGCGGAACAAGCCGCCGGAAGCGGATAAAGAGATAGAGACACAGGTGCGGGACCTATGGGATCGGTATCACTCGGAGGCTACTGAATGGCCCGACCCCATCCCTTTGAATCGATATGCAGACCTTCCAGCCTTCCCCATCGATTCTCTGCCTGCCTTGGGCCGCGAGTTTGTCGAGGCTGGGGCCAAAATCAATCAGGTTGATGCTGGGCTAACCGGAAGCCTGTATCTCGGGGCACTTTCAACGTGTCTCGGTGGTAAGGTCAAGGTCGATCTTCTGACGCATACAGAGCCCTGCAATTTGTATCTGGCTCCAATCCTTGACAGCGGTGAGCGTAAGAGTTCAACAGTCTCAGTCATGATCGAACCGATTTTTAGACAGCAGACTATGAAGGCCGAAGAAATGGCCGCGGAGATTCGGGGGAAACTCAACCAGCATCGGATACGAGAGGCGCGGCTTGCCAAGCTGCAGAAAAAAGCAGCCGACGCGGATGACGCGGGAACTCGTGCGGGACTGATCAGAGAGGCACGAGACATAGCCGATGAAATCGCGAGTAACCCTGTCCCGAAAGCGCCGATCTATATTTTTGACGATATTACTCCCGAGAAGTTGGGCGACGTGATGGTCGGCAACGCTGAGTGCGGCAGTATCATCAGCGCAGAGGGCGGCATATTCGATATTATGGCGGGACGCTACAGTGACGGTAAGGCGAATCTTGATCTGCTCTTAAAGGCTCACGCCGGAGATCAATGGAGTTGTCACCGGATCGGGCGGGAGGCGGTGAGTATGAACTCTCCTTCCCTCACTCTGGCGCTGGCGGTTCAAACTAGCGTGATTCGTGAGATCGGCGCTGACAAACGGTTTCAGGGCCGTGGGCTTCTCGCGCGGTTTCTCTACAGTTTCTGCCAACCGAGGGCGGGGCACAGGGAGCGTCAAACTGATAGCATCCCCGAGACTTTGAAAAACAGATATGATGCCCATTTGACGGCACTCTTGAACCTCCCGAAACTCTACAAGCCCCTCACACTCGCGCCGGACGCACAAGCCCTTTGGGATGCCTTTTACAATGATGTTGAACACGAAATGCGGCCGGGCGGTTCGCTTGAGTACGCCAAGGCTTGGGGATCGAAGCTCGCCGGTGCAGTCGCCCGTGTCGCCGGTCTCCTGCATGTCGCCGAGCACGGAATCAGGGCATTTGAGCAGCCCATTTCTGTCAGTATTGTCACCGCTTCGGCGGTGATTGGTGGATATTTTCAGGAGCATGCCTTGGGCACGTTCGGACTCATGGGAGAGGACCCGAAGATCGAGGCGGCGAAATTAATCCTTGAATACATCATTCAATACAAGCCGGAAACATTCAAGGGGCGAGATGTACTGAGGCATAAAAACGCTTTCAAGACAATGGAAGAGGTACAGCCGGGACTGAATATCCTGACCGAGCGCGGTTATATCAGAGAAGGAAACCGGAAACAATCGGGAGACAAGGGTGGACGACCGGGGGCACTCGAATATGAAGTAAATCCTAGAGTGTTAAAGAATCATTGACAATACCGACAAAACCCCCCTGTGTAGATAGGTGTAAATAGGTTTTGTCAGTATTGTCGATGAAATTACAGGAAGGTGAATATGAATTTAATGGATAAGTACCGTAATAAGAGGCAGAACAGAAAGACCGAAGAAATCACCAACAATACTGACAAAACCATAACCGCATCCCCCGCGTCGGCCTCCGGCCTTTCAGAAACGGCGCAAACAGCCTCTTGCGAGCCTCTGGACGGCCAGGAAGCCGCAGCTCCTGGGAATAACTCACAGGCAGCCCTTACAGCCCCGGCGAAAGCCATAGAGAGGCCACGGTACACGATCATATACTCCAAGGTCCTGGATGACTGCTTGTTGCTCGTGGAGACCGACAAGGACCGGGATATCCTCTTCGCCCAGGGCACGACAGGAGACGTGATCTTTACCCATGACGAAATCAAGCTATTGAAGGGGCAGCCTTTTGAAACTGCTAGGGCAAATTTTATGATTAAAAAAACTTTCCCGAGCTCGAAGATCGAAGAATGAGGGAGGCAAACCATGAAAACGGAATGTAGTTGTTTCTGGTTCGTCGCGGCGACGGGCGTATGCTCTTGGGATCTCAGTGCGCCGGGAACTCAGGTTTTATGCTGCTGCGCCGGATGCCGTGACTTCGAGTCCCATTTGACGAGCGATGACTATAAAGAAAAGTGATAGCCCTGAGCGGAATAGGGGGTGGAGATGAAAACAGTCCTTTGTGTTAAGCACGTGGTAATTTCAGGCTTGGATTTTTGCCCCGGTGAGCTCATCAGCTGCCCCCCCGAATACGCTGTGGCGCGGCCAAGCCCTAAGAGATCCAGACGACGAGGATCATGGCGTCAAATGCCTCGCGGACCTAAGTCAAATATTACCCAAGGAGTGGTTCGAGTCTGTCGCTGGAGCAACCAAAAAATCCACAGACTCAACCGCTTGATTCTCAAGGAATCACTATGAAAAAAAAGATTGAAAACGCGGACAGTTATCTGCCGACCAAAGCCGAGGAGCGAATCCTTCGAGCTTCGCTTATCGAGGGGAACCGTCTGTTGAATCAAAAGGAGTTTTGCAAGAAGGCTGGTGTCAGTGATGAGACTTTCGCGCGGGCAAAAAGGAAGCCGGGGTTTGTGAAGCTTTACCGCGAACTTTGCCTTCAGGAGCTGGCGGGCGGCATGGGGCCGTTCACGAAGGCACTAGAAAAAGAGGCGCGACGTGGTTCGATAAGGCATTTGGAATTGGCGCTGGAAATGACCGGGCTTTTCCAACCTAAAACGAAAGTCGAGCATTCCGGCTCAGGAGCGGTTCTGCTTATTACGAATGTCAAAGAGGATGAAGAAAAATAATCATGGCAGCCGAACCTTACACTTTAAAATATAATTGTGGGCCTGTTTCCCTGAAATTTCACCAGGACAAGACGAGCCGCGTCAAGCTTCTGATCGGCCCGTTTGGTACTGGCAAAACTTCCAGCGGTGCCTATGACCAGATCATGTGCCAGTCCAAGCGGGTGCGAGCTGACAAGAAGGGCGTCAAGCGGTCCCGCTTCGCAGTCGTAAGAAACACGTACCCGCAGCTTCGCGATACCACGATCAAGACCGTCCTCGAATGGTTTCCGTTCGGGGAATACAAGGAAACCGCAAAGGAACTGTTTATTACGTTTAACGATGGCGATGGGCAATCACGCGAGATCGAAGTCATATTCCGCGCCTTGGACGACGCAAAAGACGTTCGCAATCTTCTTTCGCTAGAACTTACCGGCGCATGGGTAGATGAGACGAGGGAAGTCAAGCTTGAGATCATCAAGGGCCTTCTTGGGCGTATCGGACGTTTTCCGAGCGTTCGAGACTTCGCCGGGCAGAATCCGTTTCTTTCCCCGCCCCAGGTCATTCTGACATCGAATTATCCGAGTACAGAGCATTACCTGTATAAGAATTTTGTCGAGAACCGTATCGACGGTTATGCGATTTACGAGCAGCCGCAATCTGAGAACATTCACAACTTGCGTCCTGGTTATTACAACGACTTGGAAAAAGATTATGCCGACCGGCCCGATCTGCTCAAAACGCTTGTCCGCGGCACGTGGGGCGTGATGGTCCGCGGCAAGCTTGTGTACCCGACGGAGTTCCAGCGAGCACGGCACGTTGCAAAGCAGTCCCTTATCCCTACGGGCAAGACGGTGATAATAGCGGGGTGGGATAACACGGGCCTTTCGCCGGCGATCAATCTCAGTTATGTCTCGGATCTCGGTCAGTGGAGGATCTTCAAGGAATTTTGCTTTGAGGATACGGGCATCAGCGACGCAACGGAAGCCTTCATAATTTGGACGAATCTCAATCTCCATGCTGAATGCACATATCGGCACATTGGAGACCCTGCCGGCAAAAACCGTGACTCGACGAAGAAAAGCCCCGCCGAGTACATAGCCGAGAAAGCCAAGGATTACGGGCAAGCAATCAACATCGAGGACGGTGTCCAGACGTTCAAAATCCGGCGTGAAGCCGTGGCTACGAGATTGACAAAGACCATTAACGGAGAACCAGCATTACTTATTGACCCCACATGCACGCGCATCATCGACGGCTTCGAGGGCGGCTATGCTTATCCCGAGATAGCGAACAGCGGCGTCTTCAGAGATGAACCGATAAAGAATGAGTACAGTCACATTCATGATTCCATTCAATACGTGGCGACGCGGCTGTTCAGGATTGCCGAAACCAAAGAGCCCCCGATAGTATGGCAATCTCCAATATGGAGAGGCAGCCGATAAAATCAAAAGGAGGATTATATGGACAGGATCGTTGGGTATCGCAACAAAGTAACCGGAGAGGTCGTGTGTTCAAACTGCATTACGGACGACGAACTCAAGGAAGCATCACAGGAAGGGATCGACATTGACGAAACAGAAAAAACTTGCGACAGGTGCGGGAAACAGTTGGTGACACCAAAATAGATGAGGAAAGAAATCGATTTAAAAAAATATGTCTTTCGGGACACAAATCAGGCGACCGGCCTTAAAACGGGATCGGACTCCAGTCCGAATAGGAGGCAACAAATGTCAGAGGAAGAAATTAAGCACTACGATGTGTCGCCAGCCGCGAGAAGCGCAGCTCAAAAGCTGATGACTCAACTCAACGCTGAAGATAGCGAGAAGCAGGCAGAAGCGGCAGGAACAATGGAACATCAAGACGCGGAGGGTACCGTAGACGAAGGTCAGGACGCTGTAGATGAGTCGGACAATGCTCTCGCCAAAGAAGTCAAGGACGAGGCGCCGGTCTCTGAAGGAAAAGACGGCCAAGACACAGAAAGTCCCGAGGAAGAAGGGAAGGAAGCAGACGGATCGGAAAAGGGAGACAAAAAACTGTCAGAGGAAGAGGCCATGATACGCGAGCAAGAAAAATTGCTTGCAGATGATGGGTTTCCGGGCACCGATCCAAAACAAGACGCAAAAGCTCGCCGGGCGTGGCAATTGCAGAGATTGCAGCTTCGTCAAATAAAAGAGGAGAATGAACGGCTCAAAATGCAGCCCCCGGCTCCTCTTGCCCCGCCAGTTAATTTCACGGAGGCAGACGCGGCTGCGGCTATTTCAAAACTCGACGACGATTGGCAAAATGGCCGACTCGATATTGACTATGCTGCCCTAGAAGAAAAAAAGGCAGCTATCAGAACCAGCCAGGTTGTGATGCAACTTTACGCCGAGCAAAGCAAGCAGGCGCAACAACAAGCGATGCGACAAAAAATTGATCGCGCTATCGAAAAAGCAGAGGAGCAGGGCCTGCCCGGAATGAGGAAGGCCTGGGACGCGCTCTTGGCCGATCCTCTCCTTGCGAACGATTTTTTGATTGGACAAATTGTCACGAAAAACATTGACAACGGATCGGGGACCGCCCTTGCCTACTACTTGGGAAACCACATCGCAGAAAGCCGCAAGTTGGTGACTGAGATGGACCCTGGGGAGCGGGCCGTGCGTCTTCATGAAATCAGGACCCGTTTGACGAAGGCTCGGAAGCCAGCGGAGGGCAGCGGCTATCGACCAAGTAAACCGATCACGAACAGCTACATCGAGGAGAAACCGCGCCGGGGAAACGAATCAGACCCCGTGAAAGCAGAGATCAAGCGCCACCTGGATCGCGTTTATCATCGCTGATGAATACGTGCGGTGCAATTCAAAAAAGGGAGGTGAAAATACCATGAAGCCGCGAAAAATTGAAAGCATCCAGAAAGAGCTGGAGAAGCCGAAAAAAGTGTTCACGACTTTCGCCGAGGCCGAGAAAAAAGCAAAGCAGGAAAAAACAGAACGAAAGGGTTAAAAAAGCGCCGCGCCTTGCCGGCATGGTCGAGACCGTGCGGTGCGACATTCCCTGGTGTCTTACGATATCGCCATGTCGTAGGCACCGGGGCTCTCTGAATTTGAAAAATGATTTTTTGTTACCCAAAGACCTGGAGGTTAAGCCTCCATAAGTCCGTGATCTGCCGTATCCGTTTTTCGTCATTAGGGCATAAAAGGTACGAGAATATTACCCATTTCATTATCTGAATTAGGACGACGCGACAAAAGGAAAATGAATTCTTGACTCTGATACCGGAAGTGACATACAATCCCCTTGTTCAACTTGAACAGGAGGGGCTCTGCATGACAGGGAGAGTCCGTACAAGGGAGAAGTGCGGCAAGTGCGGCGGCGCGTTCAAGATCGTCGAGGAAATAGATATCCTCTGCCCTGTATGCCTTACCAAGCCGGAGAAGTTTTACGTCAAGCTCTACTGGCAGGGCGTGAAACACCGCTTTACCCGCGACCGTCAAGGCCACAAACTGGACAGCTACAGGCGAGCTCACCGGCTGCTTGAGAATATCCGCACGGCCATAGATAGCAAAACATTTTCACCCTCTGATTATAATCCAAAAGAGATCGAGCAATTCAAAGGCCGGAGACTCCTTGAAAAGTGGATCGAAGGCAAGGAATCCCAGGACAAAGCGCCGACACATTTGAAGAGCGTGCGCGGCATGATAAACAATTACTTCCTTCCCGCTTTCGGCGACATGGACGTATCGGAAATCCGTACACACCATATCGATGATTTTCTCGACAACCTTCCGAAAAGCCTGTCGCCCAAAACGCGAAAAAATATCTTGATCATGCTCAAGAACTTTTGCTCCTGGCTGTTCAAGAGGGATCAACTTTTGAGGCTGCCGGCCTTCCCGATGATCGATGTTTCCGAGAAGCCGATAAAATGGATAAGCAAGGAGCATCAGCTTAAAGTGCTTTCGTTCATTCATCCACATCACCGGCCTATATTTGAATTTTTGTTCTATCATCCGGTGAGGATATCCGAAGCCCGGGCACTCAAAGTGAAGGACTTTAATTTCGAGGCTGGAACCGTCTATATTTGCAGGGCTTGGAGCGGTGAGGTATTAAGAAGCAGAAAAAATAAAAAGCCGTATTATCTGCCTGTCTCTCGGCATTTCAGCGATGCTATTCTCAAGGATAAACTTCCCGAGGCTTTTGCATTTACTAATAAAATAGGGGAGCATTACAAGCTGAGAAAGCTGTCTGACATTTGGCACAGGGCACGCAGAGCAGCGGGGATCCCCGAGCTCAGTCTCTATAATGCCACAAGGCACAGCATAGCAAGTCAAGCGAGATCCGCAGGTGTGGAGCTCTCATTGATCGGTGCCGCTCTCGGTCACAGCTCGCTGGCATCGACTCAGCGGTATGCTTCGCTTGACGTGCTTCGGCTTTGCGAGATTGTGGATGGTTCGGATTCAAATATAATCAGTATCTCAAGCCGACCATCGAAAGCCTAAATAATTAAATCTAACATACTTATGAATCCAGAGTTGCCTTTAACACGAACTCCAATAACGACAATTAATTGATTACTCGCTGCGGCTGTTGGGTCCAGAAGATAATCGGTGTCAACATGAACTTTGTATATCAAGTCATCATCTTCTAATAAACATAACAAAGGTGTTTGGCCCGCCGTGGGAATCCAGTTCGCAGGGATTTCTCCATTTTGTGGTGGCCTGAGTGCGTCAAATAACGTTTTCAGTTTATTGTCAATATCGCCGAAATTTATTGAAGTTGGAATCAAGATATTCAAATCTAGTTCTGCATACATATTGAAATGCTTCGATACCAGATGGAAAAAATCAAATCCTCCAACCGAAGCAAAAAACTCAGGGTGCTGAAATTTATTAAGAATGTCTACATGTTGATTTAATGGTGGAAGATTTTTAAGTGCTATTAATTGTTCGTGCATTTTAAGTCTTATTTCATTCTTATGCGTTATATCAGCAGAGTTTCCACTTTTAATCTCACCCTGATAAAAAAGTGTAAATTCCATAGTAACGTCCTCAAATTTAAAATTAAAGCAACCTATCAAATATCAAAAAGCGGTACTGTCCTAATTTGATAAAATAGCCGCTGAAAATTTCAGCGGCTATTACTGAATAATATTTATATTATTTCTTTTTTGGTGCAGGTAAAAGTTTGGGGAGATACTGTAATGCCTTTGGATCTCTATCGGTAAAATAATCCCTTGCTTTTTTTGGCAACCACACCTCATGAAAATGCTTTCTAAAATCAGCGAGGACGGAATTAGGATAAAGTTTAGGATAACATACACGACCATCTTCATAAACATGTCGGTAAGTTGGAAGGGTATCTGTATCTATTCCTTTTTCATCTCGTAGCCATTTACAAAACATTATTCCGGCCGAAATATCGGGAACCATAGTTTCGGGGACTGTATACCCAGCATCCTCTAGAGGGGCAATGAGGGCAAATAGCATTTCATTCAACATTGAAAAATGGGTAGGTGGTATTTCTGATCTGTTTGCCATGTATCGTTGAATATGATATGGCAACCCAACCTTAACTTTACCAGTAACCCATTCACGAACCCACTGGGACACAGCTACGGCAAACTTGGGAGAACACCATTGTCCTAGATTAATTGCTACATCAGGGTGTACCCATGTTCCTTGAAGTTCTGCCCTACCTCCTTGTATTTTATAAACTAATTGCGTGGTCGGAATCCCGACTACGCTTGATAGCTCCTCAAGAAAAGCTTTTGTCGATTTGTTTTCAAAATAATGTTTAAACTCTTTACCAGATGCCTTGCACATAGCGGTAGCATCGACATATCCATCTATGGCGCGTTGATTAATAAGAGCGTTTTCAATTTTATGTGGAATTACAGCCAATTCAAGCGATAACTGTACCATAAATTCCTCCCATTTCTCGACGTTTAATCGAAATATGCTACATGATGTTGTTTTATTAATCAAGAAGAGAAATAACTTCCTCAGTCGTCCATAAGGTGTTGCCCTCAATGTCTATCATTTTTCAGGTAGCAAATCCCGAATACTCCAGAGCCTATTTGTAATGCCAGCTTCCAAGCGAGTCAATCTGAATTATTTCTGATTGGGGCACAAGAGGGTCACAACGAGAAAATCATTGATATTAAATCATTGAAAAATAAACTGGAAAATAGATAGGGCCGAGGGTTCGATCCCCTTCTCGTCCACCATTTTTTCACAATCCTGCCAAGAAGGTTTCACCTGCCTCCAAGTTTCTCGGCCCTTGCTTTACTTGATACACATCTCTGTTCGAAATTACAATTACTCTTCGTAAGTTCACAGAACAAGAAAAAGTATAAACCCCCATATCCAGAGCTGACCTGTTCAACAGCAACCATTGTTTTTTTATCAACTTTTGATCAATTCTCCCTGCAAGGGATATATAACTATGAGCAAACGGCAAGGGGACATATTTATCCTTCTGCGCCGTAAAACCCCGTCTCTCGGCCTTCAAGCCGGGGAGGATGTCAATGACATCATACGACTGCAAGAAGGGTTTTCTGAAGAACCTTAGACGTGTTCAGGTCGATAGAGTGTTTATCGTTCTCTAAAAATCTAGTTATGACAACATATTTTTATAGGTGTTTTGCCGGTTTTTTGTACATTGACAGCACTCAACAACAAAGGTACAATATACTGTTATTTCTACCTTCCTGGAGCAGGGATTAATTCGTTCCAATTTCATTTTCATTGGGTTAAAAAACGAGCAGAGACGATTCAATGGCTGAAAACCGGGAGTCCTTTATCCGAAAA
>Ga0209517_10004809_pt1 | contig 17540 bp, 11 predicted proteins | sample PeaSoiMetSII2010_FD_187695 | JGI IMG/M metagenome (GOLD analysis project Ga0209517, IMG submission 187695) | Peat soil microbial communities from Weissenstadt, Germany - SII-2010 (SPAdes) (version 2) | ecosystem: Environmental > Terrestrial > Soil > Wetlands > Peat | place: Germany...
ACCACGCCACCGTTGCCGGAAAAGAGGACAAAGACAAGAAGATCAAATCCAAGCCCGACGAACCTTCGACCGCAGAACCGGCGAGCTGAATGGGCTCGCTTTCCGGTTCGGCTCGTTTTACCTCGCTGCTGGCCGATTATGGAAAACGCTCGACTTTCGCCGCAGATCGGCTATTCTGGGCGCATGGGCGCGCGGCAGCAAGGGAGCCTTTTGCGGCCGATTCCGTCCAATGAACAATATGAAATCTATCCGGCTGTTCGTGGTTACAACCGCCTTCCTCCTCGGCTTCACCGGGATCGTCGCCGCGCGCGCTGTTCGCATTTGGCCGTATCAAGAGCTTCTGGAGAAGTCTGACTTGGTGGTCCTTGCCACTCCGACAGCCACCAACGATACCAAAGAGCACATCGACCTCCCAGGCTTCGTTGGCGAGCACGTCATCGGCGTCGAAACTAGATTTACCGTTTCCGCTGTCCTCAAGGGCGACAAGGCGTTGAGGGATTTTGCCTTTCACCACTACCGCACCACCGATGGTTCAAATATTCCCCACGTTGATAACGGCCCGACTTTTATCTCCTTCGACCCTGTCGCCAAGCCGACAATTACTCCACAGACATTTATTCTCTTCCTGGTGCGGGAAGCGGATGGTCGCTACGCGCCAATAGTTGGTCAGACGGACCCCGGAGGAGCGGTCAGAGAACTCAGAGGAGCCAGCAGTTAGGAAAATCGTGGAAAGGTCCCCTGCTTGCCCGGCTGGCTGGTTTTGAAACGTTGCGGCTGGTCGCAAATTAGTTAGTTTTCGTGGCGCTCATTATTGCCAAGATTATCGTTTGCCGCGGAGAGATTGAACGGGGAAAAACCCGCAGAGAGGACTGGGGTCTACACCTGCCGGGTTGAGTCATCCCGGCTAGATTTTCGCAGCCGTCAGGGCACGAACAGAAAAGGGTGAAGCCGATTTGATACCAAACGCCGCGTCCCACGAGCGGAGCGGCAGGAGCGAAACCAGGAATCCCCAGATGTTCACGTGGTGTTGATGTTTTGGTTTCATTGCTTTGATGTTGCTGGTGGTGTTGGTTGGGGTGGTTGATCGGTTTGAGTTTTGGGGTCCTGGCTTCAATCTTCCTCGGAATTGATTCATTGATTTTGGCCAGGAGTGCTGGACTGATCCCATGCTGGACCACGCCCAACCGCTTCGGGCTGGGTGCTTGGGCGACCTACTGGAGAAGTTCTGTGCCATCGCTGCTGAAACCCAAGAATATATGCGATAAAAAGAGTTGATTGAGGCTTTAAGGCGCGTTCACCCTTGCTTCCGTGAGTCGAGAGTACATATCCGAAGCTGCTGCAAACCAAGACCGCATCTGCAGGCTGGCCTCTCAGCTTTGGGAAGACGCAGGTTGCCCGGAGGGACGGGATGTGGAAATCTGGCTGAAAGCGAAAACGCACCTTCTTGCTCCCCAGAGGCCCCAGACGGCAAAGGTGCAGACCGTCGATGCAACCGAGATGGAACTAGTGCTTGGTGCGGTGAAGGCGTCCGTGGCCGCAGTGGCTGAACTGGACTCGGCTTCCACCTTGGAAGCGATCCGGGTCCGTGAGTCAACCCTGACGGACGTCATGGAGAAAATCCTTGAGTTCAGGCCCTCCTTTCATTGGGGAATCAACGAGTGAGCAGTCGAGATGACTTATACGCTCCATGAAAGCGCAAAGGCGGGCATTTTAGTACCCGCCTCTGCTCGGTTGGTTTGGAGTTCGAGCTATTGCACCTCGACCGTGACCTTCAGCTTCGTAGCATCCCCGGCAAACCATTTCTGGACGTAGAGGCTGCCGATGATGGGAGCTTCGCCTTGGGTTTGGACCTCGGCGAACTTCACGGTGTTCTTGGTGTCCTTTTCTTTCTCGAACTGAACGGTTTTTGTTTTCTTTTCCATGATTTTCCTTCGATTTTGGTTGCTGCGTGATCGTTGTTTCGTGAATCCCTCGCCCAATCACGACAGGATATGATTAACGGGCGGAGGATGGCGATCCATTTTGGCTGCTTTGATTTTCTGCTTTTATTGATCTCCATGGATGCCTCCGAGGGCAAGCCGAACGGGCCACAGACTCCATACCAACCCGTTCAATTCCGCCACGTCGATTTGCAGAAGGATTACGTCGTTTATGCTGCCGGTACCGTTCATGCAGCGGCTGCCGGAGTTCATGGGCCCATCGGTGTCGTTCTTACGGGCGATGGCGAGGTCTGGACTTGGGGCATGATCTGGGTGATCCGCAAAGTTTTGGAAGCCGCTTGGAAACCTGGGCAGTAAAAGTCGCCAATTCCCTCCATTTGAAAAACATCTCTCCTCCCGATCCACCTCCCATCTTCCGTGAGAAGCCGTGGCAACTCAGAACGGAGCTGAAGGCGCCTGAAGGTGGCGTTCCGGGAAAAAAGGGGCGTGCCCCAGCGCTCCGCGCGAGCCCAAAGCGGTGTCGCTGCCACCGCAGTCCATAGTTAGTGCGGCGCGCACGGAGTGACGCGCCCTACCTACCAGATCTCGGATGGCTTTTTGTTGAGACTACAATACGTTGTGGCTGTGCAACCGGAGCCAGAAGAGGGAGTGCGGAAGAGCGCGGGTTTTGTGACGAAGGCCGTCACCATCTCGGTGGACGGCGGCCGCCAGGTTTCGGGGTTGCTGCAGTCGGCGGCAAACCCGCAGGCCTGCTATGTCGTGGCCCACGGAGCAGGGGCTGGGATGACACACCCGTTCATGGCGGACACCGCCGACGGTCTCGCGGAACGGGGAATCGACACTTTGCGTTATCAGTTTCCGTTTATTGAGAATCGGCAACGGCGACCCGATGTGCCCGCGGTCGCCCATGCTACGGTGCGCGCGGCGGTAGCGGAGGCGTCGCGCCAGCTTCCCGGATTAGCCTTGTTCGCGGGCGGCAAATCCTTCGGCGGTCGCATGACTTCACAAGCACAAGCGCAATCGCCGCTGCCCGGGGTGCGTGGCCTGGTGTTTTTGGGGTTCCCCCTTCACGCTCCGGGCCATCCGTCCGAAGAGCGCGCGGACCACTTATTCGGCGTGCAAATTCCCCTGCTCTTTGTGCAAGGGACACGAGATGAGTTCGCCGACACGGCGCTCCTAAAGCGGGTGGTCGAGAAGCTGGGAAAACGCGCGACGCTGCACCTGTTCGAAGATGCAGATCATTCGTTCCATGTGCCCAAGCGGACGGGCCGGACGGACTCGGATATCCGGGCTGCGATGTTCAACACGATGGCGGCGTGGGTCAAGGCGGTGTTGGGGAGTTAGGGTTGCGAATCGTATGCCTTCACAGTCGCAGTTCACCCAAGTCGGCAAACGACGGATTGAACTGTCGAACCTAACCAAGGTGCTCTATCCGGAGGATCAGCTCCTCAAGGCGCACTTGATCGAATACTATTTTAAGATGGCGCCCACCATTTTGGCGCAGGTCAAAGGGCGCCCGCTTTCGTTTGTGCGTTACCCCGATGGCATTGGCAAGGAATCGTTTTTTCAAAAGAACCGTCCCAATTGGGCACCTGATTGGATCGAGCATGCGAGGCTCGGCCAAGAGGAAAAGGACTACGTCATTGTGACGGAAGAGGCTTCGCTGGTCTGGTTGGCTAATTTGGCGTGCGTCGAATTACACCAGATGCATTCACGCTCGCCGCATTTTGAGCGTCCGGACTACATCGTCTATGACCTGGATCCTCCCGAGGGCTTTAAATTTGCGGCTCTTGCGGGGCTGGCCTTGGAGTTCAAAGGCCACCTGGAGAGCTATGGGTACCATCCCTTCGTCAAGACCACGGGCCGCAAGGGCCTGCACGTCGTTACCCCGATCGAAGCCAAATGGGACTTTGGCGAGGTGTTTGAGGTGGCGAGGGCGGTGGCCCAACCGTTCGTGGAGTCGCACCGTGGTTTAACGACACTGCAAATCAAGAAAGAGCACCGAGGTGGCAAAGTGCTACTGGACATCTATCGCAATCGGACCTCTCAGACCATCATTGCGCCTTACAGCCTGCGTGGACTACCCGGAGCGCCGGTTTCGACTCCTCTTGGTTGGGAAGAATTAGGCTCGCTCGAGAATCCAAGCGCGTTCAATTTGCACAGCGTGCCAAGCCGCGTCAAAGAAAGCGGAGATGCCTGGGAAGCAATGGCTGCTTACGCAACTGGGATTCACACGGAAAGGAAAGGGGCCTCCCCCACGGCCAAGATCGTGCCGGCCGGCCGCACCTACAAAACACCGGCACAGCTTGAAACGTATGCCAAAAAGCGCAGCTTTGAAACGAGCCCCGAGCCTCTGCCAGCGCAGACCGCCGCAACCAGCGGAAGCGCATTTGTGGTCCACCGGCACCACGCGTCGCGCTTGCATTACGATTTGCGGCTGGAGCAAAAGGGCGTTTTGAAATCATGGGCTGTGCCTAAAGGACTACCGCCCAGGCCGGGGCTCAAACGATTGGCGGTGAGCGTAGAAAACCACCCGCTTGAATACGTGAATTTCGAAGGGGCGATACCGAAGGGGGAATACGGCGGCGGCATGATGTGGAAGTTCGCGCAAGGGCGCTATGAAATCACCAAGGAAAAAAAGGACGGGTTCTATTTTCGTTTGCATTCACGCGAATTGAACGCCGAGTATCGGATGCATAATACGAAAGAAAACCAGTGGCTGCTTGAGCGCGTCGATTCGCCGCAGAAGGACTGGCTGCAGGAACAGATTGAACCGATGCTGGCGCAGCCGGCTGACCAAGTGCCGGATGCGTCCGATTATTTGTTCGAGGTCAAATGGGACGGCATTCGGGCATTGATTGCGCTGGACGAAGGGGAAGTAAGAATTCACGGGCGCAACGGATTGGAGATCACGGCGCAGTATCCGGAACTGGTGCTGGCGGACCAATCATTCCGCGCAACGACAGGGTTGTTTGACGGAGAGATCGTCTGCCTCGAGGCGGATGGGAAGCCCAGCTTCGGGAACGTCATTTCTCGCATGCAGCAAAGAGGCGAAGGCGCAATTGGCCGCGCGAAGGCCAGCCACCCCGCGGTGTGTTACGTCTTCGACTGTCTCTACCTGGATGGGCGGCCCATCGTCAGCGAGCCGCTGAATCGGCGACGCGAGTGGATGGCGGACGCCGTAAAACAAGGTTCCGCTTATCGTGTGAGCGAGGCGGTCGAAGAGGGGCAGGCGCTTTTGGACGCGGTAAAGGAATTAGGGCTGGAAGGCATCATGGCCAAGCGGCGTGACAGCGCGTATCATGCAGGAAGGCGAAGCGACGCTTGGCTGAAAATCAAGTCTCGACAAACCGTCGAGTGCGCGATTATCGGTTATACGAAGGGAGAGGGCGACCGTCAGGAGACCTTTGGGGCGCTGCATTTGGCACAAAGGCGTGACGGAGACATGAAATATATCGGCAAAGTCGGCTCCGGGTTCGACGAGCGGCTGCTGCGGGATGTTTGGTCGGAAATCAGTGGTTTGACGAAGGTCAAGAGACCTGTTATAGTGCCGACCAATGATTCCCGGTCTGTTTGGGTCGAGCCACAGGTCGTGTGCGAAGTCCAATTTGCTTCGGAGACGCAGGAGGGCCTGCTGCGCGAGCCCGTGTTTGTTCGATTGCGGCCGGATTTGACAGCAACCTAAATTGAAAGGCGTTATGAGATCGATCTGGAAGGGTCATATTCGGTTTTCCCTGGTAACGATTCCCGTCCGCATTTACAACGCGGTGGACACGGAGGAAACCATCCGGTTCAACCAATTGCACAAGGAGGATAACGGGGGCGTCACGTACGAGAAGAAATGCAAGAAATGCGGCAAGGTGCTGGGCGCCGGGGACATCGTTAAGGGTTACGAGTTCGAGCCCGAGCAATACGTTGTCGTGTCGCCCGAGGACATCGAAAAGATCAAGATCAAGAGCACGAAGGTAATCGAGATTGAAGGTTTTATCGACGCGAGCGAAGTTCATCCGACGCTTTACGACGCACCCTATTTTGCGGGGCCGGACGGATTGGTTGCCGCGAAGACCTATTCGCTTTTGGCTGAGGCTCTGAAAGCGAGCGGCAAGGTTGGAATCGGCAAAGTCGCTTTGCGTGATCGGGAGGAAACAGTGATGATTGCGCCTTTGGACGGCGGGATCGTCCTTTACAAGCTCCGGAACCCGACGGAGGTGCGCAAAATGGAGAGCGTGCCGCAAATTGAACGGAAAGAGGTCAACGAGGCCGAGCTGAAGCTCTCGGTGAGCCTGGTGGAATCCATGACCGCAAGCCTGAAAGACATGGATTTGACCGATCGGTATCGTGACGCGTTGCGGGAAATTATCGAAGCTAAGATTTCCGGAAGACAGGTGGTCAGCGTGCCGGAAGAGGAAAAACCAGCCGTGGATATTATGACGGCGCTCAGGCAGAGCATCGAACGCACGAAGGCACAGAAAAAGCCGATGGAGAAGGCCAAGGGAGCAAAGAAGGAGGCGGTGGAAGCCAAGCCTGTAAAGCAGAAAAAGCAGGCTGCTTCAGGTTAGCAGCGATCACGGCGACGTATGGTCGGAGATTGCATGGGACAGATCATAGAATTTCCTGCTCAAGCCTCGAAATTCGGCTATAAGCGCGCAAAGAAATGCGCCAAGCCGGCGGACGACCCCAATCAACTCCGTTTGTTTTTTCAGCCTCCAGCCGAGATTTTAAATTTTCCGTCTCGTCTGAGTTCCTTCGAGCAAGCGCTGATGTTGGACGAACGCGAGGATGTGAAGGCGGCGGAGTTGTATTTACGAGCGATAGACGAAGGGGATTGTGTTGCCGACTGCTATTGCAATCTCGGCATCATTCAGTCGAAGGAGGGGAACACCGCCCGGGCATTTGGGAGCTTCACGTCGGCGCTCAAACACAATCCGGGCCATTTTGAGGCCCAGTTTAATTTGGGGAACTTGTATTTTGACGTGGACGATTTCCGCCTTGCCCAGGTGCATTATAAAATCGCGGCGGAGATTGATCCATCATTCCCGAACGTTTATTTCAACCTGGCGCTGGTGGAGGCCATCAACAGCAATGCCAAAGCCGCCGTGGTAGCATTGGCCACCTACAGGCGAATGGTTTCGGCCGAAGAGGGGCGCAACGCGGAGAAGCTTTTGGAGAGCCTGATCAGCTCGCTCAACAAGGCTAAACACCAGGCTAAAGGCTAACGCTGCGGGTCACGGACGCGCGGTGCGGCGGCGACTGCGCTTGGCTTCGTCGCGCAATAGGCTTTCCGGGAGAGCAATCAGCTCCGAGTTGGAGCCATCGGGGCGCCAGACGAGCCGGCCATCGACTTGGACGCGCACGACCACGCCACGGGCTGAACCGCGGAGGGTTTTGACCCGATCACCTGCTTTAATTAAAGTCGGCGGATTGGGAGAGACCTTCGACGATTTCGACCATGCTCTCGCGATCCAAGACGCCGGCGATGTAATGGGCGACTGCGGAACCAACTTCGCGCTTGCGGCTGGGGGTGAGGTCGCTGAACAGGGCAAACGACAGCTCCCGCCCGATGGTGGCGAACGTGTTGCCGTTGAAGAAAAGGAAGGGGGCTTTTCGATGAAACGCGCGCAGAGCGTCCAGCGTCTCGGCGAGGGTCAGGATTTGGCAGTGGAGCGTCTCCCACTCCTGCGCGCACGCGCCTCCAGCTTCCGAGTTAATTCCATGCTGTGCTCCACCTCTTTGGCACGCTCCGCGATTGATGCCGAGGACAGACTGCCAGTCCCAGTTTTTGATAAAAGCGGCTCTGGTTTGAAGCGGTGAACCGATTCCTGCGCCGCTTTGCGGATGTCCTCCGCCGTCAGGTGCTCCAGCAAGTCCAGCCGCAGTTTCATCTGTCATAAGTTAATCCGGTTGGGGTTGGGAATCAAGTTGTAGGTTTGTGCTCATCGGCCGGAATGAGATTAGGATTAGGAGCGGCGCAGGGGAAGGATTTTTAACCGCGAACCAGGCGCTCTGGGGGCGGCTCTGAGGTGGAAAAGAGGAGAGGGCAGGGGTGCTCCGGAGGAGGAGGTTTCATTGAGCATTAGTCATTGAGCATTTTTCATTTGAAGACAGCCAGAAGGGAGACGCGTGGTTACGGAGGGAGCGTAGGGTTTTCAAAACACGCTCTGAGGGTCTATGCGATTGACTTCGCGCGGGCCTTCGGGTGTCCTGTAGGCACGAGATTGTATGAGAAAGATGCTCTTGAGCGGGGTTTTGGGGTGGCTCCTTTGCGGGCCGTGGCCGGCCCAGGGCGCGGGTAGCGAGCGCCCGTTGCCACATCCTCTGCCTTCCCATCCCGGCAATGTCTTTCTCGCGGGCGAAGATGTGGTCGTTCCCGCTCCGGCACCCGATGAAGAATCCTGGCGCTTGCTCGATTACGACGGTCATCAGTTGGCCGAAGCGCGCGTCAAAGATGGCCGGCTCGGGTTCGGCCATTTGGGCATTGGGCATTACACCATCGTGCGGGCGGACGGCCAGCATTCAGCGCCGGTGACGATTGGGGTGCTCCAGGCCTTGAGCGCGCCGACGCCGCGGAGTTCGCCGATCGACGTGGACGGCTCGATGGCCTGGTACTTTCCGGAGAACCAAATGGAGAGCGTAGCCAATCTCTGCGCTTTGGCCGGGGTGAACTGGGTGCGCGACCGAATGGATTGGGGAGAGCTGGAGCCGAAAAAGGGCAAATTCGCGCCCAACACGCGGTATGACGTTTCGGCCCGGGCCGAATCGGCGGCGGGTTTGCAAGTGCTGCAAGTTCATCACCACACGCCGAGTTGGGCGGGAGCCAATGGCAAGCGGCTGCCGGTGGATTTGCGGGATGCTTACAACTTTCATCGAGAGGTCGCCCGGCGTTGGCGGGGGCAAGTCGAGGCGTTCGAACCTTGGAACGAAGCAGACCATCCGTTCTTTGGCGCGCATACGGGCAGCGAGATGGCCTCCTACCAAAAGGCCGCCTACCTCGGCTTGAAAGCGGGCAACCCCGATGTCATCGCGTGTCTCAACGTTTTTGCCAAACACCGGCTTACGACGCTGGGGGATTTCGACGACAACGTGGTTTGGCCGTACTTCGACACGTTCAACCTGCACCATTACGAGACGTTTGAGGCTTTCCCCTGGCTTTATGCCGACTTCCGGTCCATCTCGGCGGGCAAGCCAATGTGGGTAACGGAGTGCAGCCTTCCGGTGGAATGGGTCGGTGATCCGGAACTCAAAGAACCGACCGACGAGGGCCTCCGGCTGCAGAGCGAACGGGTGCCCATGATTTATGCCGCCTCGATTTATGAAGGGGCCAAAGGCGTGTTCTATTTCGTGCTGATGAGTTATGCCGAAAACGGCTCGCAGTTCGGCCTTCTGCATACGGACCTCACGCCACGGCCAGCCTTCGTGGCGCTGGCGGCCCTGGGGCGTCTGCTGGCCGACGCCAAGCCGTCGGGCCGGCTACAGCCCAAGGAGGGCGTCCTCGAGGGCTTTGTGTTCGATGCGAAACCTGGCGGCAAAGAGGAGAAAGTTTTGCTCGTGTGGAGCGAGTTGGAACAGAATTTAGTTTTGTCTCAGACGCCGAAGGCTTGTTTCGACCACTTGGGGCGGACTTGCTCGGTGTCGGGCAATACGATCAAAATCGGTCATGCCCCGCGTTTCGTGATCCTGGGCAAGGACACTCAGCTCTCGCTGCTCCCTCCGCCAACGGCGCCCAAGTTGCTTTCCGGCGAGGCTTCCCCCTTGGTGTTGCAGGCGGTGATGCCGGAGAAGAGCGTGCTCCTGGAGCGCTCGGCTTACCGAATTTCGACGGCTGAACCCGTGACGGTTCCGGTGTTTCTCTACAATTTTGGCTCGACTACTGCGCGCGGCAAATTCAGTGCTGTGCTTTCGCAACCGTGGTCGGCGGAATTTCCAACCGAGGCGGAGATCGCCCCCGGGGAGCGCAAAGAGCTTACCTTGCGGCTCACCTGTCTGAACCCTTCAGACTCGCGGGAAACGGACGTGCGCGTCACAGGCGACTTTGGTGCCGCAGGGCAGCCCGTGCTGGCATTGCGCTTTTTGCCCGCGCCGCCGCAGTGAGCTGGAGGTTTTTTTAAGGAGTTCTTTACGCAGGGCGGCGTGCTCGTTCCTCGCCCCATGAGATAGGGGGTGAGTAAGGAGCAAGATGATCTGCCAAACTGGCGCTCAGGGTGTCTCTATGGTAGAGATCGAGCGCTGTCGCAAAATCATGAGCACAAATCCGCAATTCTTTTTAATTCGTCATTTAACGACACGGGCTTTCGTAATCTCAAGGCCTGGGGCTGCGTGGGCGTTGGCCGGGATAGTCATGTGCTGCGGGCTGGCGTTCAGATCGGCAGCGCAGGACGGCACGAACGAGCCCCCGCAAGGTTATTACCGGTACCCCGCCATCCATGGGGACACCATCGTGTTCACAGCCGAAGGTGACCTTTGGAGCGTCAACGGGCGAGGGGGACTGGCCAGGCGTTTGACCTCGCATCCGGGCACGGAATCGCACGGGGCGTTTTCGCCCGACGGAAGGACGCTAGCATTCACGGCGGAATACGAGGGAGCCGAAGAGGTTTATACGATGCCTGCCGAGGGCGGTTTGCCCAGGAGGCGAACGTTCGACGGCGGCTCCGCCGAGGTCCGAGGGTGGACGCCGGATGGCAAAGTGCTTTACGCGACGGAGGGATTTTCAACGCTGCCCGATTACCAACTGGCGAGCATCGACCTGCACAGCGGCGAGCAAACCGTGCTTCCGTTGAGCCAGGCCAGCGAGGGAGTGTTTGATCCCGCGGGCAAGACGCTGTATTTCACTCGCCTGCCGTTCCAAGGCAGCAGCACCAAACGGTATCAAGGCGGGACGATTCAACACTTGTGGAAGTACACGTCCGGAGAGGCCGAGGCGGTTCCATTAACGGAAGATTTCGCGGGGACAAGCAAGTCGCCCATGTGGTGGGAGGGGCGGGTTTATTTCGTGAGCGACCGCGACGGCACGATGAACTTGTGGTCCATGGATGAAGGCGGCCACAATCTGCAACAACTCACAAAGCACAAAGGGTGGGACGTGAAATCGCCGGCGCTCCAGCAAGGCCGCATTGTTTATCAGCTCGGGCCCGACCTTCGCCTCTACGATATTGTCGCGAAAGCCGACCGCCTGGTCCCGATCTCCCTGAGCTCGGACTTCGACCAGGAACGGGAAAAATGGGTGAAAAAGCCCTTGGACTTTTTGACCTCGGTGCATTTGTCCCCGGACGGGGACCGGCTGGTGCTTACGGCCCGGGGCCAGGTGTTTGTCGCGCCGGCGGAGACGGGCCGGTTCGTCGAGGCGACCCATGACCTGACCGCACGATATCGCGCCGCCCGTTTCATGCCCGACAGCAAGTCCATTCTGGCGCTCTCAGACGCGAGCGGGGAGTTGGAGTTTTGCCGCGTTCCGGCCAACGGCGTAGGCAAGCCCGAGCAGTTAAGCAGTGACGGCAAGGTGTTCCGTTTCGAGGGTCATCCCTCCTTGGACGGCAAATGGGTAGCGTACGAAGACAAGGACATGAAGCTCTGGCTGTTGAACGTCGAGGAGAAAAAATCGCGCGTGATCTCTGCCTCGCAAATAGATGGATTCGGCCAATTGGCCTGGTCGCCTGACAGCCAATGGCTGGCCTATGTGAGGGTCGCCGATAACACCTACCCGCAAATATGGCTTTATGGATTGAAGGATGGGAGCACCAACGCTTTGACCAGCGACCGGGTGAACAGCTACGACCCGGTGTGGAGCCCAGACGGCAAATGGATTTACTTCCTTTCGGAGCGCCATCTCGAATCGGCGGTCACCTCGCCCTGGGGGCTGCGTGAACCGGAGCCATTCTTCGACAAACCGGTGAAACTGTACCACGTGGCGCTCGGCAAAGATCAACGTTCTCCGTTCGAGCCCCCCGACGAATTGCATCCGCCCGAGAAGAAGAAAAAGAAAAGCGAGGACGAGAAGAGTGAGGGAGAGACCAACACCGCCCCGGCGGTCAGCATCGACCTGGCCGGGATCCAAGGCCGCGTCCAGCCGGTGCCGGTGCCGGCTGGCAATTACAGTGACTTAGCCATGGACGAGAAGCACGTCTTGGTCATCTCGCATGGGTCGGGACTGGGGGGCGCCACGAATCTCTCCTTGGAGCGGCTCGACATCACCAACCAGGAACCCAAGTTCAAGGTATTGGCGGAGAAGATCAAGGATTTCGAGCAGTCTTCCGACCGGAAGAAACTCCTGGTCCACAAGGGTGATAGCTTTTACGTGGTGGAAGCCGACGCCGCGGCGCCAGTCAAGTTGGAGAAGAGCGTGGATCTGGGCGAATGGACGTTCCCGCTCAAGCCGCGGCAGGAGTGGCGCCAGATGTTCGTCGAGGCCTGGCGGTTGGAGCGGGATTTCTTTTACGATCGGAATATGCACGGGGTGGACTGGCCGGCGATCCTCAACAGATATTTGCCGGCCGTGGACCGGGTGACCGACCGTGGGGAGTTAAGCGACTTGATAGCCGAGATGGTGGGCGAACTCTCGGCGCTGCACATTTTCGTTGTTGGCGGAGACTACCGAGAAGCGCCGGACAACATAAAGGTGGGGTCGCTCGGCGCGCACTTGGTGCGAGACCAAGCCGCCGGGGGCTACCGTGTGGACCACATCTACAAATCTGATCCCGACTATCCCGAGCGCTGGTCCCCCTTGGCCAAGCCCGGGGTGGATATCAAAGAGGGGGACATCATAGAGATGATCAATGGCGTGGCCGCGCTGTCCGCGTCGGCGCCCGGAGAACTGTTGCGCAACCAGGCTGACCGCCAGGTACTGCTGTCGGTCCGCACGCCGGCGGCGGCCAAGTCGCGCGACACCATCGCCACGGCTTCGAGCGCGGAGCGCGAAAACGGGTTGCGTTATGACGAGTGGGAATACACGCGCCGGTTGCGGGTTGAGGAGTTGGGCAAGGGCGAGATTGGTTATGTGCATCTGCGGGCGATGGGCAGTTCGGACGTTTCGCGCTGGGCACGGGATTTTTACCCGGTCTTCCAGCGCAAAGGGCTGATTGTGGACGTGCGCCACAACATGGGTGGCAATATTGACAGTTGGATTTTGGAGAAGCTGATGCGGAAGGCCTGGTTCTATTGGCAGGGGCGGGCTGGCTTGCCTTACTGGAACATGCAATACGCCTTTCGTGGGCATGTGGTGGCGTTGTGCGATGAACACACCAGCTCGGATGGGGAAGCTTTTACGGAAGGTTTCAAACGGCTTGGTCTGGGCAAAGTCATCGGCACGCGCACTTGGGGCGGGGAAATTTGGCTCTCCTTCGACAACTGGCTGGTGGATAAAGGGATCGCCTCGGCGGCGGAATACGGAGTGTATGGACCGGAGGGGAAATGGCTGATCGAAGGCCATGGCGTGGATCCGGACATCGTCATCGACAACCCGCCGCACGCAACCTTCGGCGGCAAGGACGCACAACTCGAAAGGGCGATTGCGTATCTGCAGGAGGAGATCAGCACGCACCCGATCACCGTTCCACCGCCGCCCGCGTTTCCGGACAAGTCCTTTAAATGAGCAGCGGTTACGGGGATGAGACTTTGAGCCGGTAGAAGCGGGCGGGGGCGTTGCTCAACGGATCGCTGACCGTCTGAGTAGTCGCGTTGCCTGGGATTCCATTGGTCAGGGTCGCCCAGTTGGTATCCAGTAGATGCGAGATCCACTGGACGCCGTAAAGCCGGTTTGTCTGCGTAACAAACGACAAGGAGAATCCGTTTTGCAGCGAGACGGAGTCGATCCTGGGGGGCGGCTCCGGGACGATGGAGAGAGCCAGGGTTGCGCTGCCGGTTCCACCGCCGTTGAGGGCCCGGAGCGTGACGGTGAAGTTCCCAGTCACGGCGGGGTTCCCAAAAACGCGGCCGCTGGCCGGGTCAAATGAAAGCCCCAACGGGAGGCCAATCACGAAGAAGCCGGTGGGATTATTCGTTGCGGTGATGAGGTAGCTGAAAGCCGAGCCCACGATGCCCGTCGCCACAAGCGGACTGGTGATGACGGGCAGAGGAGCAGAGCCATTGTAAATGATGATCGTCAGCGAATTGGTCGTGTGTCCGGTGAAATTGTTGGCGGTGATGCTCACGTTGAACGTGCCGGCGTTCGTGGGCGTGCCGGCGATCACACCGGTGACGGAATTCATGGTCAGTCCGCCGGGAAGACCGGTTGCGCTGAAACTGGTGGGCACATTGGCAGCCTGAATGGTATAGGCAAACGGCGTGCTCACGAACCCGTCCGCGGTGGCAGAGTTGATGAAAACCGGCCGCGGCAATTGCACTGTCAAAGCGAGATTGCCGTAACCGGCGGCGCTCGCGTTGGTGGCGATCAGTTGTATGTTGTAAGTGCCGACAATTGAAGGGGTACCGGAGATCATTCCATTACTGAACGTCAATCGCGGCGGCAGGTTGGCGGTGTTAAAGCCAGCCGGACTGCCACTGGCCGTGATGGTGTAAGCGAACGGTGTGCCAACGATAACGGATGCGGAAGCCGGACTGGAGATCACCGGAGCGCCCGGCGCAGGGCTGACAGTGATGGTCTTGTCCTGAGTTGTCATGTGCAGGTCATCGAAGACGCGCAGGGTGAAGGTGTAGGAACCGGGAAGATTGAGATTGCTGACGGTGGTGTTGGGCAGCCCCTGATGATCGAACAGCGGTTCAGCACCGGATGGAACAGTTTTCACTGCCCACCAGTGGCGCAGTGGCTGATTGGTGGAACCGCTTGTAACTGCTGAAAGCTCAATCGCGTTGGTGGGCAACATCACGCTGGCCGGAACAGCCGTGATAGAACTGACGACCGGCGGGGAACTCGCGGGATTAACCGTGCATAGGATTTGCGCGGTGAGATCTGGATGCCCCGGGTTGGTCACGTTGATTTGGAACAGATAATCACCCGGCACGGTCATGTTGGTGACATTGGCACGGAGGCTGACATAGATATAAATGGTGCTGCTCAGACCCGCGCTGGCTCCGGCAGGCTGGCTCACCAGGCTCCAGGTGCCGCGCCCGGTGAAGTCGCTGTTTGCCAAGTCCGAAATGCCCGCCTGCAGGGTAGCGGAGGTGGTGGGCAGTTCGATGTTCGCGTGCGTGGTGCCGCTCGGATCGCCGAAGACGAGTCCGTATGGGGCGGCAATTCTGAAGCCCGTCTGTCCCAGGACCGGCGGCGGGTTTGAACTGTAAACAGCCAGATACACCTGCTGGGAAGAAGTGTTCGTGCCGTCACTCACCGCCGCGTTGAAAACGTAGGTTCCCGCCGCGGTAAGGCCGTTGACGACGGTTGTGGGGGAGTTGGAGGTGACGAGGACGGCGTCGGCTCCGACCGGCTGGTTGGTCACGGACCAGTGATAGGTCAGCGTGGCGAGTTCGGGATCACTGGCGGTGGCCGAAAGCGTTGCCGTATTCGTTGGCGCCACAACAAATCCGGGACTCGCGCCCCAGACCTGAATCGTGGGCGGCTGGTTCGTGCCGGGATAGGGATACAACGTGGTGACGGTTGAATTGCCCGGTAGATTCGTCAACATCAGCGTGCCGTCTGGGCCCACGGTGCGCACGCCCAACTCCTTGAATGAAGTTGCGCCGGAGGGAGCCTGCGACACGCCGTAACTGCCGGGCAGCAACGCGCTCAAGTTGACCGTTTGAGCCGAAGACGAAAGGTTCTCGATGACGGTTGTGACTTTTCCGTTCTGTAAAAAAGCGAGGACCCGAACTGAGGGGTCGCTCGAAAGCGCGTTGATTTGGAGCGCGCCCGGGCGGACGTAATGAGTCAACTGGCGGAGGCGAAAGTAGGTGCTGGAAGGAGTGAAGGCGGTGAGGCCGGCGTTCGGAGCCAAGGTAAGGCTGGCGCTGTAGGCCACCTCCCAATAGGAAACGCCCGCCAAAGTCAAATCGCTGAACAGGTCGTCGAAGGTGGGGTTGCCCATCTCGGTCTGCGCCGTGGTGAGGCCCCTGGCCTTTCCATAGTCGCGCAGGTACGAACGGTAGGGATCGGCGGTGCCATAATTATGATACGAGATGCGGCCAACATACTGCCACATATCGGGGTCGCTTGCCTCGGGAGTAATGTAGCTCCAATCGGTCTGCGGAGCGACGGCTTCCGCATACTGCACCAGCGTCGTGAGACCATGTGCCGCCAGCCGCGGCCCGAGCGCTTTAATGTCGTCCGCCAGGATGGTGGAGGCCATCGAGGGTTCGTTGTAGATGACTGCGTAGTTGATGTTCAGTCCATAATTGGTTTTGCAATACAGCGCGCTGGCCCAGATTTGCTGCGCACGCTCGCCCGGATCATTCATCACCCACGGCTTAACGTCGGAGGCATGGGTGGGGTATCCCGGGCTTGAATAGAAGGACGATGGGTATCCCTCGGCAAGAATCCGATTTTGGTAATAAACCAAATAGGCGGCCCCCTGCAGACTAAGCGTGTCCGACTCGAACAGATTCCAGTCAACTACATCGCAGTCGCCGTCGTCGGTGCCGGTTCCATCGATACGAGGACCGACCTCCCAGGTCCGCGTTCCGGTGAGGCCCAGGTCGTCAACCAGGTGATCGAGATACTGATAGTTGACGGGATCGGCGAGCGCGGGCGCCAGCATGCTGGCCGCTCCCCCAGTTCCGCCGAGCACTCCGCCGCCATGGCCCCAACCGGCAATCGTCTGGAAGGTCTGCGCTTGGTTGATTACCACGTCGGCGCCTGGCACGCGCCGGCCACAGAGGAGCATGAGCGCAACGGACAGCATGAATGCGCGAAGAGTGACCGAAATCCTGCGGCCGGTGCACCGCTTGGAAGCGGGCACCTCGTGCGTGAACGCCTTATTCGTCTCCCAAGGCATTACGAAAACGGCTCCATTGTCTGCCACAAAGTCCATCAGTTTACTCTTCTGTGAGTACCGCCGCAAACGAAACACGCGCGATTCCCCGAACGAGATCGTCACGATTGGGCTGCCTGGCAGAAGATTGGTGGGGCTGTCTCGGTGACGGCCGATATAGTGGCCAAGAGTGCCGTCGTACCAATTAACGAGAATTCCATTCAAACGGGTGTCAATTCTCTGGTGCGCCCAACCGAGAAACGGCTCCAGGTGCGGCGGGATCGGGAGCGCCTGGTTCACGCCTCCGGTATAGCGATAGCTGACGCCGTACGCCTGCGTCCAGCGAGGTGTTTTGACGAGGCGGCCGTGAATTTTTATTTCGTGGAACTCCTGCGGGTGAATTTGCCAGAGCGCCTCAAAACCGGGGCCAGACGGGGTCAAATCGCGGGGAAGCCGCCCGACCCATAGCCGATAGCCCCCACCCAACTCGTGACTCTCAAATCCCGACGAGGCAGGAAAGAAAGATTCCAATCGTTCCTTGACGACAGGCGCCGGGTGACTATTTTCCGAATTCATGCACCCCAATATAATGGAGAACCTCCTGTGAAACCTAAATTTCAACACTGACGTCCCACAGGAGGCAAAATCGCGGCGTATGCCTCCGGTTTTCCGAAGGAATTCAACGGACCTTGGCGGAAGCGCTTTAAGAATTTTCAGTTCATTTTACCGGGCAGTGTAGGTTGCGCCT
>Ga0209517_10004811_pt1 | contig 17538 bp, 15 predicted proteins | sample PeaSoiMetSII2010_FD_187695 | JGI IMG/M metagenome (GOLD analysis project Ga0209517, IMG submission 187695) | Peat soil microbial communities from Weissenstadt, Germany - SII-2010 (SPAdes) (version 2) | ecosystem: Environmental > Terrestrial > Soil > Wetlands > Peat | place: Germany...
TCTTCTCCTTCAGCCGGCCCGACTTGGCCTCGGCGATATCGCTCTCTTCGCGGTCGGCCTGGTCCAGCGCCCTCAGGTAACGCGCGATGCTGGCGTCGACCTGCTCCATCCGCCCGGTGACCTTGGCCACCGTGTAGTTCTTGTCGCGATTGTTCACCGCTTTGAACTTGCTGCCGTCAATGGCAACCACCGCTCGGGTGAACAGGCCCAGTTGGCGGCAGAGCTCCACGAACTGACGACACACTGCCCGCATCGCCGCACCATTGTCCCGCCGAAAGTCGGCAATCGTCTTGAAGTCAGGCGCCAGTCGCCCGACCAACCACATCAACTCGATATTGCGCTGCGCTTCCCGTTCCAGGCGCCGGCTCGACTGCAGACGGTTGAGGTAGCCGTAGAGGTAGATCTTCAGCAGCGTCGAGGGATGGTAGGCCGGCCGTCCCGTCGCCGCCGGCGTCATCCCGGCAAATCCCAAGGCGGCAAGGTCCAGTTCGTCGATGAAGACCTCGATCACCCGAACCGGGTTCTCCTCGCTGACGTAGTCTTCCAAGCTGTGCGGTAGCAGCGCCTGTTGCATCCGATCTTCGCCATCGATGAACCGATGCATCGCCAACCCCCCGAAGCCCAGGCCTCAGGATTCTAAAGCAGCTTCGCCCCAGGCGGAATCCACCAGGGCCGTAAATCTCGCTTTGTTTCCACACAGGCTGGCCCCTAAGCCGTCATCGCGTCCCGTCGAAAGCACGACTTCTGCTACTGGTTGCTAAGCCCTTGCGGCCTCGCGTGGTTCGGGCCAGCATGATGATGGACGCCGATAACGGCGCGCGAGATTGGGGAGGAACGCATGGTCACATCGAGGCTTGCGGGTAGCGTCCTTGCGGCTCTTGTGGCGCTCACCGCTGCTGCGCACGCCCAGCTGATGATCATCGGCAACGACCAGAAGCCGAAATTCGACGACGGCAAGGTCGTCATGCAACCGCCCGGCAAGGACACGCTGTCGATCGTCGACATGTCGAAACCGGCCAATCTGCGCATCATCGCGACAATCCCGCTCGACAACACAATCATTGGGCCGCCGACCAACTTGGCAATCACGCCCAAAGGCGATCTCGCGCTTGTCGCCAACTCGGTCAACGGCGTCGAGAAGGACGGCAAGTGGGACACCGTCTCCGACGACCGCGTGTTTGTCATCGATCTCAAGGCAAGCCCGCCCGCCGTGATAGCGACGCTGCACGCCGGCAAGCGCGCATCGGGTATGGCGATCTCGGCCGACGGGACGATGGCGCTGATCGCCAACCGCGACGATGGCACGGTCTCGGTGCTGTCGATCGACGGCAAGGACGTCAAAGTCACCGACACGGTGACGGTCGGGGCCGCAACCGACTCCGTCTCCGCCGTCGCGATAACACCCGACGGCAAAACCGCGCTCGCGGTCAAATTGAACGTCGACAAGGTGGCGGTGCTGACAATCGACAACGGCAATGTGAGCTACGACAAGAAGAACGACCTGCCGGCCAACAATTCTCCCTACAACGTCGCCATCACCCCGAATGGCAAGCTCGCCCTTATCGCGAACACCGGCGGCGGTGGCACCTCGGACGGCAATGCCGACACCGTGAGCGTCGTCGACTTAGAGGCGAAGCCGATCCGGATCATCGATCACATCACGGTCGGCGACTCGCCCGAAGGATTGGTCATCAGCCCCAAGGGCAACATCGCCGTCACCATCGAGGCCCGCGGCTCCAATAGGACAAAGGACACCTGGTTCTACCACCCCACCGGCGCGGTCACCGTGCTACGGATCGACGGCAAGCATGTAACCCGGGTTGGCGAGGCGAATGTCGGGTTGCTGCCCGAAGGCGGCGCATTCAGCGCCGACGGAAGCTACCTCTATATTGGCAATTTCATCGACTCCGACCTGTCGGTATTCCGCGTCACGGGCACTCAGCTAACCGATACCGGCCATCGCTTCAAGCTGCCAGGGCAGCCGGCCTCGATGCGGGCCGGGCCGCAGTAGAGGGTATGCGACAGCTACCGCCGACCGGGATTTGACAGAGAGTCCCGTCCCCGGAAACGAGAGGGGAACCGATGAAGCGCAGTCATCTCGCGAGCGTGTTTGCCGCGCTAGCCTTGGGCCATCTCGCCGTAAGTCCGGCCTTGGCCGATCTAGTGGTCGTCGCCGTCGACAATCACAGCGTCAACGTCAACGGTGTCATGGGGCCGCCAAAGAACCCGGCACCCGATCTGCTGGCGATCGTCGACGTCAAATCCTATCCGCCGAAGCTCGTCGGCACAGTCGAGGCGCCGACCAGTGTCGTCGGCGCTCCAACTGCCGTGTGGATCGCGCCCGACGAAAGCTGGGCCATCATAACGGCCGCTACCAAGATCGACCCGCAGGACGCTACTAAGATCATCGACGACAACCGCGTCTCGGTGATCGACCTGAAAGCATCGCCACGCAAGGTCACGCAGACGATCGAAGCCGGCAAAGGCGCCAACGATATTTCGGTGTCGCCTGACGGCGCTCTCGCTCTCGTGACCAACCGGGCAGAGGGCACGCTGTCGGTGTTCACCGTCAGCGGCAAGCAATTGACCGCCGCCGGCAAGGTCGATCTTGGCAATCCGAAGTCGATGCCGAGCTCGCTCAAATTCCTGCCCGACGGCAAGACCGCGCTGGTTGCGCTCTATGGCGACGATGCGGTTGGCGTGCTGCACATCAGCGGCGGCGCCGTTACGCTCGACAAGCAACGCATCGTCACCGGGGTCAACCCCTACACGATGGACGTCAGCGCGGATGGCAAGATCGCCGTGGTCGGCAATATGGGCGGCGGGGGCAACGGCGACATCTGCACCGTGAGCCTCATCGACCTGACCGTGATGCATGTAATCGACACCGTCGCGGTGCCGAGTTCGCCCGAGGGCGTCAAGTTGTCGCCCGACGGCAGGTTCGTCGCCGTCGCCTCGGTCAACAACACGACCAAGGCGACCGACTCGCCGCTGTTCAGCGAACACGGACGGCTGTGGATGCTCGCGATTAACGGCAAACGGCTGAAGCCGGTTGCCGAGGCTCAGACCGGCCGCTGGTCTCAGGGCATCGCCTTCTCGAAGGACGGCAAGACCGTGATGGTGGAAAGCATGATCGACCACGGGCTCGATGTCTTTCGCTGGAATGGCACCACTCTGACCCCTGGTCCGATCCTCGACGTCAAAGGCGGTGCCGCGGCGATCCGGACAAGCTGGCCTTAACTGAGGTGGTCAGGTCACCGCGCGCAAAGTCCGGCGCGAATGTCTGCCTCTCATTCGAACGGGCGATTCGCTGACGCGCTCGTGAGGGTCGCCTTAGGGTCGAACCCGGTCGGATGCTTACTAGTCTACGAATGGCCGGAATCGGCGCCAAAGCGTCATTGGGCGGCCGCCAGAAAAGGTCCGGTATTCGGTCCTAAACCGCCATTCGTTGTTGAGGTTTTAGCCGGCCGGTGTTGCCCCGGAGCTGACTTTGAGCGGCATCTGTTGGGCTACCAACTTCGCCAGATCAGACCGCTGCCCGAGATGCATAAAAGGACCAGAATGATCGCCCGGAATTGGCGATCATCGACCCGTCCGTATGGGTGAACGCCGAGCCACGCACCGCAAATTGTCCCGGGCAACGCCGCCAACAGTGCTAAGCCTACTTCAGATGTGAGCAATCCGGCGAAAGCGTGGGAGAGAAGAGCGACGCTCAACACCGTCAGATTGAACGCCTGAAACACGCCGCGGCTCTCATTCCTGCCCCAACCTCTAACCGTCGCCCACATCGTCGGCAGCACCCCCGACAAACCAGCCAGTCCTCCAAGAATGCCGCCGCCAAATCCAATCGCTCCGTCGGCGACGCTACCGCCCCACCCACTCCTGCGATCCGCGCGGCGAAGCAGCATGTAAGACGAAAATATCAGCAACAGGAGGCCGATCGCGACCTTCAGGAGCTTTGTGTCGAGGTGTGAGAGCAGTGCGGTTCCAAGCGGGATACCAAACAAAGCAGGTACGATGAACGGAAGGACGCGCCTCGCCTCGATTGAGCGCCACACCCACGGCAAAGACTGGAGCTGTGCGATCACCGAGCAGACCACGACAAGTGACGCGGCGACAGGGGGCGATACGACGTAGAGCCATACGGCTATCGCGGTTATTCCCGTTCCAAATCCCGCGAGCCCGGATACAAAGCCGCCGGCGAGCGCACCTAACGTGATGACGGCAAGGTGACTAATCCCCATTGCCCGACAAGCGACTGCTAAGCCACGAGCAGACGAGGTTCAAAGACGACCCGCAGCCAATTGCCGATCTCGGTCGTGCGGCGAGTGGTGTCAACAATTTCGCTCGCGATCCCGTACCGCCAGATCAGGTCGCGCCGTGTAGGCTCTACAGCCAGAGCGCGATAGTCGGCCGCCATTGCGATAATTTCGGCGCACTCAGTGCCAAAGCCCTCTTCAACAAGCTCCGTGGCTCTCATCTCGATGAGGGCTGCCGAGACCGCTAGAGTATGCTCGGGGTGATACTGCGTGCCGAAAAAGCTTCCCCCGCACGGGGTCTGAGTGGCTATCGCCTGAATGGAGGAGAGTTCGTTCGCCGCCAGAACCTCCGAGTTTGGGGGCAGCGTTTCGATCTCGTCTATATGCGAGCAAAGCGCGTCAAAAACCGAGGGGCGGGATGCCAGAAGCGGATGAGCCCGCCCGGCATCCGTCGCGGTAATCGCTCGGGCAATCGGCAGCTCGCGTCCACGCGGGTTGCGCCGGACAGATCCCCCGAGCGCGACCGTGGCAAGTTGAACGCCCCAGCAGCTGCCCCAGGCAGGAATGCGGGCGGCCAAGGCCGCGCGAGCGAAATCGATCTGCCTCGTCACCGCGGGTGTTCGGTCATAGATATGGAGCGGCGAGCCCGTAAACATTACGCCATCGAAGTCTGCAAGGGTGGTGCCGGCCGGGAAGGCCTCGCCATCGGATATGTTGAGAGGCGTACAACGGATATCCGGGTGATGCAGGTGAACGGCCGCGGCAAATAGCGAAAAGTTTGAAGGGATACCGAAATCCGCACGGTCGGCTTGCCAGATGGCCGGCGTCCCCTCAGCAATCAATATATTCGGCATCTGCCCCCCGTTGGTTCCAACCTAATATATTTCACGGTGGTTCGGCTCTACGACCGTTATCGGCGCGAAGGCGTCATTGGATACGCAGTGGGGGATGGTCCGCTTCTCTATCGCGGCCGGTGTCAAGCTTCACCCTGATGGTCTCATGCCGTCTCCCATTTACGCTTCGGCTGATGATGCTACACGGGGCTCTTGCTTCTCTTCGAGGTCAGCGCCAAGCCGCCTCATGATGGGATGAGAAGGATGGGGCGGTACAATCTGTCGAGCGCCCTTGCCGCTGATCGGCGGCAGGATCGGCGGACCATCCGAACTCGCCCCACCCGTCGTCCCCGTGAGGACATTTTTCTGCCGGTGCAGAACGGGTTATCTGCTTCCCTGTAATTTTCTCGTGTTATCCGGTTCAGACAACGGTAGGAACGGCGGCACCGCCCTTGCTCCAGCGGAACTCGCTACCGTCGACCCACATCCGGTGCAGAACCACGGCCAGGCGCCTGGCGACCGCAACGATGGCTCGACGTATCCCGCGCCGTTGAGCCACCCGCATACCCCATGCTTTCAGCCACGACCATTTCCCGCTGTGGGTGAGCAGTACCTGCGCCGCCTCGTAGAGCATCGTACGCAGCAGGGCGTCGCCACATTTGGACACCCTGCCATCATAGTCGGTCTCGCCGGACTGGTAGCGCTTCGGCGTCAGCCCGACATGCGCACCGACCGCCCGGGAATGGACAAAGCGTTGTGGCTGGTCGACCGTCGCACGGTAGGTCAGCGCAACCACCGCGCCGACCCCAGGGGCGGTCATCAGCCGTCGGCACACCAGGTCGCCGCGGACCGTGTCGAGCAGCATCTTGTGCAGGACGGCGAACTGCTGGCGCATGACCCGGCGGACGTTGAGCAGCGGCTCGGCGATCGCGGCCAGCCCCGGGAAGCCCGCGACGAGCTCGTGGACCCGCGCCTCGTATCGAGAGCCACTGACGACGCCAACTTTCAAACCGAAGTTGCGCAGCGTGCCGCGCAAATCGGACTCCAGGTCCAGTAGCTTGCGCTGAAGCAGTTTGCGGCTGGTCAGCAGCATGCGCTGTTCTTGGGCTACCAGCGTCTTCACATGCACCGGCTTGAACAGGCCGACCCGCATCATCTGCGCGATCCCGCGCGCATCGTTACGGTCCGTCTTGTTGATCTGCTGTGCCGTCAGCAAAGCCTTCATGTGCCGCGTCTCCACGCAGATCACCGGCAGATCGGCGGCTATCAGGGCACTGACCAGCCACTGCGACAGCGGGCCAGCCTCGATCCCAATCCGGCCGAAAGTCGTGCCCAGCGAGCTCAGGAGGGCGACGATGTCGGAAGGCTCGGTCGGTACTTTCTGCTCCAAGATCACCTTGCCGGCATCGTCGACAACGCACACCGACGTTTCCTTCACCGACACATCAAGACCCACGAAATGCGCCATCTCATCGCTCCTTCCCCGATGCTCGAGGTCGCACCGACCTCGATCCACTCATCGTCACAGAAGGGGATGCGAACTCATCAGCCAAGACTGAGCCGCCGCCGCCGCAATACACCATCTGTCGACTCGATACTGTTGAAAAAGTCGCCGCTAGACAAATTTCGACCAATTTGAGGAATAATGATTCAAGGTGCTCGGCACTATTGAAATAAATACCCCAACCTCATTACTAATCGGGACATAATATTTCTACAGAAAATCACTGGCCGACTTTTTCAACACAATCGACTCCATAGCTGCCCTTCATGACTGCGCTCGCGGACGGTCGGGTCCCGATCTGCATCTGCTAGACCTACAGGCGGGATCGACCGGGGTCCGGGCACACAATTCAGTAACGCTGGCCGGGAAGCCGGCGGCAATGCCCTTCCCCGTTTCCATAGACGGGGACCCGGACACGCAAAGGGCGGCCCGATGGACCGCCCTGAGGCCGGGACCGAACCCCGGCTGATAGAAGCGCAGAACCCTAGTCCGAGACCGACGCCCCCAGTTTCAACTGCAGCGGAACGCCCGCCAGGACCCTGCCCGAGCTGTCGCGCAGCGAGACGGCGTGGTGAACGCCACTTTCGACCAGCTCGCGGGCTCGAGTGAGCGCTTGATATTCGGTCGGAAAATATTCTGTCCGCATCACCCCGAGCTGAAGCGCAGCGGGCCCTCCAGCCCAGCCGTCCTCATAGCAGATCCGATAAGTCATCTCTTCACCACAGTTATTGCCACCAACGTCGGGCGTACCCACCTACCCCGGAAACAAAGCTCGTTGCGGCAATACCGCAAAGCTCGGCATTGCCGAGCTGTTCAACTTATGCTTTCGGTCCGGGAATTGGATGAATGTCCGACGCACGAGAGCTTGCCCGAGTTTTGCGGCGATACTGTGACAATCGATCGTCCGGCTGCATTTTCCTGATTCTTATGCGGCGATCCTGTTCAGAATTATTCTAATCGTTAAAATGTATAGTTACTTATGGTGTCTGCATATTCTCTTGCGATGCTCAAGACCCGCACGACCCGCGTGAGTCCGGAAACCACCTTTCTGCGAAGAGTGCTAAACGCTTCGACACTGCCGATCGTAGACCGGCAGTGCTACGACACCTCGACCCCGAGCACGCGCGGCGCTTCGGGGGCGAGGGAACGGGTTCACTGGGAGATGTCGAGCCCGGCGGCCTCGATCGCTTCGATGAGGTCGCTGGCACAGCGGTGCTCGACCGAGAGCGCGTCGCCCTGCCATTGCCAGGGTTCAGAGGCGGCGTTCTCGTCCAGCCACTCGTGCGCGGCCGCGGAGACCGGCACGATCCAGACGATCGACCCGTGATCGGCTATCAGGAAGTCAGGCATAGGGAGTTGTCCTCGGAGGGTAATCCTCCGACGCCTACACCCCGGCACGCGCGTGGCATGTCGGGGTGAGGCGCTTGTCAGGCGGCCTTCAGGAGGGCGCCGGCTTCGCGCTCGATATCGAGACGCTTGTCGGTGTTCGGGATCGAGCGGGCATGAGCGGTGGCCGCTACGGTCACATCCCAGGCGGTCTCGATCGGCCGGCCCTCTTCGACCAAATGAATGGCCTTGATGGGCTCGACCAGCGACTTGCCGAAGCGGTTCGCCAGGAGCTTATCCAGGTCGTCGCCCATCTTCTGCTCCCGAGCGTGCTCGATCGCCTGGATCACAGGCAGCTCCGAGCCGCGCGAGTATTCAGTCAGGACGGGCACGACCTCCTCCAGCCAACGATCCGGCGCACCCTTGGTGTGCCGGACGCGGACCTCGGTGTACTGATCGGCGCCCCAGACGATCCTGTTGCAGCACACGTAGTCGAAGAGGAAGAACCCAAGGCCGAGCGTCTTGTCGCCGACCTCGCTGTTCCAGGTGAAGAAGCCGCGGGCCAGATTACGACCGGCGACCTCGATACGGCGATCCTCGTCCGCCAGGAACACGAACATGTCCCTGTCGGAGGCGAAGAGCGTCGTATTCGCCTTGCTTACCTCGACACGCTTGCCGAACTCGCCTGGCACGCGCCAGTCGCCGGAGACGCCATCGCCGAAGTCCTTTACCAGGGCATCGACGACATCGGCATCCCAGACCCGCCCATAGTTTGGGCCCGTCGCGGCGCGAAGCTCCGGGTCGTCACCGAGCAGGCCAAGCAGCCCGATGTCTTCCACGTTGCGCGAGCGCAGGTTCCAGTTCAAGCAATCCGAGACATAAGCGCTCGGGAGATTGCTCTCTCGGAAATAGCTCGCCGGCGAGGGGGTGTTCGCCAGGGAACAGAGCTGCCCGAACGCCATGTGCGTCGGGGCGAGGCTCTGGCCCGCCATACGGCCCTCTCCGATATCGATGGTCAAGTCGCGCGCGGCGGGGTCGCCGGCGGGCCGGAGCATGAGCTTGCGGGTCGTCTGCACATCCTGGCGCGAGATATCGCGCCGCTCGTGCATGACACGCTGCATATCGAAGAGGCTGGTGAAACGCTCGTCGGCGGGCCGCTTGAACCACTGCTCGCTCGCCTGTGTAAGTGTCGACATTTGATGACCTTTCGGCTGTTGAGGGCGGAAGTGCCCTCAACACCCGAAGCCCCGCTGGCGCGCAGCCAGAAGGGCTCGGGGTTCCGACCTACAGGTGACGGATGGCCGCTTCGACGAACGAGCGTCGTTGTGGCTCCGCTATTCCCTGCAGGCGCTGGACGATGATTTGTGCTCGATTGCGCAGCGTGCGTTCGGTGGTCTTGTTGGCGACTTCCGCCTGCTGGCACGATAGGGCGCGAAGCCGAAGATCAGCTGCGGACGCAAGCAGCAACCCGAGCACAACTGAATAGTCGTACATCGCAAGTATCCTGGATATGTTGGAGAGATGAGGCTGTAGCCTCGAGTATTATATAAGTAATACTGTCGAATATTTCAAGTATAGGGAATAATTTTCACGTAACGATCACATATAATCCGGCGCCTATCATCAGTCGTCGCAAAGACCACGTTTGCTCTCACATCGGTTCGAGCGTCACCTATCAAGGGCCTGCTGTGACGATCCAGAAGGAGGCACCGAGCACGATACCATCCGGCGTCTCCAGACGGCGATATGTCTCCGTCACGGCTTCGATGATGGCCTGCCCAATGTCGGCTCCCACATCCACCAGCGCCCGTGGCAACGGTCCAAACTGAACCGAAAAGGCAGCGGCCTCCGCCGCGCCGCCGGGGCCGGCCAGCCGCATCGCCAGGTCATGCGGCGTAAGTACGATATCGTGAAATCCGGCCGCTTCCAGAATGCGCCGAGCCCGGGCGGGATCGGCGAAGGAGAACATGCCAGGTTCCTCCGGCCCTGCCGCCGGTAGCGCGTCGGGCGGCAACAGAGGCCGCGCGGCCTGCACCGCAGTCATGGTGAAAGGGTTCTCGGCGGGAGTGCGGATGCAAGCGAAGACCAGCCGGCCAGTGGGTTTCAGGGCGGCTCGCAAATTGACGAAGGCGGCAGCCGGATCGGCGAAGAACATGATCCCCAAACGGGAGAAGACGAGGTCGAGGGTTTTCGGTGCGAAGTCGTGTGTCGCTGCATCGGCGAGCGTCAAGGTGACCTGGGAGAGCCCCTCCTCGTTCACACGGGACCGCGCCCGCGCCAGCATCGGCGCCGAGATGTCAACGCCGGTGACATGCCCGGTGACGCCGACACGGCGCGCCAGTTCGAGCACGGTCGCGCCACATCCGCAGCCCGCGTCGAGGACGTGCTCGCCCGGCGAGGGCTGCGCTAGGTCCAACGCCGCACGCGCGAGCGGTGCAAAGAGCGCGTCCAGACGGTCCTGAAGGGTGACCCACGGCGCGGTTGCTGGACTATTCCAATATTGGACTTGCCGGGCGTTGGGCCCATCGATCGGTGGCGAGCCGTCATTGGGTGTCACATTCGCCATGTTGTTCGCCCTCCACTACCAGGCCTCAGGACTGCTGCTTAGCCGTGCGTAATCACGACCACGGGCACGAAAACACATCAGGGTACGGTCAGGCGGTATACCCGCGCGGCGGTACCGCTATAGAGGGCCTTCTTTTCGGCCGCGGACGCACTGGCCGTGATGCGCTTGAACGCATTCCACAGCTCGGTGTAGCCGCAGGATTGCTTGTCGGGTGGGAAGTTGCTTTCGAACATGCAGCGATCGACGCCAAAGGCTTCAATGCACGGCTCAACATATTGGCGCCACGCGGCAGCGAGTTCTTCGGACGACGGCGGCACGTCGCGCTCGTGGAAGTCGAACCCGAACGAGGTCATGCCGATGCCGCCGAGCTTGACGTTGACGTTCGGGCATTTGGCTAATTCGCCGATGTCCTTCTTCCACCCGGCGAGAATCTCCTGCCGGCGGCCGCGATAAGGACCCACGCCGAGCACGCCGCCGACGTGGTTGAGGATGATCGTGGTGTCAGGGAAGGCACGGGCAAGGTCGATCGCGTCCAGCAATTGCGGATGGTACTGCCAGGACTCGAAGCTGAGGCCGAGCGGAGCGAGCTCGGCGAGGCCCTCGCGGAACTTGGCTTCTCGCGCCAGGCCCGGCGGCACGAAGCGAGGGGCGAACTTGCCGACCGCCTCACTGCCATCCCAGGACACCCCGTAGCGGATGCCGCGGAACCGCCCGCCGCCAACGCGCAGTTCTGCTTCCAGCACCTCGCGCACGCGCGCGCCCATGGTGAGGTCGGCGTGGCCGATGATCGCCTCGGCGATGCGGCAGGAGCCGTAACCGCCCGACGCACTCATCGCCGCGATGCCGTTGACGAATTCGACTTCGCCCAGCGGCGCCATCTCCGCGGGACCGTCCTTGCGGAACATCGAGCGGCATTCGAGGAAGACCGTGGCGACGATGTTGTGCCCGCCGCCGATATCGGCCAGGAGCTCGGGCAGCAGGTAGCGGCCGCGCTGCGGCGTGTCCCAGAAATGGTGGTGCGGGTCGATGATCGGCAGGTCGGGCTCCAGCGCGGCTTCGCTCGGTCGCTTGGCCAACCACGCCTTGAGGTCGGCATCATTGCGGTATGCGAGCCCGCTGTATTCGCCCCTAGAGTCTCCGGTCTGAGCCATTTCCGTCCCCCCGCATCGCCGCTTTGAATAAACGGTGACCAGGTTGGGACGTATGCGTCAAGCGCGCACCGCCGTTCGCCTTCCTGCTATGGCTTCAGCAGCAGCTTCCCGATCACTTCGCCGCTTTCGAGCATTGCTTGGGCGCGGCCGGCCTCGGCCAGTTTCAGGCGAGCATGGATCAGTGGTCTGATCCGCCCGGCGGCGAGATGGTCGAGCAACGTATTCGTTGCTGCCGCGCGGATATCCGGGCGGTCGTCGAAGCTGTGGATCGTAAAGAAGCGCACCGCGGGACTCACCGCGTGGTGCTCGCGCATCGCGGCGACAAAATCGGGGTCAGGCGGACCGGCAAGCCTCCCGTAGGACACGACGAGCCCGAGCGGCGCCAGCATCGCGAAATTGCGGCCGAAGCCTTTGCCGCCGATCGGGTCGAGGATCAGATCGACTCCGCGCCCCTCGGTTGCCTCGCGCACCCGCGCGACCACATCTTCGCTGCGGTAGTTGATCGCATCTTGAGCGCCAAGGGCGCGGATTGCCGCTGTCTTCGCGTCGGAGCCGGCAACACCGATCACCCGCATCCCGGCGATCAGCGCGAGCTGCACCGCGGCGCTGCCGACCCCGCCGGCGGCGGTATGGACCACAACCGTCTTCGCGTCGACCCCGCGAGCGGCGGTGTGCAGCACGTGATAGGCAACCTGATAGTTCGACAAACACGCGGCAGCTTCGAGGTCGCAGCCCGCTGGCAATTTGTGCGCGGCAAGCGGCGGCACCACGATGTATTCAGCATAGCAGCCGGCGCGCACCGGGAGGTCGCGCGCGCTGACGAAGACCGCCTCGCCGACTGCGCGATCGGTGACGTTGCGGCTACGTGCGACGATCGTGCCGCTCAACTCGATCCCGGGGATCGCCGGCAGCGGCGGCATCCAGGCGTAGGCGCCGTGGCGCACCAGCACTTCGGGCATGCTGACGCCGATCGTATCTGCTTTGACCAGCACCTCACCGTCGCCGGGAACCGGGGTCGGCACGTCGGTGTATTCGAGCGCATCAGGACCGCCGGGGCGGCGTAAAAGGATCGCTTTCATGGCGGCAACGCTACTGTCGCGCTGCGCCGCCGGCAATTCTCCCGCGACGATGTGAACTCAAGCTATTGCCGTGAGGGGCCGCCATGTTGCTTAACGGCCGTCAGCCAAGGGTGCGCAGGCCCTGATCAATGCCTCGAACTTGGCCTTGGCTCCGGGGCCGCGCGCGAAGGGACTGAGGATCGGCACATCGATCCCTGACCGCCGATACGCCTCGACGCGTTCACGGCATTGCGCAGGGGTTCCGGCAACGCTGGTGGCATCGATCAGCTCGTCGCTGACGGCCTGCTCGGCGGCATCCCGGTCGCCGCGCGACCATGCCGCGGCAATCGCCGCCGCCTCTTCCACAAAACCGTGTTCGGCCATCATACGGTTGTAGCGAGGAAAGAAACCCGCATAGAAGGCAAGGCCCGGGCGCAAGGCGTCGAGCGCTTCCCGGCGGGTCTCGCCTACGGCCGCCGGCAAGAGCGTGGTGACAGTGATCTGGCCCGGGTCCCGGCCCGCTCGCCGCGCCCCTTCGGCTAGTTGCTCTCTGACGACCGCGGCGGTGGCGAGCGTGCTCCGCGTCAGAATGATCCCATCGGCAATCTCCCCGCAGAGAGCCGTCATCTTTTGGGAGACAGCCGACGCATAAATCGGAACCGTCGGATGGCGCGGGGTGAACCAAAGATCGAAGCTCTCGATGCGGACGGTTTTGCCCTGATAGCTGACCCGTCCCTCTTGCAGCAGCCGGCGGATCACCTCGACCGTTTCCCGGACGCGAGTCAGCGGCTTGCCATAGACCATGCCGTGCTCGGCTTCGACCTGTACCTTGTGGCTCGACCCGATGCCGAGGACAAACCGTCCGCCCGTCAAATCATCGAGGGTCGCGGCCGCCATGGCGATCGTCGGCGCGGTGCGGACAAAGACGCTGGTGATGCTGGTTCCCAGCAGGATGCGCGAGGTCTGGGTGGCGCAGGCCGCCAGCACCGCGAACTGGTCGCCGCCATGCCCTTCTGCGACCCATGCCGATTCATAGCCGAGTCGCTCGGCGAGTTTTACGCAGTCGACGATCTCGGCAGGGGTGGGGCCGCCTGAGAACGCGATACCGGTTCGGGGCATATCAACCTGCATCGAATGCTTTGACGATGAATCGCGCGACTATACCCCAATGGGCGACTGCGGGCCGCGGCGGCGGCGTCTGGATGCGGGTTTCGCGGGTTCACCATCGTGGCGTTTAGCCGCCGAGCACCGGTAGTTCTACGAAGGACGGGGTCGCCGGCCCGTGGTGGACCGAGTTGGTCGCGACGCGGATATCGGCCTCATGATCATTCGCTAGCACCGGGTGGCCGCTCTCGGTATTGCGGGCGCGGAGCGGAAAGTTGGTATCGACCGCCTGATGGCCTGACAGTTGCGCGATTTACCGTCGGCGAGGTGCATGCCGAACATGTCGGCCCGCAAGGGTCGCCTATATCGCGGGACGCCGCGCCGCTGCCGCCTGAGAGCCGGCAGTTCAAAGTTCTTGCCGCCCTCTTGAAGCGGCCGACAAGGCCGTCGACGGCGAAGCGCCGCGCGGCGGGCGACACGTTGCGTAGATCATTTTGGGGCATCACTCGAACGCCGCGGGCTAGCCTCCGGCGTGGGTGGATCGCGAGGTAATCGGAAGGGTCGCGCTCGATCCGCGCGCCGAAAATCGCGTGGTTTCGTGACCACGGGGCAAGCTATATCCTTGCCTTGTGACTGCGATCGGGGAGCGTAGCGATGGCATCGTTTCCGCTGGTTTCGGCGACGGGCATGCTGGGTTCGGGATTCCGGGCTGAATCGCTCGACAAGGCGATTTCGCTCGGCGCCCGGATGATCGGCTGCGACGCCGGCAGCACCGACCCCGGCCCTGGTCCGCTTGCCACGGGGACCTGCATGTTCTCCGCCGCAGCCGTCAAGCGCGACACCGAGATCATGATGACCCGCGCCGTCAAGGCCGGCATCCCGCTGATCATGGGCTCGGCCGGCACGTCGGGATCGGATGCCGGGCTCGCCTGGATGGTTGACATCGTGCATCAGATCGCCCGCGAGCAGGACCTCCACTTCAAGCTCGCCGTTATTCACTCGGAACTGTCGCGGGAGGTCGTCCGCCGGCACTTGCGCGACGGCCGGGCGCGCGCCTTGCCACCCTCAGCGCCGTTGACCGATGCCGATATCGACGCGGCGACCCACATCGTCGGGATGATGGGGGTCGAACCGATTCAGGAAGCGCTGAAATTGGGCGCGCAAATCGTCGTTGCGGGCCGCAGCAGCGATACCTCGATCTTCGCCGCGCTGCCGCTGCTCGAGGGCTACGCCCCGGCCGTCGTGTGGCACATGGCTAAGATCCTCGAATGCGGCGCCGCCGCGGTCGCTGTGCGGACCGCGCCCGACTGCATGATGGCAGTGCTGCACGAGGACAGCTTCGATGTCTTTCCGCTGCGCGAGGATTATCACTGCACGCCGCAAAGCGTCGCTTCACACACGCTCTACGAAAACGCCGATCCGTTCGAGCTCAAGGAACCGTCCGGCACTCTGAGGACCAACGACGCCCGCTACGAGGCGATTTCGGACCGCGCGGTGCGCGTTTCGGGGTCGGAGTTCGTGCACGACCCCGAATACACGATCAAACTGGAAGGGGTGCGCCGGGTCGGCTATTCGACGATCCTGATGGGCGGGGTGCGCGACCCTTATATCCTCGCGCAGATGGACAGCTGGCTCGCCCAGCTCGACGACAACATCAGGACGCGCATCCGCAGCACGATCGGCGACCGGCCATACGAGATCGTCACCCGCGTCTACGGCCGCGACGGGGTCATGGGCGTACTAGAGCCGCAGCGTGGCAGCGTCGGCGGCCATGAGGCCTTCATTCTGTGGGATGTGATCAGCGAGGCGCAGGAGCTGTCCCGCTCGATCGCGACGAGCGTATCGCACCTGGCGGTGCACAACCCGATCCCCAAATGGCACGGGCTGATCTCGGGTGTCGCCTTCCCCTATTCCCCGCCCGAGATCGACCGCGGCCCGGTCTACGAGTTCCACCTCAACCACGTGCTCGCGCCGGCGAGCCCGACGGCCCTGTTCCGCACCGAATACGAGGAGCTCTGATCATGGCGACGCTTGGCGACCTGGCAAAATTGGTGCGGTCGAAGAACGCGGGCCCGTTCTGGCTGACCATCGACATCATGTTTGATGACGCGGAGGCCTACCGCCGTGCCCGCGACGCCGAAATTGTCAACCGCGCGGCCATCGCCCGCCTCTACAACCGCAACCCCGCCGACATCATCGTCGTCAATCACGATACTGCGCTGGCGATCAAGGTGAGCTTTCCGCGTCCCCAAAGCTCCGGCTCCAAACTCGACAGCGACGTTTACGGCGGCCAGCAATACGCGCCGCTGCTAGGGCTGGAGGTGCCGGGCTAAGGCGTCAGCGACCGGAGCATCTTATTCCGCGGCCGGCCGGCGTGCCGCGTGCCAGTCGGCTGCGCGCGGTATCGGTAAACCCAAATTGTCGCGCAGTGTCGGGCCGGCATATTCCTTCTGGAACAAACCGCGGCGCTGGAGCTCTGGCACCAGCAGCCGCACCACATCGTCATACGCACCCGGCATGTTGGACGCCGCCAGCACGAAACCGTCGCAGGCCGGGGCGGTGAACCATTCCTCCATCTGATCGGCCACCTGCTTGGGACTACCGCAAAACATGGGGTGCTCCTTGACCGTGCCGCGGCCGGAGATAGTGATGAAATCGCGCACCGTCGGGTTCTTCCTGCCGGAGTGCCGGATCACCCGGTCCCGAAACCCCTGAAACGAGAATTCGGTGAGTTCGTCGTCGGTGAAAGGCTCGTCGATCGGCTTGCTGGCAAAATCGTAGTTCAGCACTTCCGAGAGCAGCACAAGAGCGTCCACATCGCGCGCCGTCGCCTCGACGACTGCGCGCTTGTCCTGCGCCGCCGCCTCGGTCTCGCCAACGCACACGTAGCAGGCCGGCGCCACACGTACGCTGGCAGGATCGCGGTCAGCGTTGGCGACGGCGGCCTTGAAGGCGGCATATTCCCTGATCCCGTCCTGCAGCCCGTGGAAGATCACGAACACGAGGTCGGCCCATTTCGCGGCAAAAGACTGGCCGCGCCCGGACTGGCCCGCCTGGATAAGCACGGGGTGCCCTTGCGGCGAGCGGGGCACACTGAACGGTCCGCGTGATTGAAAATACTGCCCCACATGATCCAGCCGATGGACCTTCGCCGGGTCGGCGAAGCGGTTGTTCGCCTTGTCAAGGATCAGCGCATCCTCTTCCCAGGTGTTCCAGTGGCCAAGTACTACATCCATGAACTCATCGGCCCGGTCGTACCGGGCGCCATGTTCCATGTGTTCGGCGCGGCCGAAGTTCCTGGCCTCCCCGCTGTTGAGGGAGGTCACGATGTTCCAGGCGGCGCGACCCTTCAGCATCAGATCCATCGTCGCGAAGACGCGTGCGACGTGGTACGGCTCGTAATAGGTCGTAGAGTAGGTCGCGCCGAGCCCCAGCCGCTGCGTCACCATCCCCATCGCCATGAGGATCGTGCAGGGATCCAACTTCACGGCCCGCACACCGGCGGCCACTGCCTCGGCATGATGGCCGGTATAGATATCGGGCAGCGCTAGGCGATCGTCGAAAAACGCTAACTGGATTTTGCCGTCCTCCAGCGTGCGCGCTATGCGCTGGTAATATTCCGGCGTCAGGAAATCCAGCATCGTCGACGGATGGCGCCACGAGCCGGGCAGGTTCGAACAGTTCTGGGCCTGCAGAAAGGCGACCAGCGTCATCATGCGGTTCTGCGAAGCCATGGG
>Ga0209517_10004812_pt1 | contig 17528 bp, 20 predicted proteins | sample PeaSoiMetSII2010_FD_187695 | JGI IMG/M metagenome (GOLD analysis project Ga0209517, IMG submission 187695) | Peat soil microbial communities from Weissenstadt, Germany - SII-2010 (SPAdes) (version 2) | ecosystem: Environmental > Terrestrial > Soil > Wetlands > Peat | place: Germany...
GTCGGACTTGGTATCCGCGGTCTTGGCCTCGGGCGCAGCGGCCGGCTTGGCGGGAGAGGTCTTGGCCGGCTCCGGCGTGGCGGCGGGAGCGGGCGTGGTCTGCGCAACCGCAACGCCTGTGGCGAACAGGCCGGAAATCAAAACAGCAGTCAGCTTCTTCATAAGGCTTTCCAAGAAATGATAGGGGACAAAGTACGGCTACCGAATTTCACTGGCACCGGCATCGCGCTCTTCTCGAGTTCGCCCTGTGTCAACGCGCAGCTCGCCAATTGCGTTGACGCGACCGCGCAGCTTTGCGACCAACAAAAAGGGCGAGCGTAAGGATCACCCTTAGGCCCGCCCATTCAAGTCAGCACCGAACGGTGCAGAGCGATTACTTGGTTTCCGTCTTGGTGTCGGTCTTGGCGGCCGGCTTGGTCTCACTCTTGGCAGCCGGCTTGGCGTCGGTCTTGGGGGCCGGCTTGGCGTCGCTCTTGGCGGCCGGTTTGACCTCGGTCTTGGCAGCAGGCTTGGTGTCTGTCTTCTTCACGTCGTCGGCGTATGCGGCACCGGCGGCGAACATCGAAGCGACCAGCATTGCGAGTAGTTTCTTCATTTTCGATTCCGTATTAAAGTTGAGTAAGAATTGCAGAGCATCCGGCCGCCGGGTTTTGACGTTCGACAGGCCCGCTCGCGTCTAAATAACGCGGGATTGCCAGCCGCCGTTGACGGAGGCCTTTGAAGATGCAGCGCCAAGCCTGCTGATTGGCGCCATGGCACCGGACCCCGCCCGGACAGGAACTATTCATAATCAAGTAGTTACACGGTTTCACGCGGATTCCTCGTGAAACTCGAGACTTGTGCTCAAGGCTCGCGTCATGGTCTCCGACGCACCAGCAGCAGGGGCCAGAGCCAGATTGAGATCATCCACATGGCCAGTGCCCGCACCGTAAATTGCCCCGGCGATCCCCGAACCGTAGCCCGGAACAGCAGGACCGATCCGACCAGAATCCATGCCACGACGCCGAGATAAGCGTACGCGCGCGCCGAGTAGTTACCCGGCACGTGCGATGCGATTAGGGCGGCAAGAAGCACGGACAGGACAAAGGCCAGCAGGACGGCAACAAGGACGCCACCCATTCGCTCCAGGGAATCGCGGCCCTTCGGGCCCTCATCAATGACTCTCATGCCTGCCGTCCATTCAAGGTGAGCCTGTGCGCGAATAGGAGTGGTGGGGCGGCGCACGGCTGCGTTGGCGCGGGTAACACGCCGCGCTAGTCGCGGTACATTCATGACGATGACTTCCGATCAGGATCCCATTGTCGCCATCGCGACAGCGCCCGGGCGCGGTGGCATCGGGATCGTCCGGATTTCCGGGCGCAGCATACAGCCCATACTTTTGGGCATCCTGGGCGCCGAACAGGCCGACCGGCTGCAGCCCCGGCGCGCATTGCGCGCGCAGTTTCTGGATGCATCCGCTCAACCACTCGACACCGGACTTGCCCTGCTGTTTCCCGGACCGCACTCCTACACCGGCGAGACCGTGCTGGAGTTGCATGGCCACGGTGGGCCGGTCGTGTTGCGCATGCTGCTCGCGCGCTGCCTCGAGGCCGGGAACTCGGTGGGCGCACGCATCGCCGAGCCGGGGGAGTTCACGCGTCGCGCCTTTCTGAATGATCGCCTCGACCTGGCGCAAGCCGAGGCGATCGCCGACCTGATCGACGCCGGCACGGCAGCGGCTGCGCGTAGCGCGGTGCGCTCGTTGCACGGGGAGTTTTCCCGGACCGCGCGAGCCTTGGCGAACGAGTTGACCGAACTGCGGGCGCTGACCGAGGCCACGCTCGACTTTCCAGAGGAGGAGATCGATTTTCTTCGTGCCGCCGACGCTGCCGCGCGCCTCGAGCGGGCAGCAAGTGCGCTCGATGAGGTGTGCCGGCGCGCGCGCCAGGGCGCAATGCTGCGCGAGGGTTTGCTCGTGGTCCTGGTCGGTGCGCCCAATGTCGGCAAGTCGAGCTTGCTCAATGCGCTCGCCGGCGAGGACGTTGCCATTGTGACGGAGCACCCGGGAACCACGCGCGACCGCATCGAACGGACCATCGAGGTCGGTGGCATTGCCCTGAACATCGTCGACACCGCCGGGCTGCGCGCAACGCGCGACCCCATCGAAGGGATCGGCATAGAGCGTACGCTGGCTGCGGCCGCCACGGCCGACGTGGTGCTAGAGCTGCACGATGACCGGGCGCCACAGTGCGGCGCGCCCGATCGCACGCTCGAGCAGCGTCTGGCGCCGGGCACTGCGCGCCTGACCGTGCACAACAAGATTGACTTGAGCGGCGCCCCCGCGGGCGTGCGCGGTGGACGGGTGTACCTTTCGGCCAAGACCGGCGCGGGCATCGACGGCCTGCGCTCCGAACTGCTGCGCGCGGCGGGCTGGGAGCGCGGCACCAGCAGTGAAACCGTGTTCCTGGCGCGCGAGCGTCACCTGCAGGCCCTGGCACGCGCGAGCGCACACCTGGAGGCTGCGCGGCAGCACGCCGGGGCCGCGCAGTTGGAGTTGTTCGCGGAGGACCTGCGTCTTGCCGCCGATGCACTAGGTGAAATTACCGGTACGGTATCCACCGATGATCTTCTGGGCCAGATCTTCGGGCGCTTTTGTATCGGAAAATAATGGCGATTCCAAAGTGTTCCGGTGGAATCTAAGGAAATGCCGCAAGCCTGCTTCCCAGCAGGATTTTTTGTTCCTACAATGTACACATTCATATAAACAAAGCCGGTGACTGGCGTGTACACAAGCGGGGACACATGAGACCTGTGCGTGGGGAAACCCGGCTAATGTGTACACGGAGCCTGCGCCATGCCTCTGACCGATACCGCCATCAAGGCCCTGAAACCCCGGACGAAGCGTTACAGCGTGACCGATGAAAACGGCCTGGTGCTTGAGGTATTTCCCACTGGTGGGATGCTGTGGCACTACCGCTACCGCCTTAACGGAAAACAGGAGCGAGTGACGCTGGGGCGATACCCTGATCTGTCGCTTAAGCTGGCGCGCGTACTGCGCGGCGAGCGCGCAACACAGGTGGCCCTTGGCAAGTCCCCGGCCAAACTGAAGCGAGAAGCCAAGGCTGCGGACACAACCACGGTGGCCGACTTCGGCGGGCGGTTCTTCCGGGAAATCGTGGCAAAGGACCGGAAGGACCCAAAGATTCCACGCCGGTACTTCGACAAAGCAATAGTTCCCGCCATCGGCACGAAGGTCATGCGCGACGTTACCACCGAGGACGTGCGGGCGATTATCTGGAAAAAGAAGGACGAAGGATTCGACGCTGCAGCGGGTGATATTCGCGGCGTTATGAAACGCCTTTTCGACTACGCGCAAACCTGCGGAATTGTGACCTCGAATCCTGTGATGGCGCTGCCCATGCGACATGTCCACAAGGCGAAGGCGCGCGAGCGCTCGCTGTCCCCGGAGGAAATTCGGACATTCCTGCGCTCCGCATTTGAGTCCAACATCCGCCGGCAATTCAAAATTGGCCTGCACCTGATACTGCTGACGATGGTGCGCAAGTCCGAACTGCTGCTGGCCCGGTGGGAACATGTGGACTTCGAGCAAGCCGAGTGGCATATCCCGGCAGAGCACTCCAAGACTGACAAGCCGCATATCGTGTTCTTGTCGCGCCAGTCCCTTGCGCTGTTCCGAGAATTGCAAACCCTGGCCGGCGGTAGCGAACTGGTGATGCCGGGGCGCGGAAGCCTGACGAAGCCGTTCGCTCATAACGCCATCAATGCGGCGCTGAAGGTGGCGCTGCACGGACAGGACGTGCCGGGCTTCACGATTCACGACCTGCGGCGCACGGCATCAACGCTGCTGCATGAAAACGGCTGGCCTTCGGACGTAGTTGAAAAGGCGCTGAACCACACCATCGGCGGGGTGCGGGGCGTGTACAACCGCGCCGAATACGAAGCCCAGCGGCGCGACATGTTGCAATTCTGGGCCGAGTACATCGAGCAACTTATAACCACGGGCCAAGTGATTCTCGGCCGATTCAAACAGGTGGCCTAACCAAGTAAGCCGCTCCGACCCCAAATGAGGGGAAACCGGGTCCCCTTGCCCGGCCGGCGCGACGTTCATACTCAAAGACAAGCCTAAATGAATGCGGCATTGAATCCCGGCGACAGGCTGGGCCTGACGGACGTGGTGGCGCTCATTGCCGAGCGCATTCAGGACCGAGGCGAACGGCCTCGAGCCGCCAAAGACAAGGTTCGCAAACGCATCAAGTATGACGTCGAACATGGCAATCTCGAATGCGAATCTGATGGCATGTTTGTAGCCAGCAACCTCGGGCAATGGGCAAGGATTTTATGGCCGGGGAAATTTGATGACATTCCCGTAATCGCCATGTCGGCGGGTGCGATTACAAGCGGTTCAGACACTTGTTCTGGGATAGGGATCGCCACGCCAATGACGCTTAAGGCGTGTCACGCGATGATTACGGAGCAGGTTCGTCGAATCCTTGCACTTGAGACGCAAATACGGGGACTTGAGAAGGCCCTGTCCGATTTAAGGCCGGATGCGGAAAAGTGGCGCGAGCGATGCCGGAAAAACCGCGCCAACGCAGCGAAACGCCGCAAAGGACTGTAGAGAATCTTTCCCAGCGTTGATCTTCCGTTTTCTCTACCCATAATGAGGAAGCCATGTTCCCGGATTGGCCGGGGACGCCTAATGAAGGCGTACGCATGGCGCAGCAATTACATACCGCACTGACCATACTGCGGCGAAAGCAGGTCGAGGCCGAATCCGGCTACAGCCGCAGCACCATCTACCTACGAATCTCGCAAGGCATGTGGCCCCGCCCGGTTAGCCTGGGCGCGCGTGCTGTTGGCTGGTCCGCCGGGGAAGTAACAGCGCTGAACTCTGCTCGCATTGCCGGCAAGACCGAGGCGGACATTCGTGCACTAGTGGCAAGGCTGGAAACAGCGCGAGCGAACGTGGCATGAGAAAAGCCCTGGCAACCTTCCAAGCCGACGGGGCTTTGTGCGCACAACCGACGTTGCTTAATTCGGTGACGGCTTCGCCCCGCTCAAATCGTTTGGGCTTCGATGAGATGACTGCCTCGATCAAGGCCAGATCGGAGGCGCGACAATGAGCGTCGAGAACCTTTTGTCCAAGCTCGAACGCGTTAAGCGGACGGGGCCGGATCGCTGGATCGCCTGTTGTCCGGCACATGGGGACCTCCACCCGAGCCTATCCATCCGCGAATTGCCCGATGGCCGCGTGCTGCTGCATGACTTTGGCGGCTGCGATGTCGGGGATATTTGCGCGGCGATTGGGTTGGATCTGTCGGACCTGTACCCGGCGCGGCTGGAGACCGACGAGGGCCGGGCGGCTCGAGAGCGCCAGGCATTTAGCGCCGCTGATGCGCTGCGCTGTCTATCCACCGAAGGGTCGCTGCTAGCCGTCTGTGCGCAAGCCCTGGCCCGCGGCAATACCCTAGACGAAAAGACCCGGCACGCTCTGCTTATTCTGCTTATCGCGGTCGGTCGCATTAATAACGCGATAGAGGTCTGTCATGGCTAGGCCCGACGAATTTGTGAACCGAAGCGAGCGGGAAACGGCCGCGTCCTTATTGCGTATCGACAGGTACATCTTGAAGAAAAACCCGGTAGCCGAGGCCGTAGCGCGCGCTGCAGGCCACTACGGCAACGGTGCGCACCATGTACCACAACCAGAAGCAAAAAACGGCATAGCTGGCGATCTGACGAGCGTGCAACTAATTTGCGGCGCGAGCATCAAGCCCGAGCCGATCAAGTGGCTGTGGCCCGGATGGCTGGCGCTGGGCAAGCTGCACGTTATTGGCGGTATTGCCGGAAGTGGCAAGACAACCCTAGCCCTTGCCGTAGCGGCGACGATTACCAGCGCAGGACGTTGGCCCGATGCAAGTCGAGCCGAGGGCGGGTCCGTGTTGATCTGGTCCGGGGAGGATGACCCCGCAGACACGCTCGTCCCGCGACTCTTGGCGATGGGGGCGGATCTGTCCCGCGTTCATTTTGTTAGCGGCGTGTTGTCCGATAGCGGCAAGCGAGCATTTGATCCGGCCGTTGATATGCCGGGCCTGATACTCGCGGCTGCTGCGATCAGGGATCTACGTTTGATGATTCTTGATCCTATAGTCAATGCGGTTGCCGGGGACGGTCACAAGAACGGGGACGTGCACCGAGGGCTTGCGCCAGTGGTTGATTTTGCCGCGAGCATCGGCTGCGCTGTTCTTGGGATCACGCATTTTACGAAAGGCACTGCCGGCCGCGAGCCTATCGAGCGGGAAACGGGGTCCTTGGCCTTTGGTGCGCTGGCACGTGTGGTCATGGTTGCCGCCAAGATCAAGGAGGATGACGGAACCGAGCGCCGGATCATTGCCCGAGCAAAGTCAAACATTGGCCCGGATGACAGCGGCTACGCATACAGGCTCGAACAAATCCAGATCCCGAACCGGGACGAAATCACCGCGAGCGTGGTCTATTGGGGCGAAGCCCTGCCAGGCACCGCCCGACAATTGCTGGCAACCGTCGACGCCGACCCCGACGAGATTGAGGGCGATAGTGTTGCAAGCGTTTTGGAATGGCTGAGAGATCTTCTAAAAGACGAAGGCGGCCAGATAGATCGCCGGGACGTAATGAAGGCCGCGAAGGCAATGGGACACAAGGAGCGCACTGTCCACCGTGCCCGCAAAAAACTCGGCTTGGAGATTCGCCAGACAGGTTTTGGAAAGGACAAGCGGAGCATGTGGGCGCTGACCGGTTCGCACATTCCTGCCGATCCAGCCTCAATCGTGCCAATCGTGCCAGGGAAAAAAGCTGGCACGGAAGGCACGAATGGCGGCACGCATGATGACCCGGAGGTGTTCTAAATGTCTGCCGCGGACGTAATTGGGCGTTTGGACGCAGCGGGTGTCCGGCTGACCTTGTTGCCGCCCGACCGTATAGCCGCGGCCCCGACATCTGCTCTGACAGACGATCTGCGGGAATTGATCCGGCAACACAAGCGCGACCTGTTAGCCAAATTACAGGCTTTGCGTACCCGCGACCGTTGCCAGCATTCAGGGGTTTTCTCTACACGGGCGGGCCAATACCGCGAAAACGACTTGCACGTCACTTGCCGGGTGCCGGTCGAGGCTGGATTAGCCAAAGCATTTGAAATCGTTTACCCGCAACAAGGCTTCGCCACGTGCTGCCAGGCATTCACGCCGAAAGCGACGCACTGAGGATGACGATGCAACATTCCGAGCTGCACGCTTGCTTGCCTTTAGATTTCGTATTCTGTGGAGGCGCCGTCAATGCCGAGAGGTGGAAGTAGATTAGGCGCCGGGACGGTTACTCGGGCAGCTATAGCTGGACAGACTGTTGCACGGGCGACCGGGTAGGAAGCATCGGCTATGCCGTGCAAGACGGCGCGCTAGTGCCTAGTTATGCCATCAATGGCGATTCCCGGACCCAATGCATCCTCATGGTGCACACCCCTTGGCATTTTGGCGGTAATCGCGCGTGGTTCATCTGCCCAGTAAGGGGCGAGCGCGTGGCGGTGCTGTATATGCGTGGGGGTCGGTTTGCGTGCCGCCACTGCCAACGGGTTGCGTATCTGAGCCAGTCAGAGGATGCGCTGGGCCGTGCGTGGCGCAAACAGCATAAGGCGGAGGCTAAGTTGGGGCCGGATGGCGAGCGACCGAGGGGGATGCACAGCGCGACCTATGAGCGCCTCTCGACCATTATTTGCGAGTGCGAGGAATTGAGGGACCGCGCCCCGGGATCCGTACTGCATCGCTGGGGTGTCGGAGGGTTTTGATTTCTGCGCATTCCCCGAAGAGAAGCGCTAGGCGATCGAAGCGCGCAAGCCCAAGTAAACCGCTATTAATGGAACCTCAGTCGATCAGCAAGCAACAATGGCGGACTTCCGCTCATGGCTAAGCAGCTCACTCGGTACGTTCTAGCCATTGTTATCGGTGCGATTGTCGGTGAAACCGTCGGGCTACCACTAGCCTTCGCCTTAGACATCATTTTCAGAGGGGATATCACTGGAGGTCGCTGGGCGCTCAACACGCCCAATGTCATCCTGACGCTCATAAACGGCGGCGCCATTGGATATACCGCCGGGTACATCGCGCAACGCCGCGGCAAGCTCATGGCTGCCCTAGCGGTCTGGATGCCGATGATCGTGCTGATAATCGTCGAGGTTTCAATGAATAGGGACATCCTCGGTAACTATCAGGCTTCATCGGACACCACGCCTGCGCTTTGGTTTTGGATCGCTTTGGTGCCCGCAATGATCGGTGGTCATTTCGCGGTAAAGCACCGCCCGAAGGTGGGACTGGCGGCCTTGGCGGGTGGATTGGGCGGCGCGGCGCTCATCCTTTTCTCTTTGGGCGGAGCGGCGTTCCACGTCTTCACGATTGTCGTCGCTTATGAGGAGTCCGGCTTCTTCGCCGCTCTTATCACCGCCTTCGCACCGCCACTGAGCGAACTGTATTTGGTCATCAAGATTTGGCATAAGAGTGGTTACCTAACTAACCAATACGACATGCGGTTCCTTCTGCTGACTGGGATAGGTATCTTTGGACTGGCAATGTATGCCTTGTCTGCCATCGCGAACAGGCAAGCACGCCGACAGCGCCCTGACGCGCGTCTGTAGAGGATCGGTAGTCCCTCCTTCTCTTGCCATTTTCTTCCTTGCCGCCTTGTACTTGAAAATGCGCTTCTCGATGTCATAGCGATCGTTGATGCGCTGCGATACGCGCTTGGCGTCACAGAGTCATGCTTGAATTACCCGAGGATTATTCGTCATCCGCCCCGGCTCGGCTGTCAGTAAGCGCGGCCGTTCCTGGGCGTGCCGATGTGCGATGAGAAAAAAGAAGGGCCGGACTCGCCGACCCTTCTCGAGAACACTGGCAGCTTTTCAACCGGCTCGGTTCCCGCGGGCCGATTCAGGTGCGTCTCTGATTGCCTCACGGACTGGTGTACGTGCCTCCTGTCCAGCCCCAGTCGTTGGTTTGCGTTTCCGAGCTGCCACCGCTGACGGTGCTGCCATATCCGATGACATATCCGCCGGCTGTGTTTAGCCGGCCACCGTTGATGCTGATCCAGAGACTGAGTAGGCTTCTTTGCTGCAGCCTTCACTGTCGAACGATTCACTGTTGGACGAGTGCGTGTCGCTATCGCTGATTGCAACATTTGGAGCCTCCAAGTCGGTTAATTTGAGCGATCGACTGGTCGGACTAGCTGTTGAGTGGCCGTTAGTCTGTTCGGAGAATTGTCTGCGCTGCGTTTGCTGAGTAATTTCCACGAATGCTTGGCGCACAACGGAAACACAAAATCTCTCGTCACATCTCACCCCGTCGGCGCCTGATCTCACCGATTTCGGCATTGAGCTTCGAGCTGAAGAGGAGATGTTCGATATGAAGACCGCGGTTCGGCTCGGTGCAGTGTGCGCATTTGCGAGTTTGATCGCCGGATGCGGTGGCGGCAGTGGCACGCTCTTGGACGGCAGCTCTCCAAGTCCATCTGCCACCACGGCCGAACAACCTGTGAATTCCCGTTGGGGGCAGTGGTTCCATCAGCCCGACACGGTGCTGGTCACGGTCGGTGGCAACGGCAGTGTCACCTCGCGCCCCGCGGCGATCGACTGCACCGGATCCAGTGGATGCTCCAAGTCTTTACCGGTTGGCAGCACAGTCACGCTGAGCCCCTTCGCGACCGCCGCGACCGTCGCGGCTGGCATCGGCGGTACGACAGGCTCGGGCGGCACGACGGCCAGCGGTAGCACTCAGGCCAGTACGCCCGCAACAACCCAGGCTAGTGCTCAGCAAGTCATTTCGCCCGCTCTTTACGTATCTCCCACGGGATCGGACAGCAACGCGGGAACCTCCGCCGCCGCGCCATTCCGGACGCTGACGAAGGCGCAGACCGCAATGCAAGGATCGTCGACCAAAACCACATATGTCATGGGCGGCACCTTTTCGTTGTCGGCAGCGCTTACGCTTCACACGCCCGCCGATGATGGGGAAAGCTGGCTTGGATATCCGGGGCAGACACCAATATTGGATGGCGGTAACACGGTTCAGATGGCGATTTCTGTTGGAGGTAATAACATCACCATTAGATGGTTAACTATCCAAAATTTTGCTCAGAGTGGAATCCTTGCGCAAAACGTTTCTGGCGTTCTGATCGACAGCAACTCAATCCAAAACATCCATAGCACTGGATTCAATCAGGGGGGCATTATTTCGCTCAACACTTTTACGAATGGGACAATTAGCCACAACCTTGTGCAGAACACCGGATGGACGGGCATCGCTGTTGGAACGTCTACCTTGGACAATATAAGTAACCTCGTCATCGACAGTAATGGCGTCTACAACACTTGTACCACCGTCACTGACTGCGGTGCTATCTATGCCGATGATCGGGGCCACGTGAGTACGGGTATCAGCATCACACATAATATTGTCGGCAACTTTGGGCCGCCCCTAGTGGCAACCAAGGGAATTTACCTTGACGATCAATTGTCCAATGCAACTGTAACGAACAACATTGTGTACGGCACAGGACAGTACGCCTTTCAAATTCACGGCGGAGATCACGATGTCTTTAAGAACAATATTTTTGATATCAGCAGCCTGCAAAGGCTCGCTGCTTATCAAGACGATGGGGCTACGGCTCCGAACTACGGTATGGCTGGCAATGTGTTCACCGACAATATCGTCTACTCATCAACTGCTCAGACTACTGCACTTTGGGCCGTAACGATACTGTCAAGCGATGCGCTCCCCAATGATGCGCACAATCTTTACTGGAATACAAGTGGCACGCAGTTTGTGCCTGGCACCGGCAACGGGGTCGCTGACACCGATCCCCCAGTGGCAAATCCAGGCTTCGTAAATGCAGCGGCGAATAATTACAACTTTACGTCGGGCGCCCCTGCGATCAGCGGCGGCTCGTTCGCGCCGATAAACGTGAGTACTGTCGGACCCATACCGAATCCGTAGGGAGCTGACGGCTGACCACCAGAAGGAGACGCTGTTCGCCGCCAACCCGCCGCGGTAGCCCCTATACGATCAACCCATTCCACTCAAGAACGCCGCGTAGTTACCGCTTACACTGATCAGGCAAGTCTGCTGGTGGCCTACCAGCTCTATTTGCCGAAGGAATGGGCACAGAATCCGGAGGAAACGTCAACGCGCACGTCAACGCACAAAACCGTCACATTCGAAGATGGTTGTAGAGCCCAATCACCTCGACAGTTTCAGCGTCGAATTCCGCATCGTTGGTTGAAAATGTACGTGTTCAACCGGTCAGCAAGGACGACATGCCCGCATCAGATCGACAGCAACCTCAGGTACTCCAGGTTCAGGCTGGTTTCATTGCGGTCTCCCTACCAAAACCGCCTAATAATCCTTCCGAACCGCCTTGGGGAGATTGGCTGAAGTCGCCTGCGCTCGTTCGAGAGCAGGCCCGTGTAACGTAGGGGGTCACAGGCTCCCCACGTGTACACGGCCGGGTACACATTGGGGTCAACGGTACCGGAACCCACGTATTTATGAGGGTCGCTGGCCGTTTTCTACATCCTGTATCGATAGCCAGACACCCAATGTCGTCTGCCGAAGATGCAGTGGTAAATCACCAGCCGTTATGCTGCGTTGCAGATGGCCGAGGTCGCCGTCCCGAGAAACCTCTTCGCCGACATTCGCGGCTGGTCGCGGAACCGTGGCCACCGCTCGTTGCATCGGCAGCATAAGGCGTTCGATTGTCATGCGTTCGCTCCAACTCACAGGAGAGGTGTGTCCCAATGAGCGAAAATTCGTCATGTTTTGGCTCTGGACAGGGCGTCGGGCCGGCCCGACGCCCATCGACACGGCGCAGTCACGTTCGCGACTCAGGAATGTCCGCAAAGGCAAAATGGCGCCGTATGAAGCCGCAACCAACGGCCGTCTGGCGGGATCTCGGAAAAAATGCAAGTGACGCGCGAGAAACCGCCTCGCGTTGGCTGCAGGCCAATCCGCGAAACCGACATTGGCCCACTGATCGAGCTGTTGATCGAAGGCTTTCCAGCTCGAACGGCAGCCAATTGGGCACTCGCTATGCAACGCCTCGCGCAGCGCGAGGCTCCTGCGCCCTATCCTCGATTCGGCTACTTACTTGAGGTAGACGATGCGCCGGTTGGCGTCATTTTGTTGATCTTCTCGACGCAACGTGACGAACGCGGATTGCACGTCCGGTGCAATATCTCTAGTTGGTACGTCAAGTATTTATACCGAGGATATGCATCTTTACTCAGTAAGGCCGCTATTCGTCACAAGGAAGTCACCTATACCAACATTTCGGCCGTTGCTGAAACGTGGCCGATCATCGAAGCGCAAGGTTTTACGCGCTACACTTCAGGGCAGATTGCAGCGTTCCCCGCCTTGAGCCCATGGGCCGCAAACAGCTGCGTCCGCCAGTTCCAAGCCGCTGAAGATTACGGCCCGACTCTCAGTAAGGAGGAGCGTAACCTACTGACTGCGCACCTCAATTACGGCTGTCTGGCTTATGTCGTAATGGAGAATGGCAAGGCCAACCCCTTCGTCTTTCTTCCGCGGCGCATAAACCTTCTGCCGCGCCGCATAAACCGTGGGATCGTGCCAGCATTGCAACTCGTCTATTGCCGCGATGTTCGCGATTTCGTCCGTCTCGCCGGTCCTATTGGACGCGCGCTAGCGAGGCGCGGCATGCTGCTTGTTGTTCTCGACGCGCCCGGCCGGTTGCCCGGACTGGTGGGCAAGTATTTCCCGGATCGTGGCCACCGGCGATATTTCAAGGGAACCGAACCACCGCGTATCGGCGACCTTACTTATTCCGAACTGGTGTTGTTCCCGTAATCCTAAAGCAGACGAATCAGCTTTATTAAGCGAAGCAGCGAGAAACCGTCTCGACTTTCACATGATTTGCTGATCAAGAGGAAAAATGGATGTGCGCGCAATGAATTGGTCAATCTTCGCCATGTCAGTTCTTGGCGCGGTTGCGATGGTAATTGTGTTGGCGAAATTACGGTCGTGGCTGCTGCTGTTCAAGGCCACGCCTCGATCGCTAAGAAAAAATCCCCGGGTTGCCCGACTGCTGGCGTCTCAGATTCCTTTCTACGAATATGGCCCAGAGCGGTTTTTTTGTGCGGACGATGCGCCCGCGGAGGTGGCCGAGCGCCGCCACGCCGGATTCATGCGCCTCGCCGAGATTTACCAACGCAAATTCGCCAAGACCAACCGGGTCACGGATGAGGTCAGGGCGGGCTTCTCCGACCTTCAGTTCACTGACTCCAAACGCGTCCCGTTTCAGTTCAGCGGTTTCGTGAACAAACACCTCAGATTTGGTGGGTTCCTCGAGTCGTCTTCCGGCGTGACGATTACTGATCTTGACGGAAATATTTTCTACGACCTGGCGGCATCCTATGGCGTTAATGTCTTTGGTTATGATTTTTACAAGAGCACAATCGAGCGCGGCATGGAGCGCGCGCGTGGGCTCGGACCTGTCCTTGGCGAATATCATACGGCGGTCCACTACAACGTCAGGCGGTTAAAAGAAATTTCCGGATTGGACGAAATATCGTTCCATATGTCAGGCACGGAAGCGATCATGCAGGCAGTGCGGCTCGCCCGTTACCATACCGGCCGGTCCCATTTGGTGAAGTTTTGCGGCGCCTATCACGGCTGGTGGGGAGATGTACAACCGGGAGTGGGTAACCCAGTTCCGACGCATGAGACATATACGCTAACTGAGATGTCGGACGATTCGCTGCGGGTTTTACGAATCCGCCGCGATATTGCGTGTGTGCTGATTAATCCAGTGCAGGCCTTGCAGCCCAACGCCGGCCCACATGCGGACTATGCGCAGAACTCCGCGCCAGTCTTTAAAGCTGGAACCGGAAGCGCGCAAATCGACCGCGGTGCCTACGCCGACTGGCTGAGGCGACTGCGGGCCGTCTGCGCCGAACGGAAGATTGTTTTGATCTTCGATGAGGTCTTCGTAGGGTTTCACTTAGCGCTGGGAGGAGCCCAGGAATATTTTGGCGTTCGCGCCGATCTCGTCACTTATGGGAAAACAGTCGGCGGCGGGCTGCCCGTGGGCGTGGTATGCGGTCGCCACGATTTGATGAAGCGATTTCGCGATGATCGGCCGCTCGATGTTTGCTTTGCACGCGGAACGTTCAACTCGCATCCCTATGTGATGGCGACGATGCGCGAGTTCCTGGAGCGTATTGAGGCCCCAGACGTTAAGGAGTTGTATAAAGACCTGGACGCAATCTGGGATCGGCGCACAGACCAGCTCAATCAGCGCTTGCAAGACGAGGGCGTGCCCGTGCGGGTAGCCAACATCTCCTCGATTTGGACCGTGTTTTACACGCAGCCTTTTCGCTACAACTGGATGTTGCAGTACTATTTGCGCGCGGAGGGCCTGGCGTTGAGTTGGACCGGGACTGGTCGAATTATTTTCAGCTTAAATTACACGCAGGCAGATTTCGACGCGGTCGTCGACCGTTTTGTCGCCGCCGCCAATACGATGCGGCAGGACGGGTGGTGGTGGACTGACAAATCGGCGACCAGCAAATCCGGAACTCGCGGTGTCATGCGCGAAATGCTTGTTCAACGATTGCTCCGCCGGAAGCTGCAGACGGCAAAATCGCGTTACCGAAAATGAGTTGGGTTTCTTACGCAATCTGGTCGGGCGAACAATTTCGCAAAGAGGATCACCAAATGTCCTGCATATTCGGTGCCTTCTGCGTCAATACTTAGAATCGCGGTGTCTATGGTCGCGCCGAAAGTGAAACCTATCCACTGGCCTTTCATTTCACCGCCGTTTATGAGGTAAACCAGTCTCCCCTTGGTTGTGCCGGCCCACTCACACAATCACCGGCAATCGATCAGACAGTCGCTGCAGTGCTTTGGAAATGCCTTTCCTGACAGCGGATCTTTCCTGCGGCATGTCCGCCCCCAGTTGTGCCAGACCAGAACGGTCTTGGGGTCAGGACGATCGTGCACGTAGATATAGTCGCGCCTTAAGGTTTTGACGAACACCTCGGCGATGCCGTTCGATTAAAGGAGCGGTGCGCCGCATGTCGCGCATCAATTCCAGCATTGCTGCTGAGGAAAGCCCTGTGGCCTTCTTGACTGAGCGGCAGAGGATCAGAAACGCTTGATCTGCGACTTCGTTGCTTGCAGGCACGACCGTTACGGAATTGCGTTCTACCGCTGCCTGAAGGAATCGGGCGCTTCCAAATTCAAGCCCAACGGAAGTCTGAATCCGCGAATGGTGATAGGCGCGTATCTTCGGGCAGATGCTGACTGGACGCGTCCAAGTTTGTGTCCAAATTCGACCGCGGAAATTAGGATCGCTAGTATCCATGCGGTTCGCAACTGATTTTCCACCTTTTGTATCGGGGAGTCTGCGATGCGTCTTACTTTGCACGATCTGCGCCGCCTGGCTACCGAGCGCAAGCTGGCAACGCTGACTTGCTACGACGCAAGCTTCGCCGCGGTGCTCGATGCCGCCGAGGTCGACATGCTGTTGATCGGCGACTCGCTGGGTATGGTGATACAGGGCCACGACTCGACCCTGCCGGTGAGCGTGGCCGACATCGCCTACCACACCCGCGCTGTTGTCCGCGGAGCACCCCGCCCGTGGATTGTTGCCGACATGCCATTTGGGTCCTACCAGCAAAGCCCGCAACAGGCGCTGGCCAATGCCGTCGTGCTGATGCAGGCAGGGGCGCAGATGGTCAAGCTCGAAGGCGGCGTCGAAATGGCTGTGACGATAGAGTTTCTTGTGCAGCGCGGCATTCCCGTCTGTGCGCACGTGGGATTGACGCCGCAGCATGTGAACGCGTTTGGCGGCTACCGGGTCCAGGGACGCGGCAGCGGTGCCGAGCACGTGCGGTCGGCTGCGGCCGCTGTGGAGAGTGCCGGTGCGGCAATGATGGTTATCGAGGCGGTCCCCGAGCCAGTGGCAAGCGCGATTGCGGTGCAGAGTCGCTCGCTCACCATCGGGATCGGGGCGAGCGTCCATTGCCATGGACAGGTCCTGGTGCTGTACGACATGCTCGGGGTAGGGGTGGGCAAGCGCCCACGCTTTGTCACGAACTTCCTTGATGGCGCCGGATCGATCGAGGCGGCGGTGCGAAATTACGTGGCCGCGGTGCGCGCCGGCCGGTTCCCGACGGCCGAAAACGTCTATCCGGACGTGGCGTAAAGGGGCTGGCGCCCATCGGAGGAATGGAGTAAGTTTCCAACTGCAGTCGATCTCTGTGCTGCGTATTCCGGCTCCAAGTGCTATTCCGCTCCTCACCTCGCGATTTCATTGCAGACTTATTGCAACTCGCCTGCGTACCTTCATCTCGTCGCTCCCGCAGTTCCGTTGCAATGCATCCATCATGCAATCCGCGTCGCAGTGCTTTCCCGGTAATCGCGCACCTGTTTTGCACCAATCGTTTGCGCGCCGCGGGCGCCTCCCGCGTTCTTATCGTAAGAAAGAAGTGATATGCCGACAGGCACCGTGAAGTGGTTCAATGAGACCAAGGGTTTTGGATTCATAAAACCCGACGACGGCGGCAGTGATGTTTTTGCCCATTACAGCGGGATCAAGTCCAAGGGGTTTCGGACCTTGAAGGAGAATCAGCGGGTCGAGTACCAGGTCCAGCAAGGGCAAAAAGGCCCGCAAGCGGTCGAGATCAACGTACTTTCTTGAGCCGGCTGTTGCATAAGCCGAATACGCACGACGACAAAACGGCCGGTCCTCACACCGGCCTTTTTTTCCCGGTACCGGAACTTTCCCCTATCGCGGCACGAAACACGGCGGTCCTGCACCGTATACTGCCGCAGCGCCGATGCGGCCGGTAGTCGGGCCAGCCCGGCTAGTGCCTACAAGAAAAAAAGCGGCCACACAGAATTCAACAAGGGGAGGCAGGTCGGGTTGCACCCGCCGCTTACGTCCGTGTGAGCAACGAAGACCTGATTCTTCAGACGCGCGATCTGAGCAAGGATTTCCGCGGCTTCACCGCCGTCAACGGCGTGGACCTGCGCGTTGCCCGCGGATCGATACACGCGCTGATCGGGCCCAACGGCGCCGGCAAGACGACCTGCTTTAACCTGCTCACGCGCTTTTTGCCGGCTACGCGTGGGGCCATTCTCTTCAACAACGTGGATATCACCCGCATCGCAGCCCAGGACGTGGCGCGGCGCGGCCTGATTCGATCCTTCCAGATCTCGTCGGTCTTTGCGCAGTTGAGCGTTTTGCGCAACGTGCGGATTGCATTGCAGCGGCCCACCGGGCTGTCCTACCAGTTCTGGCGCAGCGGCCGTGTACTGGACCGACTCGACGAACGCGCGCGTGAACTGCTCGACCAGGTGGGCCTCGCCTCCGACGCCGATCGGCGCACCGTCGAGCTGCCGTACGGGCGCAAGCGCGCGCTCGAGATCGCCACCACGCTGGCGGCCGAACCCGAACTCATGCTGCTAGACGAGCCGACCCAGGGCATGGGT
>Ga0209517_10004813_pt1 | contig 17524 bp, 16 predicted proteins | sample PeaSoiMetSII2010_FD_187695 | JGI IMG/M metagenome (GOLD analysis project Ga0209517, IMG submission 187695) | Peat soil microbial communities from Weissenstadt, Germany - SII-2010 (SPAdes) (version 2) | ecosystem: Environmental > Terrestrial > Soil > Wetlands > Peat | place: Germany...
ATTTCGGTGAACTGGAACAACTCTGGGACCGCCGCGCTGACACGGTCTTCCTCGAACAGGTGGCCCATAGCTTGCAAGGCATGCGCCGTCACGCCGAGGTGGCTGCTTACTTGCATCCCCCTTTGAATCTCCAAGGGATCATCAAATTCCACCTCCGTGCCCAGGCGCTCTGGGCGCAGCCGCCCCCTACTGCTCGCATCCTCTTGCGCCGCCTCGAATTCATCTTCGAGCACACGAAGATTGACTATTCGCCCCAAACTGTCTTCCGCCGTAATTCGGCCGCCCGAGCACCGGCCGCCCGGCCTCCGCGCCCTAACCGCCCCTGGCACGCCGACCGCTCGGGTTACGACGGTTGGCTGTCCAGCGGTTCGTGAGAAACGACCACCCCGCGTGGCCTCCCTGGCCTCCTGGAACTCGGCTCAGCGCAGGATACGGTGGAATACGAATCGTGCGGGCTGCCTTGCTTCGGGGTCCAATTCGGCCGTGTAATAACCGCCGTCATTTAACAATTGGATGCCCGCCAATGCGGGACAGAGGCGTACCTGGAAAGCGCGCCATTCTCGGGCCTTCCGCAACGCCGTGCTTAAGCGCCGGGCCGTATGCCCCAGGAAACCAATCCGCGGCATGCCCGCCAACAGTCGGCTCTTCCACCAGACGAGGTTCGAATGCAAGTGACCAATGATCGTTTGTTCAATCTGCGACATCCGGGCGCGTACCGCTTCCTCTTCGGCAAGGAAGGGCAGCGCCGTCGGGTCGTGGCAGAACAGCATCACGCGCTGGCCAGGACGCAAGCTGGCAAAAGCCTCCCGGATTTCACTTAAGTGTTCGGCGCGCAATCGTGCCCATTCCGGCCGCTCCGCCTCTAACGTGTCGGGCTCCAGCGCCGGCAGCGCCACGAGCGACGAAACCAGCCCCAACAGCACATAATTGCCCAATTCTAACCGCCAGAACGGCGCCAGTCCCAGTTCTTCCCGCGCGCGCCGCCAACTCGCCACCCGCATCCCACCTTGCCCGCCGACAAAGCTCACCTTGCCCAACTCGTGGTCGCCGAAATTAATGCGCAACCGTTCGCCAAACTTGCCTCTCAATTTATCCAAACATCCCCGCGCGCTTTGGAACACGGCCTCATCAGATACCCCCACAAACGCCGAGTCACAGGAATAATCCCCATTGGCTACTACGTAGTCGAAGGGGTCGCTTTGGTTCAGGAACCGCTCCAGGAGATGGTTCTGTTCCAGCGGATGACGCAGCCATACATGGTAGCGGTACAACCGCACGAAGTGGCGCAGCAACGGATTGGCTAAACTGCGATACTCGTAATCGGTGCCCCGCGCCTGCTCCGCCGCGCTGGCGTAGTGAATGTCGCTGACAATACCGATGATGGAGCGGCCCGGCATCGAGGTCCTCAGGACTTGCCTCGAACGAAAAACGCCCTCATTCGCTGAGGGCTGGGAAACGAATTTTGAACGTGGTTCCCACCCCGGGCTGGCTGGCGACACCAATGGTCCCTTTATGCTCTTGGATGATTCGCTTGGTGATCGCCAGGCCCAAGCCGGTCCCCTCAGACTTCGTAGTGAAAAAAGGCTCGAACAGGCGGTCCATGTCTTTGGCTGGAATGCCGACACCGGTATCTTTGATCGTCACGATCACCTGCGCCCCACCCAGCGCGTCAGGCAACGCCCCGGTCGCCGCGCCACCAGTGCATTGCGTGTCCACGCTGAGCGTGCCGTTTTCCCCCATCGCTTCCAGAGCGTTGAGGAACAAGTTCACGAAGGCTTGTTCCAGTTGGTAATCATCCCCTTTAACCACGTCGGGCGCAGCCTGGAAAGAGCCGGTCAACTCGATGCCCTTGGTCTTGCGCTGAGGTTCAACCAGGCGCAGAGATTGCTCCAGGACCTGGTGCAGACCGATGGCGGCAAAGTCGCGCTGCTCCGGCCGGGCGAAATTAAGCATTCGGCTGACCAACCACTCGATGCGCCCAAGCTCTCGTCGCACCAGACCCGCCAGTTCGAGGTCCTGATTTTTCTCCAGCACCAAGTCGATGAAGGTTTTTCCGGAGACGAGCGCGTTTTTGATTTCGTGTGCCAAGCTGGCCGCCATCGTTCCCGCGGTCGCCAGTCGCGCCAGGTGGCGCATCCGGTCCTCCAGCGCTCGCGGCGGGGCCAAGTGTGTGAGCAACAGTGCCACGCTACCCTCTCGCTCCCGACCCGGCAGCGGTACTGCGCTTACCCGGAGGGAAGCTGGCCCGCGCCCAGCGATCACCAATTCCACTGTGCGCGCATCAATCCCTTTGCCCGAGCCGCCCACCTCCCGAACCATTTCTTGCAAAGCCTCCGGCAAGACCGTGTAGGGCGGATGCGCTTGCAGGTCGGCATTCAACCCTAGCAGATGCGCCGAGTCACCAACCGCGCACACCACCTGTTGCTGGCCATCGACAATCACGGCCCCGGACGACAAGCATTCGCGCCATGCGTTTGCCAAGCCCAACGCTTCTCGCCCCTCAGCCCTGCTGCCCGGTTCGTTCTCAGACATAGCGACGGTTATTTCGGGCCCGGGCGCGGCGTGGCCTGACACACTCGGAACGCCGGCCCACGCCACGGAAAAAGCGAGCGTAGCTTGCCCCGGCTAGCACGGCAACTAAAAATCACTCGTTTCAGCCCTCGCACCCCCTCGCACCGTCCCTCATTTCTCATCTGTCGTGTGGCTCTGCGCCGCGCCGCAGATTTGAGCGAGCTGCCTCGCCCGGTCCAGCGTATCAATCTCAGCCGGTGATTTGTCGGTGCGAATGCGGACGATGCGGGGAAAGCGCAGTGCCAACCCACTCGAGTGGCGGTTGCTGGGCTGGATTTTGTCGAACGCGATCTCGAGCACCGTGTCCGGCGGAACTTCGAAATAGCGCCCGTGCTGGCGTAGGGCGCGTTTCAGAAAATGCTCCGTGAGCTGCGCAATTTCTACATCCGTCAAACCAGTGTAGGCCTTGCCAATCGTCGCAAGTTGGCCACTCCGCTCGTCCCGCACGGCAAAGGTGTAATCGCTGAGCACCTGGCCGCGTTTGCCGTGGCCATATTCGGCTCCTACGACCACACAGTCGAGTGTGGCAAAGGCCTTCTTCAATTTGAGCCACGCCAGCCCACGTCGTCCCGGGGCATAGACACTGCCCGGGTCCTTGATCATCAAGCCTTCGTTCCCGCGCGCCAACGCCGCCTCGAAAGCGGCTTGGATGTCGGCGGCCGAAGCAGCCTGAGAAGTGTGCGCCAAGCAGAAGCCGGTGGGCAAAGGACCGAGCCGTTCGAGCGCCTGGCGACGTTCGCGCAACGGCCGATCCAGCAGGCTCTGCCCATTCAGCCACAGCAGGTCGAAGGCAGCGTATTGAATCGGCACCGTCTCCCGCATGAACAAATCATCCTGTCGCCGGCCCAGACGCTTCTGGAGCTCGGCAAAGGGGAGAACCCTGTCCCCTCGCTGGGCAACAATTTCGCCATCTAGAATGACCTCGGCCTTCAGCTCGCGCGCCGCGTCGGACAGTTCAAGAAACGTCGAGGTGATGTCCTTCAAGTCTCGGGAGAAGATGGCCACGCGCGTCCCTTCCTTATGTAACTGGCAGCGGATGCCGTCGTATTTGTCCTCCAACCAAGCCCTTGTCGGCCCCGCTTCGCTGTGCTTCAACCGTTTCCAAACCGAGCCAGCGCTCTCTTCCGGAGAAGCGAGCATGAACCGGGCAGGGCGAAAAGGAAGCAACGCCGCTTGGTTCAGCCGGTTGTCCGAGGCCAGCTTGGCGGCTTCTCCCAGATCCCCCACCAGTAGATGCGCTTGGCGAACGGCTTCCGCCGGTTGGGAAAAGGCGCTCGCCACCGCCTCCTCGACCAGTCCCTCCTTGAGGCCAATGCGCAGATCACCCGTGATAATTTTGACCACATACTCAGCTTCCAATTCGGTGCAGCGCTCCAGCAGCGACACAAGCAGCGGGGTCTTCGCCAGTGGCCCCCGGGCGGCTGCCAGCTTCTCGAAGGTTTCGTTCACTTGGCCGAGCGAAAGGCCAGGCACCGCCTGCCGCCCATGCAGCAGCTCAAAGGCGGTTCTGCCCAAGTCGCTGTGCTTGAGATAAACCTGGTGGAATTCTGACGCGTCCACGCCGCTAACAGCGCCCAGCGCGTCGCGCAGAATCGCCCAGCCCAGTTGCAGCACTTTGTTCTGCGCCGCGGCGAACGGACGCCCCGAAAACCAGGGCACCGCCCATCCCAAGGCCTGACCGCGCAGGGCCCGCAAATACTCGGACAAAAGTCGCACCTTCTCGAGCTTGCGCCGGTCCGCTCCGATGCGCGAGCAAGTGCGGGCAAACTCGAGGAAGGAGTCGGGCGTAATTCCTCCCGATGCGGCGCTTTGCCCTTGCGCGGACGGATCAGGACCTTCGGTGTGCATCGGTGGTTGAATCGGGCTTCGCGTCCGGATGCTCGGGGCGGCGAGAGCAAAAGGGAGCGCTAACTGTTCGTCCTGGCTCAAAGACCGGGCGTCGTACCCAAGGTGGCGCAAGGTCTGCGCGAAATCCGCCGCGAACCCGTGCAGAGTATACACCTTTTTCGGCTGCACCTGTTTCACCATTTCGATCAGCGCGGGAAAATCTGCATGATCGCTCAGCGGAAAGGCCGCGTCGCAACGATAGCGAAACCGGCAATTAGGATCGACCGCCCACCCCGTAAGGATCGCGGTGCGCGTCTTGCCCAACGCACGCAGCATTGAAGGACCGAGAGAATTGGGCGGGCAAAGCAAGACTTTTCCGCGCGCCCCATCGGCGCTGTATTGTTCGTACGAGGGAAAGCGTTGGCCGAACTGCTCGTAAATCCGGGTTAATTGATGTGCGGCGCCGTGCAGCATGAGCGGCAATCCGGCCTCGGCCAGGCCGCACAGGAGTTCCTGGCTTTTGCCCAACGAATAACCAAACAGCACGGGAGTCTCGTCATTATCGAGCGCTTCACGGCAAAAGTGCACCACCCCTTCCAGCACCGCCTGGGTGGGAGGAAAGACGTATTGCGGTCGGCCAAAGGTGCTCTCCATCACCAGGATGTCCGCCTGCCGGGGCTCGCACGGCTCAGCCGACAAGCTGCGCCGCAGCTTAAAGTCTCCAGTATAAAGCAGGCTCTGCCGTTCGAATTCCAGCAGCGACATGGCGCTCCCGAAGATGTGGCCGGCGGGCACCAACGTAAGTTGGAAGGCCGCGGGGCCATATTCGAAACGACGGGGCTCGCCGAAGTTCAACACATGCTCGAGGCGTGCTCCGCCCAATCGAGCTGCCATCAGGCGGGCGGTCGGAGCGCTGAGAATCACCTCCCGATGCGGTGCCACATGGTCCGAGTGGGCATGGCTGACAAACACCCGTTCCGGCCCGGTTTGGGGCTCGTGGGCATCCAACCACAAGCCCAACTCGGCCAAGCGCAGCCCGCCGTCATGGAATTCAATGTGCAACTGCACCAGCGAGGATCGCATTGGAACCAGCCGTTTTTCAAGCCCCGGAACCTCCGGTCGGACGGGCCGTGAGGGGCCAGGGGCGGGGACGTCCCGTCCCCGCCGTGGGCCGCGACACTTTGGGGTCCGTGCAAAAATGGATTCCGGTTTCAACGCGCAATTCAAACAAATTGCTTGCGTATCGGAGTGCACTCCTGCAGCCAACCTCGCGAAGCGTTTAGAGTGCGCGCAGCTTGCTCAGCTTGCTGCCGCTTTCTTGTGCCTGCCACCTCCCCCTGAGTCTGACCCGGCCTTCAGTGCGGCGCCCCTCCGGCGATGCTCAAGGTCAACTCGATCGTGTCCGCCACTTTGTCCTCCATCTTGCCAGGCATGATTCCGAAATCGCTTCGCTTGATGGCAAAGTTGGAACGAATGACGAGCAGGTCGCCGTTCTTGTTCGGTTCACGCTGGCCTAGTTTGTCTTTCAAGTAGGTAAACTTGACGGGAACGGTCATGTCCTTGGAGACGCCTTTTAGTGTGAACGTGCCCACGACCTCGGCGGTCGTGGTGTTTCCCTCCGTTCGCGGATTTTTGACGCCTTTGGCTTCGAAAGAAATCTCGGGGTACTTGGCGACGTCAAGCCACTGTTCTCCTTGCATGTGTTTCAATTGCATCGGGTTGCCGACGTGCAAGGAGGAACTGGCCACGACGATCTTGCCGGCCGTGGACGCCGGGTCGGCGGGGTCGAAGGTGACATTGCCAGAAATGCCGCTCGCGCTGCCGCTCAGTGCTTCAAGCGGGGCGTCCAGTTTAAAAACCGCGTTATTGACACCCTTTGGGTCCTTAAAGTCGAATGATTGCGGGGCCGCCACCGCGGCGCTGCTCACGCACGCCACGGCCAATAAGAAGGGGAGTTTGGTTTTCATGAGATAAGTGGGATTTGGACTAGGATTAAGAGCCAGGATTTATATGCAATATTGATGAACTGCTAGCAGGAGTACCGCTGCCTGTAGGAATGATTTTTCCACGAGGCCTGCGGAAGAGAAAAGACACGCCGCCCAGGAGGATCGCGCTAAGGCCGGCCGCTCCCAGGAAATCTAGGCCGGGGACGAATCGTTGGTCGTACGTGATCCCTTCGATGCCGGTGACCGGGTCGAGCGTCTTCCTGGGCACGCTGGTCTTGGTCCAGCCACGGTTCCCCCCGGTGGCGAGCCAAACTGCCACCGCCGCTAGCGTCAGCACCAACGCAAATAGGCGCAGGATGTTCCCGGTCATTTAAGTTTCTAATTTGCACTAAAAGCCCAATATTGCAATTCCAATTCGAGCGCGTGCCTCGTGCCTCCCAATTAGTGTTGGGCCCCGTGTCGCTTAACCTCAATCTCCCAACTTGTCTTGCTGTACAAATTCAGCTCGACAAAATCGACATCGAGTTCTTTAGTAATGTCCCAAAGCAGAACCTCACCGCATCCGAGTGGAAACACCTTGCCCGATTGTTGTGATACCTTGCTGGAAAACACTTGCATCTTCTGTTGACTGGAAAACGCTGGCAGCCTCTTCATGCCATCGAACTCCAAAATCCAAGGCTCGAAAGGAGAATGCGCCAAGTGCTCAAGGTCCTGCTTAATCGTCTCTAACAACTGCTCCGGCGTGAACTTTCCAGGGTCAAGGGCCCGCCATGGCTTCCGAGGGATCCATACTCGCCGCGTCTTGAGGTAAGCAATCAGTTGATTAAGATCACCCGTGCAAGCAACGCGCTCCAAGTCGTCTGGCTCAGGAGGCTGTTCGGGTAATTGGCTATTCACCGCTTTGGGATGCTTTATGATCGTGCCGTCCGACCCGGCGAGTGCAGTGATTGAGCCTTTTGCCGCTGACGAAAGCAGCGCCTTGTGATAAACGTTCTCCTCCTCCCCGACGGTCAATCGCCGGTAGCACCAAGAGATCGGAAATATTGTGCTTCCGTTCGCCAGGTTGAGCGGGTTAGTCCCTGGTCCGGCAGCATGGTGGTCCCGCGCCCATGAGCCGCCGTCGCGCCGCCGAAATACTTCGCCAATATAGGCACCATACGCCGTCGCCAGGCCATAGGTGCCCTCCTGCGGACTAGTTTTATCGACCTGGCCGCAGAGGCGGGCCAACTCCTCTTCAATTATCTTGATGGAATCGAACGAGTAGTCCAAGTCAATGCCCCGGTCGGCCTTAACCATCTTGATGGCTTCGCCAGCCAAATACGAAATCACGTCGTCAATGCTTTTAAAGTTGTTCATGGGTGTGAGAGGGGCTCATCTAACCACCGGGAACCTCTTTTCGACGGAATGCGAGCAGCGCGAGAGCGCCCAACCCAAACAGCGCGGTGGCGGACGGTTCCGGCACACTCACAGCAAGACCAAAGCAGTATGACACGCCGGAAGCAAAAGTCCTCCGCGTGCCGTCCGGCGCAAACTCGTCTATCTGCCCCCTTCCAGTCTCGGCTGCATACAGATTGCCCGCGCCGTCAAAGGCGAGGCCCGAGGGCTCGGTCAGCCCGGTGGCGAACGTGCGGCGGGTGCCGCCCGGCGTGAACTCGTAGATCCACCCCAATCCGTAATCGGATGCAAACAAGTTGCCCGCGCGATCAAAGGCCATGCTAAACACTGCGCCCAGACCGGACGCGAACGTGCTGCGGGATCCGTCCGGCGCAAACTTATAGATAAGGCCCAGGTTGTATTCTGCGGCATACAAGTTGCCCGCCCCATCAAAAGCCAGGCCGGCGGGACGCAAGCCGGTGGCGAAGGTGGTGCGCGTTCCATCGGGCGTGAACTTATCGATTTGGAGGCCCCAAAAATCGGCCTCAAATAAATCACCGTTATGGTCGAAGGCCACCGCCGCGGGGCCGTTCAGGCCGGAGGCAAAGGTATGGCGCCCTCCCCCGGGCGTGAATTCATAGATGTAGCCGCCCCCGTAATCGCACTCATAGACCTTGCCAGCCGGGTCACAGGCCAACCCCCAAGGGCTGCCCAGCCCAGTGGCAAAAGTGCTCCGCGCACCTGAGGGAGTGAACTGATAGATGGCGTCGTCAGGAATGGACCCAACAAATAGATTCTGGCCTTCCGCCCCCGTCGAGATCAATCCAGCCAGTGCCAGGGCCGAGAGGATTTCACGCGTTTTAAAGCTCATAGGGAACTATTACGGGAATATGAATTTTGGCTTCGGCTCGAGTTAGCTCTAAGTGGCCAACCCATCGAATAACCGACCACCCGGTTGATGCAGAAAGTTTTTTCATCCAAGTCCGTCAGCTTGCTCAGGTTACAGTGAAAACCAACACAAAGTCAATACAAAAAGTCCGCGCTAGCTCGCTCGGCTGCCCGGCCCCACCGCGAAGCGAGCATCCACTTGCCGCGCCGCGGGACCCGCTGGGTTGCCGCCTTCACGGCTCGGGCGTCCGGCTTGCAGCGCAACCCAATCGGCTTTGAGCCGCGCCGAAATCCCGCCGTTTAGGTTTGGGGCGGACGTCAGAAGAACGCCACGCGCTCCACCAGGTGCTGGAATTGACGCCGAGCGCATTCGGCTTTCCTCGGCTTTCCTTTCGTGCTTGACCAAACTGGCAGCCTAACGCATACTCTGAAGTCGGCAGCGCTCCCGAGCTTAGGGTAGCCAGGCGTCGCTTGCTGGGGCTTACACCCCATTCTCAACCGGAGCTTTTGCGAAATACTGAGATGGACAAAAATTAAACGTTCATGAAAAGGGTTTTGACGATAAGCGCCACGCGCACGGGATCCCGCCCGGCACGCTTGGAAGACAGGTCGAAACTCCGTCCTGCTTAGGACTCCCTGTAACATACTCAACACTATGAAAAAAATTACCGTGCTGCTCGTCGATGATCATACCGTAATCCGCCAAGGGCTGCGCGCTTTGCTTTCCGCAGAAGAGGACCTGGAAGTCACCGGCGAGGCCGAAAATGGCCGCCAGGCCATCATGCTGGCCAAGAAACTCCTGCCGGACGTCGTCGTCATGGACGTGGCCATGCCCCTGTTAAACGGGCTGGAAGCCACCCGCCAGATTTTGCGCAATGTGCCCACCTCCAAAGTCCTGGTGCTCACCTCCTACGGCGATGATGAGTGCGTGGCGCAGTTGATGCAAGCCGGTGCCACGGGCTACCTCATCAAGCAGACCGCCGCCAACGATTTGTTGAAGGCTATTCGCGAAGTGCATCGCGGCAATGCCTTCTTCAGCCCCGTTATCGCCAAGCGTTTGCGCGACCAATGCCGCGATGCCTTGACCAACCACACGCCTTCCCGCCGCGCGGGCGAACTGACCTCCCGCGAGGCCGAAGTTCTTCAACTAATCGCCGAAGGGTTTTCCAACAAACAAATTGCCGGCGAGCTGACCATCAGTATCAAAACAGTCGAAAAGCACCGCCAGCAGGTGATGAACAAACTCAATATTCATGACGTAGCCGGTCTCACACGCTACGCCATCTCCAAGGGATTAATCGAACGCGCGGTGCCCGCAGGGGTTTAAACCCATCGTGCAGAGCACCATTTTAGGAGCCAGCGCCCTCACCACCAGCCGCCTCGGTTACGGCTGCTGGCGCTTGGCCGGCAGTTGGGACCCGGCGGAAGTAACCGCCGAAACCCGCACCGCGGGCTGCCGCGCCGTGATCGCCGCCTACGAGGCCGGTTACACCCTTTTCGACAACGCCGACATTTATTGCCAGGGCGAAGCCGAACGCATTTTGGGCCAGGTGCTCAAGCGCGTGTCAGGCATGCGGGAACGCGTGCTCATTGCTACCAAAGGCGGCATCCGGCCCGCCGACGACCCGCCGGGCGCGCCCAGCCGCTACGACTTCTCTGCCGAGCATATCGTCCGCGCTTGCGAGCAATCCCTCGAACGCCTGGGCATCGAAACCATTGACCTCTACATGCTCCACCGCCCGGATTACCTGGCCGACCCGGACGAAGTCGCCTGTGCTTTTTCGCAATTGCGGCAAGCGGGCAAGGTGCGTTCCTTCGGAGTCAGTAATTTCCGGCCGAGTCTCGTCAGCGCCCTGCAGGCCGCTTGTCCGTTGCCCTTGATTGCTCATCAAATCGAAATCAGCCTCGCGCACCTCGAGCCTTTCGAGGACGGCACCCTGGACCAATGCCTGGCCCAGCACATGACGCCCCTGGCCTGGAGTCCCCTCGCGAGCGGAAAAATCGGCGCCGGGGCCAAGCGGCTCTTGCCTTCGCAGGAGGCCTATCGCCCTGAACTCTTTTTGCCCGCGCTCGAGGCCGTCGCCCAGGCGCGCGGGGCCAGTCGCACGCGCGTGGCCCTGGCTTGGCTGCTGCGCCACCCCAGCAACATTGTGCCCCTGATTGGTTCCACCAACCCAGAGCGTATCCGCGACGCTGCCAAGGCTGTGGAGTTGGAATTAACGCGGGAAGAATGGTATAGGCTGTTCATCGCCGCCCGCGGAGAGCCCTTGCCTTAGTACTGGGAACCGTAAATACGGTCACGTAGCCAGCGATTCTCCCCTCTTCACGCTACATTCTGCCTTTAAAAGGCCACTTCACGCAGGCTTTTCAAATGTGCCGGGACTCTTGGGCGTTGCGCGCCAGGCAGGCGTGCGCTCGCTTTTGGCCTCACCGAGCGCCCGTCGCACGCCGGCTGCGTCGAGATCCGCAGCGTAAACCGGTGTCCCGGGCTGCTGACGCCACGAGTCGTCCAAGCCGCCCGCATCTACGGCGTCAAATCCCATATCGTTGACCAGTTCCATGACCACGGCCTTGGCTTTGGAACTGTCGCCTGCAACCGGCAGCGCGAAACGGCTTGGTGTACCCAGCGGCTTGCCCCAGTTCGCAAGGTGGTCGGCGTAGATGTTGTTGAACACCTTTATCACCGGATGGCCGAGTTGCTGTTCCACCCAGCGGCTCTCCGTCAGGCCGTTTTCAATTCCGTCGATCCTTCCATCGCGTTGGCGCGGGTAATAATTCCCGGTGTCGATAACAATAAGATCATCCGGCGCGTTCTTAAATAGCCCGGGCGGCAGCTTCGGGATTTTCCCTTCCGGAATGGTGACCACCACCAGGTCGCGTCCCTTCGCTGCTTCCGCGACCGTGACAGGTTTTGCGCCCGTCTCTGCCGCCAGGTCGGCCAGGCTCTCGGGGCCGCGCGAGTTGGCTACCCACACTTCGTGCCCCAGACGTGTCAAATGCCGAGTGAGAGTCGCGCCGATGTTCCCGGCGCCGATGATTCCGACTTTCAATTTTCGTTTCATAGTTTTAGCGAAGCTCCAGGGCGCAACCTCGTCCATCCCAAGCTTTTCCTCAAGCCGAGATCAGCCGAGCATCAGCCTCCTCCTCCCGCAAAGCAAGGGTCTGTGACTTGCAGCAGCCCGCCACGCGTTCCGGGCACTCACTGACCCACTGATTCATTAACTCTCCCCTGTCTTCTCACCGCAGCTTGGTCAATTTCAGCCGCCCCACGCGTCGTCCTTCCAATTCCTGCACCTGCAGTTCGTACGCTCCCACCGCCAGCTTGTCTCCCGCTTTGGGGAAGCCACCGAGCCGGTGCGTGACCCAGCCGCTCACCGTGGTGAGCCCTTCGGCTTGCAGAGCCTCTCCCGCTAGCTCCTCCAGCTCGTGCAGGGGCAGCGACCCCGCTGCTTCCCAAGTCGTCTCACCCGTCCGCATCAGCAACGGTTTTTCCTGGTCGAACTCATCCTGGATCTGCCCCACCAGCTCTTCCAAAATATTCTCTAGCGTTACCATGCCCACCGTGCCGCCGTATTCATCCACCACAATCGCCAGGTGCAGTTTCCGCTCCAGGAACAATTGCAGCAGCTTCTCCAGATGCGCGCTCTCCGGCACATAAATAAGCTTGCGCGCCGCCGGCAACAGGTCCGCTCCACTCCTGGCCTTAAGCCGCATCGCATAAAGCTCTTTGATATGCACCACGCCCAGCGTGCGGTCCAAGTCTCCCCCCTCGCACAACGGGAAGCGCGAGTAGCGCGTTTTTTCCGCCACATCCAGGCATTCGGCGATGCTCGCCTCCGTATCTAAAGCCACGATCTCCTGTCTCGGGCGCATCACCTCCCGCACCCGGCGCCGCCGCAAATCCAGCGCATTGAGCACAATATCCCGGCCCAGAGCCGTAGCGCCCGCCTGCTTTTGGACCGCCGTGACCAGCAAGCGCAATTCCTCCTCGGAATGCCCCCGCCCAGGCCCGAGCGCCGGCTCGATCCCGCCTTGGCGCAGCAGCCACTGGGCCGTGTGGTTCAGTAACCAATTGAGCGGATAGGAAGCCAGGTAAAACCACTTCAGCGGCTGGGCCACCCACAGCGAAACCGGCAACGGCCTCTGAATCGCCATCCATTTAGGCGCCAGCTCCCCCGCCGCGATGTGGATAAAAGTCAATATAAAAAATCCCACCGCGAACGAGATCGAGCTCCGCACCGTCGCCGACTCGATCTGAAGCGAGCCGAGCAGCGGCCCCAGCAGCGCCGCGAAAAGCGGCTGCCCAATCCAGCCCAAGGCCAAACTGGCCATCGTGATCCCCAGTTGCGTCGCGCTTAGGAACGAGTTGAGGTTCGCCACGATCATCCGCGCAGTCTTCGCGCGGCGATTCCCCTTGATCGCCAGCGCGTCCAATTGCGTCTCCCGGATTTTTACTAGCGCAAACTCTGCGGCCACAAAAAACCCGTTCAGTGCCACCAGCGCCAGCACGACCAGCAGCTTGAGCCCGGCCGGTACGAGTGCGTTACCTTGAGGCATAACGGTTGATTCTATCGCTGGCAGCCAGGCGCAGCCTCAGACCGCCAGGGGCCGAATGCCCCCAGCCCGCCGTCGGACGGGGCGACAGGCAACCGGCCTTTGACGATTGGTTTACCGATGCCGAAACCACCGCGGGGCTTTTTCGGATTTCGTCCTTCGGATTTCCTTCGGATTTCGTCCTTCGGATTTCCTTCGGATTTCGTCATTCGTCCTTCGTCATTCAGAACTCCAACGGTCTTGCAGATGCACCGAGACTTGACTTGTTTGCACCACGTTTTGAACTTCAGGGGCTTTAGAGACTCACCTCGCCGAAAATCACCTTGAGCACGTCCTGCAGGCTGAGAATGCCGATCTCCTGGCGCTCGCGACCCAGCACTATAGCCAGGCGCTGCCCGCTGCGTTGCATCCGCCTCAACGCCACCTCCAGCCGCAGGTCTTCGTCCAGGTACAGTGCCGGACGCACGTAATCTCCCACCGCCTTGGACCCATCCAAGCCCGTTTGAAACAGCAGCGTGTTGCAGGACAGCAGACCGATCACCCGCTGAGAACGCTCGCGCGCGCCCCAGACGGGCATCCGCGTAAAGCCGTCTTGGCGGCACAGCGCCAAAGCGTCGCGGACAGGCGCGTCTGCTGCGACGCAAACCGCCTGAGACATGGGCTTCATCGCCTGGCGTACTGTGAGACTTTGGAGATCCAGCACGCGATTGATCATGGTCCTTTCTTCAGAAGTGAAACCCTGGCCGCTCTCCTGCATCACCAGCCGCAGCTCTTCGCGGTTCCCGAACAAGTGCCCCGTAAACGCCTTCCCGCCGGTCCAGCGAAGCAACGCGGCCGAGACCCACTCCACTACCGCCACCAGCGGCCGCAGCGCCTGGTGCAACAGCCGAAACGGCCGGGCCAGTAATAGACAGAGCCGATTGGGATGGCTGCGAAAGAGCATCTTGGGCAGCAAATCGAAGAAGGCATAGAAGAAAAACACGATGACAACATAAACCAGGCCGAACCAAAACTTGTGCCGCCCCAACGCCCCGTGCAACACCACGATCAGCCAGCCCAAAATCAAGAAGTTCGCCACCGTGTTGCCCACCAGGATTGTCCAGAGGAAATTCTCAGGGTTCTCCAGAAAGTCGTGCAGCACGGCGGCCGGGGCGCGCCCCGCCCGCTTCTGTTGCCGGATCCTCAGCCGGCTCAGTGCAAATACTCCCGCCTCCATCCCGGAGAGGACAAACGACAGAACCAAACAAGCCGAAAAAATGAACCAAACGAAGTATTCGGTTTCCATGCGGATTCAGGGATTAGCCGGACGCCTGGTCCGTTCGAGATCCTCGACGAGCAGCTCGCGCACGCGGCGTTCGTCGGCCTGCATCGCCGTCAGCTTTAAACCGCGGAACGTCGCCATGTCTCCCCGCTTGGGCACGACCTCCAGGAGGCTCATCAACAGGCCGCCCAGCGTTTCCACTTCCGCCACTTCTCCCAGCGCCGGATATTCCCGCCGAAAGTCGTCCAGGCGCAGCGTCCCGGCGGCCCGCCAGCGTCCCGGCTCCAGCTTCTCCAGCACAAACCCCTCGGCCTCCATCTCGTTGCGAATCTGGCCAATCATTTCCTCGAGAATGTCTTCCATCGTCACCATGCCGGCCGTGCCGCCGAATTCGTCGAGCACGATCGCCATGCCGCGCTGCTGCCGCTGCAAGCTCTTGAGCAGTTGGAGCAGGTTCATCGTCTCGGGCACGAACGAAGGCAGCTCGATCACTTCCTCCAGGTCCGTCTGCGGATCGAGCAGCAGCGCGCGCGTGTTCAGAATGCCCACGATGCTGTCCGTCGTCTCGTCATAGATCGGCAACCGCCGGTGCTTGAAACTCCGCGCCGTCGCCAGCATCTCCTCGATGGAAAGGTCGTCGGACACCGCCTTCATTTGCGAGCGCGGCTTCATCACTTCTTTCGCCGTGCGCCGGTCCAGGCTGATGATTTGCAGGATGATTTCCTTTTCCGATTGCGCCAGTGCCCCCTGTTGGTAGCCCAACTCGATTAACTCCTGGTAATCCGCATCGGTAAAAGCCAGGCCCGAGGACCACGTTCGGGGAGTAACCGCCGCGAGAATCGCCGCATTCATCTTCTGCGCCACGCGGCAAAGTGGCAAGCTCAGGCTCACCGTGAAGGCCAGCGGCCGGGCCACGCGCAACGCCCATTGCTCCGGCCGTCGCACCGCCATGGTCTTGGGCAAAACCTCGCAACCAATCAGCAGGAGCGCCAGCAACCCCGCGGTGGTCAGCCCCAGGCCCAGCGGCCAGCGCCCAGCCAGCGCGCCCCACAACGCGGCCGCCAGCATCCCGGCGCTGGCAAAGGTGTTGCCCAGCACCATCGTGGCAAGCAGATCCTGCGGCTCGGCCAGCAATCGCTGCACGATCCTCCCGGCCTGCGGCGCCCGTTCCGCCAACTGCCGCACCTGCCATTTGCTCAGAGAAAACCAAGAGGTCTCCGCGAGCGAAAAAAAGAAACTTGCTCCGGCGCAAAGCAAAACCACCACTGCGGCTGCCAACGGGGCGTGGGCCATGCCCCCATCGTGCCGGAAACTCTCCTCCAAGGCAAATGGAACCGAACGCAGTAGCGTAAAGTTCCTATCAATTCACGCGACCAGAACCGCTCCGCCAGGATGGCGCCCTTGCTGCCGCTGCTCCAGAAACGGGGACTCCACGTCAGGGACCAATCCTGTCGCAACGTCGCAACGCTATGACCGGAGGCCTTTCAACTTAAGTTGCTGTCAAATCCAGCCTCAATCGAACAAACACGAGCTCGCGCAGCAGGCCGTCCTGCGTCACCGAACCAAATCGGACTTCGCACGTGGCTCGACCCAAACGGACCGGGTATCATTGGTCGGGATGTTAACAGTTCTCTTGACGTTAGTCAAACCACTTTTCCGCCCAAACAGCCCTCAGCAGCGGCTCGTCGAACCCCGAACCGTCTGGTCGTCGGAATGCCGAAGCCAAAGCGTTGTGCGGCGTCTCTCTCGGGTGCTAAGGGGTGGCATAATGGGTGAACGATTTTTGCAAGATCGGCCCCTTCGTTCGTAAATGCTATATATGGGCGAAATAATCCCTCGACCGTCGACAGGCTACCGCAGCGCTGCGGGCTTGAAAGCTCCTGCTGTTCGCAGCCACTTGTCCCGCCAGCCTTCGGACATTGAGGAGTTTGCCCGGGATCGCCTTGAGGCACGGCTCCGTGCCTCAGCGACGGTCTGCCACGGCGGCTCGGCGCTGAGCCTTGGCGGCCGAGGCCACGACAGAGCCCCCGCTCCCACCTGACCGACCCGATAGAAAGCATCGCATCACACTCCATGAGCACACTCTTTTTTGCAATAGGCTGGCTGGTCGTGATCCTCTTCGCCGCGACGTCAACACTGGCAATTCTGGCGCTAATAGGCAAAGTCCAAATGCCGCCCTCCTTCCTAAAAGTGTTGGTCGGCAAAGTGCTGATCGAAGGCGTTGGGGCCGCGCTGTTCCTTCTTCACGCGGGCGCACACGAGGGGGAACCGTACGACATCTCGGGAACGTGGTCTTACGCGCTGACCACCCAAACCAACACAATCCATGGGTATTGCACAATCACGCGGGACGATAAGCTTGGCGACATCACCTGGACAATGTCAGGGGTTCGCTTATGGCACCAGGACAATCAGGGTCAGCCAGAACACTACAGCCAGCCGCTTCCCTGGCACAGCGCCTGGGCTCATGTAATCGACAAGGCGGACTTCAAGTTCAGCACGTCGGTACTGTCCGACACCGGCTACATCAAGGGCCTGGGCGAGTGCAAGGTTCTGGCAACCGCATCAAAGGCGACGGAGATAAGTGGCGAATTTAACCAAATGATCCCCGGGGGCGCATTGGCAGGAAACATAAGATTCCTCCGGATCAAATGTCCGGAAGACGCAGACTGTCAACCAGGCAAATAGGCCCCCGCCTACGGGAGAGCCACTGGAACCCCGATTTGGCCACATTTGCACGTTTCCCCACAATCTAGCCGTCGAGGTTGCGCGCCAACGTAGCGCAAGCCGAAATCGCATAATGGCCGACAAGACGGTTGGTTTGCCAACGTTGCGAACCGAGACCACGTACTCCCGCGTGGTTCCGCCTACCCGCGTCAACGCCCGTGCCATTCGGGCCGATGACGGAACGTCGGCCAGGTGGGACGTCTCGACCCGCCGGAGCGTACATGTGTCAGTCCTCACTATTTACACTAGCCCGACTTCGCGGATTCGACCGCTGAAAAATTATTTTTGATCCGGCCAACCCTCGATTTGTTGGGGAATCTGCTGGCGGCGCTGTGAAAAAGCTCTGTAGTGCAGACCCACCCCCTTTTCACCCTCG
>Ga0209517_10004814_pt1 | contig 17524 bp, 7 predicted proteins | sample PeaSoiMetSII2010_FD_187695 | JGI IMG/M metagenome (GOLD analysis project Ga0209517, IMG submission 187695) | Peat soil microbial communities from Weissenstadt, Germany - SII-2010 (SPAdes) (version 2) | ecosystem: Environmental > Terrestrial > Soil > Wetlands > Peat | place: Germany: Weissenstadt...
AAGCCGACATCGATTTGTTGGCCCGCCAAGCCTCCCTCCGTCTGAGCCTGGATCAACGAATCGGCAGCCATGGAAAGATTGCCGCCGCGGACAGCGATACGGCCCCCTTGTTGGCCGCTGACGTCCACCATCGCACCCGCGGTGAAACTAATGTCCCCTCCTTTGGCAAAGCTCTTCAGGCCCGCCGCTGGGGAAACTTCGCTTTGGGATCGGACGCTGGTCAGATTAACGGCGCCGTCCGGGGCGGTCAGAGCCGCCCCGTTGAGGTGAATGTCCCCGCCGACCATCGACATGCCCTGGCCGGTTCCCACGTTGAGCTGTGCACCGTTGATGACGATGGACTGTGGGTTGGACTTTAAAAACCCAAAAGCCGCCGGCGCCGCCGTCGTTAGAACGCTCTCCGATGGCTTGGACGCGTTGAATTTGACGCCATCGGCGAATTTGAGGTAATCCGCCGTCGTGACGCTGAAGGAGCCCTTGATGTCCAGCGCGGCATCGGGGCCGAACACAACGCCCGCCGGGTTGATGAGAAAAAAACTGGCGCCGGGGATTGTGCATTGGATGGTTCCATCCACCGAGGACACGTTGCCTCCCGTCACGCGCGCTAGAACATTTTGCACGGAGTTGGGTCCGCTGAAAGTGGCCACTTCGCCTTTGAACAAGTTGAAGAAAGTGAAACTTTGGAACAGATTGCCGCCGACTTGCTGGCCAAGATTAGCGGTAATTTGGTAATTCGGCCCGCTCAGCGCTCCGGAATGGCCCCTGCTGCCGTCACACACAATTTGAGCAGGCAGCGCACAAGCCACCAGCGTGGCCGCGCAACTCAACACAGCTAACACCTTCATTCTTGTCTCACCTCTCCGAACTATCCGGATGTTGCCGCCCCTTATCCTTCTGCTCCTCCGGGAAGCTGGTCACCCAGCCGCCGGGCTCCAGTGGCAATCCGTCGTGGCCCAAAACGATGAAACTGCTCACGTCCCCGCCCAGGCTCTTGCCGCATTGGGCCGGAAGATAGGCTTCCGCGCTCAAGCCGGGCAGGCTCAAGGCCACCAGATTCCCGCTCAGCGTCAGTTGCGGACTGGAAATCTCCACCTTGCCCGGATTGCCCGTTTGCGACGTCGCGGTCACGGTGCTGCGCGTCGATTCGACGAAGTTCGGAGTGGAAATGTCAATCGTCCCACCGGTGTGGTAGGCATTGCCGTTGACACTACTTTGATTGAGCGCCAGAAACGGGGCGCTGATGCCGATGACGCCGCCGTTCTGCTGATGGGAACCGGCTAAAATCTGGCTTTGATAGAGCGACAAGGTGCCCGAGGAATTAACCTGAACTTGGCCGGCGCTGCCGCCGTTGGCCTCGGAATTGATGGTGCCCCCGTTCATTTGGACGTTCCCGCCGCTGACGATGATTTGGCCCGAATCCGACGGGGCAGAGCTGGAAGCCTCCGCCGTGATGCTGGCGCCACCACTGATTCGAATGAGCTTTGATCCGGTGACCGAAACCTCGCCTCCCCTGCCGGACCCAAGCGTTAAGGATCCAAGGTTCGCCTGACCTGACAATGAGATCTGTCCTGTCGCGATCACATTCACATCCCCGGCATCGCCAGTCGAGTTGGGGCCCGCCTGGCTAGAAACGCCGGAAGAAGCACCGCTGCAGAAAAGCGACCCTGCCCAAACGTTAACGCTGCCAGCCTTGCCGCCGCCATATGTATCTGTAGAAATCTCGGCGTTGTTGAAAAGGGCAACTTGGTCGGTCACCCGGACCGAGACGGTTCCAGCATCGCCACCCGCGCCGAAGGCATCCGACTCGCTGCTAATGCCGCAAAACCCGGACGTATTCATGCCATTCATCGAGAGCGTCTTCGCGGCGACGGTGACTTGCCCAGCGTTGCCGATGCCTACGGTATCGGAAGAAATGTAGGCATCGCCTGATATCGAAATGCCACCGGTCACCTGCACGGTCACGAGGCCGGCATTCCCCACTGCGCCAGCGTCTGACTCGCTCGAGATGTGAGTATCATTGCCGCGCTTGTCTCCCCTAAGCGCTAAAGTGCCCGCTGACACATTGACCTGGCCGGCTTGGCCCTGACCCCATGTATCAGAACCGATAGCCCCAGCGTTTTCGATCAGGATCGGGCCAGCGACTTTGACTGTCACTGTTCCAGCATCTCCGCCCGCGGCGGTGTCATTCGAGTCGCTGCTAATGCCGCAAAATTTCGAAGTCTCCGCAGCATTGATTGAGAGCGATTCTGCGGTAACGGTGACTTCTCCCGCTTTTCCCGTCCCGAATGTGCTCGACGTGATCTCGGCCTGGCCGGAGATAGAAACAGACTTGTTGATATTCACAGTCACGGTTCCCGCCGAGCCGCCTTCGACTTGGCCATGGCTTAACGATGCGCTACCAATGAATGTGACAAAGGCATTATCGTTTCCTTTGAGAACCAACGATCCGGCGGTCACTTTCACCCCGCCCGCCGCACCCGCCCCGAACGTGCTTGAAGAAATCTCTCCGCCGTTCTGCAAAGCGAGCCATCCCTTGACCGCGACGGCGATTGACCCGGCATCGCCTATGGCGCCCGCAGTCGACTCACTCGAAATGCCCGTGAACATGGCCGTTTCGCCGACGACGCCGTTTATGGTGAGCGACCCAGCAGAAACGGTGACTTCTCCCGCTTTTCCCGTCCCGAATGTGTCCGACGTGATGATGGCGTTGCCGGAAATAGAAGCAGAGTCGTCGATATTCACAGTCACCATTCCCGCTGGGCCGCCTTGGCCTCTGCTGTTTGAGTCGCTGCCAATGAATGTGACGGGGGCATTATCGTTCCCTTCCATGACCAACGATCCGGCGGCCACTTTCACTCCGCCCGCTGAACCCGCTCCATACGTGCTTGAAGAAATCTCTCCGCCGTCCCGCAACGCAAGCTGGCCCGCCGTGTTGACGGTGACGTCTCCAGCAGCGCCGGTAGCACCGGGATTCGAGAGACTGACGATCCCGCTCGCGCCGGAACTGCCGCTGCCGTCGATAGTGACCGAGTTGGCCCTGACCGCAACTTCTCCGCCGTTTCCGGGGCCATCCGTCCATGCGGTGAGGCTGGCGCCATCAGTCAATGAAATGGAGTTGGCTGTGACGCTTATTTGCGCGGCCTTTCCAGTTCCACTCGTATACGCGCTGATGCTGCTGTTGCCGGTCATGTCCAAGTCGCCCTGCAAGCCGACATCGATTTGTTGGCCCGCCAAGCCTCCCTCCGTCTGAGCCTGGATCAACGAATCGGCAGCCATGGAAAGATTGCCGCCGCGGATGGCGATTCGGCCCCCTTGTTGGCCGCTGACGTCCACCATCGCACCCGCGGTAAAACTAATGTCCCCTCCTTTGGCAAAGCTCTTCAGGCCCGCCGTTGGGGAAACTTCGCTTTGGGATCGGACGCTGGTCAGATTAACGGCGCCGTCCGGGGCGCTCAAGGTCGCCCCGTTGAGGTGAATGTCCCCGCCGACCATCGTCATGCCCTGGCCGGTTCCCACGCTGAGTTGTGCACCGTTGATGACGATGGACTGCGGGTTGGACTTTAAAAACCCAAAAGCCGCCGGCGCCGCCGTCGTCAGAACGCTCTCCGATGGCTTGAAAGCGTTGAATTTGACGCCATCGGCGAATTTGAGGTAATCCGCCGTCGTGACGCTGAAGGAGCCCTTGATGTCCAGCACGGCATCGGGGCCGAACAACACGCCCGCCGGGTTGATGAGGAAAAAACTGGCGCCGGGGATGGTGCATTGGATGGTTCCATCCATCGAGGACACGTTGCCTCCCGTCACGCGCGCCAGAACATTTTGCACGGAGTTGGGTCCGCTGAAAGTGGCCACTTCGCCTTTGAACAAGTTGAAGAAAGTGAAACTTTGGAACAAATTGCCGCCGACTTGCTGGCCAAGATTAGCGGTAATTTGGTAATTCGGCCCGCTCAGCGCTCCGGAATGGCCCAGGGTGCCGGCAAGCACAATTTGAGCAGGCAGCGCACAAGGCACCAGCGCCACCGCGCAACTCAAAACAGTTAGCAGCTTCATGCTTGCCTCACTTCTCCTGACTATCCGGATGTTGCCGCCCCTTATCCTTCTGCTCCTCCGGGAAGCTGGTCACCCAGCCGCCGGGTTCCAGTGGCAATCCGTCGTGGCCCAAAACGATGAAACTGCTCACGTCCCCGCCCAGGCTCTTGCCGCATTGGGCCGGTAGATAGGCTTCCGCGCTCAAGCCGGGCAGGCTCAAGGCGACCAGATTCCCGCTCAGCGTCAGTTGCGGACTGGAAATCTCGACCTTGCCCGGATTGCCCGTTTGCGAAGTCGCAGTCACGGAGCTGCGCGTGGACTCGACGAAGTTCGGAGTGGAAATGTCAATCGTCCCACCGGTGTGGTAGGCATTGCCGTTGATGCTGCTTTGATTGAGCGCCAGAAACGGGGCGCTGACGTCGATGATCCCGCCGTTCTGCTGATGGGAACCGGCTAAAATCTGGCTTTGATAGAGCGACAAGGTGCCCGAGGAATTCACCTGGACCCGGCCGGCGTTGCCGCCGTTGGCCTCGGAATTGATGGTGCCCCCGCCCATCTGGACATTTCCGGCGCTGACGAGGATTTTGCCCGAATCGGAGGGAGAAGAGCTGGAAGCCTCTGCCGTGACGCTGCCGCCGCCGTCGATTTGGATGAGCTTGGATCCGGTGACCGAGACATCGCCTCCGTGGCCGAAACCGGTGGCTTGGGATGTGATTTCGGCGCCATGCCCTGTCACCACAACCGAACTGGCTTTGACGGTCACAGTACCGGCATCGCCCGCCGCGCCGGCAGATGCGCCTGCGGCGATGCCCGTGATGAATTTATTATTAGCACCGTCGCCGTTAATAACAATCGAGCCGGCGTTCACATTGACCTGTCCGCCGTTTCCGAATCCAAGCGTGCTTGAAGAAATCGCTCCGCCGTCCTGCAACGCAAGCCGGCCGTTGACCGCGACTGAGACTGAGCCCGCATCGCCTGTGGTGCCCAGATTAGACTCGCTCAAAATGCCCGTGAAGAGCTTTTCGCCAATGAAGCCGTTCAAGCTCAGCGATCCAGCAGAAACGCTGACTGTTCCCGCTTTTCCTGTCCCAGATGTGTTCGACTCAATCTCAGCATTGCCGGAAATAGAAACAGACTTGTCGATGTTCACAGTCACGTCACCCGCCGGGCCGCCCTGGCCTCTGCTGCTTGAGTCGCTGCCAATGGCTGTGAGAGGAGCATTATCGTCCCCTTTCATGACCAACGATCCGGCGATCACTTTCACGCCGCCCGCTGAACCCACTCCCCAGGTGCTTGTAGAAATCTCTCCGCCCTCATGCAACGCGACTTGGCCTTTGACTGCGACGGAAATTGACCCGGCATCGCCTGTGGCATCCGGATTGGACTGACTCGAAATGCCGGTAAAGGTCGTTTCGCCAACGAAGGCTTTTACGCTGAGCGACCCAGCAAAAACAGCGACTTCTCCCGCGGAACCCGCTCCAGACGTGCTTGAAGAAACCTCTCCGCCGTCCTCCAACGCAAGCCGGCCACGGACCGCGACTGAGACTGAGCCCGCATCGCCTGAGGCGCCCGCATTGGACATTGTCGAAATGCCCGTAAACGTCGTTTCGCCAACGCCGCCGTTTATGGTGAGCTCCCCGGCAGAAACAGTGACTTCTCCCGCTTTTCCGGTCCCAGATGTGTTCGAGTCGATCACGGCGTGGCCGGAAATAGAAACAGAGTCATCGATATTCAGAACCACGGTCCCTGCCGGACCGCTTTGGCCATGGCTTCTAGAGTCGCTGCCAATAGCCGTGACCGGGGCATTCCCGTTGCCTTTCATGACCAACGATCCAGCGGTCACTTTCACCCCGCCCGCGGAACCCACTCCCGACGTGCTTGAAGAAATCCCTGCGCCGTCCTGCATCACAATCTGGCCCTTGACCGCGACGGCGACCGACCCGCCATCGCCTGCGGCGCCCGCAGCGGACTGACTGGAAATACCCGTAAAGGACGTTTCGCCAACGCCGCCGTTTATGGTGAGCGAGCCAGCAGAAACGCTGACTTCTCCCGCTTTTCCCGTCCCGAATGTGCTCGACCCGATCTCGGCGTTGCCGGAAATAGAAACGGAGTTGTCGATAATCGCAGTCACTGTTCCCGCCGGCCCGCCTTGGCCGTGGCTTCCCGAGTCGCTGCCAAGGTATGTGACATGATCATTATCGTGCCCTTCCATAAGCAACGATCCGGCGATCACTTTCACGCCGCCCGCTGAACCCACTCCATGCGTGCTTGAAGAAATCTCCGCGCCGTCCTGCAACGCGAGCTGGCCCTTGACCGCGATGGCGACTGACCCGGCCTCGCCCGTGGCATTTCCGGTGGACTCACTCAGAATGCCCGTAACGGTCGTTTCGCCGAGGCCGTTTAGGGTGAGCGCCCCAGCAGAAACGGTGACTTCTCCCGCCTTTCCCGTCCCCTTGGTGTTTGAAGAAATCTCTCCGCCGTCCTGCAGCTCAACCTGGCCCTTGACCGCGACGGCGACTGAACCAGCATCGCCTGTGGCGCCCGGGTTGGAGTCGGTCGAAATGCCCGTGAAAGCTGTTTCGCCAACGCCGCTGTTAATGGTGAGAGACCCGGCAGAAACGGTGACCGAACCCCCTTTTCCCGTCCCAAAGGTGTCCGCCGAGATCGCGGCGTTGCCGGAAATAGAAACAGACTTATCGATATTCACAATCACGGTTCCCGCCGGGCCGCCTCGGCCGCGGCTGGTTGAGTCGCTGCCAATCAACGTGTCCTGAGCATCATTGTTCCCTTTCATGACCAACGATCCGGCGGTCACGTTCACCTCGCCGGCCGAACCCACTCCAGCCGTGCTTGAAGAAATCGCTCCGCCGTCCTGCAACGCAAGCTGGCCCTTGACCGCGATTGCAATCGCCCCGGCATCGCCTGTGGTGTTCCCAGTGGACTCACTCAAAATGCCCGTAGGGACCGTTTCGCCAACGCCGTCTATGGTGAGCGATCCAGCAGAAACGCTGACTTTTCCCGCTTTTCCCGTTCCGAATGTGGTCGACCCGATCTCGGCGTTGGCCGAAATAGAAGCAGATTTGTCGATATTCACAGTCACGGTTCCCGCCGGGCCACCTCCCCTATCGCCTGCCGAGTCGCTGACAATCAATGGGCCAGAAGCATTATCACTCCCTTTCATGACCAACGACCCGGCGATCACTCTCACTCCTCCCGCCGAACCCACCCCAAACGTGCTTGAAGAAATCCCTCCGCCGTCCTGCAACGCAAGCTGGCCCTTGACCGCGATGGCGATTGATCCGGCATCTCCTGTGGCGCTCGCAGTCGACTCACTCGAAATGCCCGTAAAGGTCGTTTCGCCAATCCCGCTGTTTATGGTGAGCGAGCCGGCAGAAACGGTGACCGAGCCCGCGTTTCCCGTGCTCCATGTGTCCGACGTGATCGCGGCATTGCCGGAAATAGAGACAGACTTGTCGATATTCACAGTCACGGTTCCCGCTGGGCCGCCTTGGCCCTGGCTTCCCGAGTCGCTGCTAATGGCTGTGAAAGGAGCATTATCGTTTCCCTTCATGACCAATGATCCGGCGGTCACTTTAACTTCACCCGCCGATCCTGTTCCCAACGTGCTTGCTGAAATCTCTCCCCCGTCCTGCAACGCAAGCTGGCCGGTCGCCTTGACGGTAATGTCTGCGGCAGAGCCGGTAGCAGCGGCACTCGATTGACTGAAAATGCCGCTCGAACCGAAACTCGCGCTGCCGTCAATAGTGACCGAGTTGGCGCTGACAGCAACTTGCCCGCTGTTTCCGGGCCCATCAGTCGATGCGATGAGGGTGGCGCCGTCGGTCAATGAGATGGAGTTGGCTGTGACGCTTATGTCCGCGGCCTTTCCAGTTCCGGTCGTATGGGTACTAATGCTGCTGTTGGCGGTCATGTCCAATTCGCCATGCAAGGCGACATCGATTCCCCTGCCATCCAAGGCTCCTTGTGTCTGAGCCTGTATCAACGAATTGGCATCCATGGCAAGATTGCCGCCGCGCACGGTGATTTGGCCGCCTTGTTGCCCGCTGACGTCCACCCTCGCGCCGCCGGTAAGATCAATGTCGCCTCCCTTGGCAAAGCTCTTCAGGTCAGGCGTTGCGGAGCCTTCGCTTTTGGATTGGACGCTGGTCAGGTTAATGGCGCCGTCCGGGGCGCTCAACGCCGCCCCGTCCAGGAGAATGTTCCCGCCGACAATCGACATGCCCTGCCCAGCTCCGACGCTGAGTGTTGCGTTGTTCATGGCGATGGGTTGCGGCTTGGGCTTCAAGAACCCAAAAGCCGCCGGCGCCGCCGTCGTAAGCACGCTGTCGGATGGCTTCAACGCGTTGAACTTGGCGCCATCGGCGAATTTAAGGTAATCAGCGGTCGTGACGGTGAAGGAGCCTCTGATGTCCAGCGACGCATCGGGGCCGAAGAGCACGCCCGCCGGGTTGATGAGGAAGAAACTCGCCCCGGGTATGGTGCATTGAATAGTTCCATCTACGGAGGATACGTTGCCTCCGGTGACACGGGCCAGCACGTTTTGCACCGAAGCCGGGCCGCTGAAGCTAGCCACATCGCCTTTGGCCAGGTTGAATGAGCTGAAGCTATGGAACAAATTGACTCCGGACAGAGAGCCCAAATCCGCCGTGATCTTGAAATTCGGGCCGGTCAGCGCTGCGGAATGGCCCATAGTGCCGTCAAGCACAATTTGAGCAGGCAGCGCAAGAGGCAACAGCGCCCCGGCGTAACTCAGCAAACTCGGCAGACTGATTTTCATAATCAGCTAGAGCAACGAGACGTTTAGTACGAAGTGGAGGCCGAAATCCTGCGGGTCTCCATGCAGGTGAAAATCCCGAAAGGCATAGCCCCAGTAAATCCTCGCCGACACGCGCTTGCAGGGATTTAAGAGCAATCCGAGTCCTGCGCTTGGCAAGTCAGGCGGGTTCGGCGTGTGGTTGGCGTTCCATCCTTTCCCATAATCGGCGAAAGGCGCCAGTGTCACGTAATTCTCGCCTGTCGCGCTCGTCCAAATTGGCGCACGCAGTTCCAGGTGAGCGATGACGCCAAGGTCGCTTAGTTCAAGATTCTCTCGGTACCCGCGGACGGTGTTCATTCCGCCCAGGCTCAACTGCTCAATGTAGAGCAGCGGATCGCGGGTCCACTGCGCGGTTGCGCCCAGGACTAACTGCAGTGGCGTGCTCCAAAGACGGCGAATGTATTGCGCCTGGCCCTGCCACGATACAAAGCGTCCGTCGGGTGGCGTGCCATTGATGGTTGCGTGAAGCGCGTCCAACCCCCAATTGACGCTGGATCGCAGGGCCAAGGCCTCCGATGGGTCGTGGGCAATCCATTCTTGAAAAAACCGCAGCGCGGTCACTCGTTCGGTTCCGCCCGGCGCTTCAGCCGAAAACTCGAATGGCTGGCCGGACAGCAAGGTCGTGCTTTGCCGCTGTTCGGCTGTGACCCCGACCGCCACTTCCTGGTGCGGGGTTTTGCAGATTGGCTCGCGCAGCGTCAGCCCCCAATTCTCCGATTGGCTCGTTACTCCGAGAGCAACAAACGGCTCCTGAACCACCGCGTAGTCCGTTTCGTTGTAATAGATCTGCAAGCTTCCATCGTGGACCGAGATCGGGAAAGTGTAAGCAGCTCCGAAGTTATCTGTCCCGGAAAACTTGGCGCCCGTGGCGCTGCGCTCCGCGGGAGTATCGCGTAAGTCCAGCGCGTCGCCGAAACCCAACGGATCGACCACGGACACCAACACTTGCAAATCCTCTGCGCCGACGGTCGTAGGGCGTTCATTGGCAATTTGCAGGCCGGCGTGTACGATCGGCGCTTCGGCGACGGTCACATCCAAATAGCTCATGCCCGGGACTTCGCCCGGCTTTAGTTCAGCGTTAATCCGGCGGATGTTGGGATTGTTCTTGAGGTCCAGCAACTCGTCGCGAATCGAATTGATGTTCAACGGCGACCCAGCCTGCGCTCGCAGCCGATCTTGGATATAGCGAGTGCGCAAATGCTTGTTCCCGGAAACATGGATGCCGGATAGCCGGCCCTCGACCACGGTGAAAGTAACAATCCCATCCTTGAGCGGCTGATCCTCCAGGATCGCTCCGGAATTAATATAACCCGCGTTGACGTAGAACTGGCTGAGCGCGGACCGTGCCTCCTCCAGGTCGCTGCTGGTGAGGGGTCGGTTGACAAATGGGGCGACAACTTTTGCCAACGCGGCGCTCGTGAACGCCGTGTTGCCGCGAAACCGAAACTCGCGGACTACCATCGAGGTGGCGGAGGAAAGGTTTGAATTGGTCGAAACGCCCGCCGGAGGCAAGTAGGACGATTCAGTTTGGGCGCGCGCGGTGAAGCTTGCCGTCGCCACCACGAAGCCTGCGCAGAAGGCGCCCGGAATTGTCGTGAAAACAATTCGCACCAACGACGGGCGTGATGCTATCAAGACCACTGGCTCTGCGCAAGCCCAAATTAGAACCGCTCAAATTGGGCGAGCGCAAATTCTGCTTTTCTTTTGAGTCCGAAACCTGTAGGGTGGGCTCCGTGATTGGGGCACGTCATGGTGTCTGGCTGGTTTCGTTTCTCGTGTGCAGCCTCGTTCACCTCGCGGCGCTCGCAGAGACGATTCCCAATGCCGAGATCGTAGCCTGGAAACGGGCCACCGACCAACCCACGCGCCAAGGATGGACCAAGGATCAGGTAAACACGCTTCTCCGGCTAGCTGCCGCCTGGCAGCAGGCGGGAAACCATCGCCTAGCTCTGGAAGCCGGCCAGAAGGCCCTGGATCTGTCCAGGCTTTTCGACGCCGAGACCATGGCGGCTTGCAGGAGTACGATGGGGATGCTCTCCGCTCTGGGACGCGATCCCGAAACTGCGGAACGACTCTTCTCCGAGGCATTGGATCTCGCCGAGCGTTCTTCATCGGAAGCTCTCCATGCGGATGTTCTCAATCAATTCGGCAATTTTCGCGCCCTCGAGGGCAAATATGCCGAAGCTCTCGAGCTCTATTCCAAAAGCGCGGAAGCGGCAACTAAGAACGAGGATCCCGAAGCTCAAGCCCGAGCTTATGCCAACGGCGCGAAAATGGCCGCCTACGATTCCCAGTGGAACGAATTTGCCCGGCTGGCCCCCTTGGCACGTGGCTGCCTCGCGCAGGTCAGGTCGCCGAGCCAAAGGTCGTCGCTTCTTCTCTGCGTGGGCCAAACCGCCCAATACGCCGCTGGAAAGAGCGAACCACGCCGCAGCGAGCTTCTCTTGCAGGCCAGCGAGGATTTCCGCGCTGCCTTCAAGCTGGCCGAGCAATCGAACGATTCCCGCTTGGAAAGCTACAGCCTGGGGTACCTGGGAGAACTCTACATATTGGACCACCAATGCAAGGAGGCCCTTCCTCTGCTCAGCCGGGCCGCATTCCTTGCACAGGCGATCCAGGCGCCAGACCCTTTGTATAAGTGGGAATGGGATAGCGCCCGCGCCCGTCGGGCCTTATCCCAAACCGATTTGGCGATTCAGCAATACCGCCACGCGGTCCAAACTCTTCAACCCATCCGCCATGATCTCATCATGAGTCTCGACAATCAGCAACATCCAGCATCCTTTCGCGAAGCGGTCGGCTCCGTTTATTACGAGTTGACCGACCTCCTTCTGGCTCAATCGGCCGAAGAAAAGGATCCCGCCGGAGTGCAACGCCTGCTGGGACAAGCTCGCGAAACGCTCGAATTGATGAAAACGGCTGAATTGGAGGATTACTTTCGCGACGAATGCTGCGACATTGCCCGCAACAAAATGGCCGTGGTGGACCGGGTCGCACCAGGAACGGCCGTTCTTTATGTGATTGGCTTGCCAGATCGCATTGAAATCCTATTGGGAATCTCGAGCGGATTAGAGCGATTCACCGCGCCGCTGCCGGAGGCGCACCTCGAGCAAACTGTCCGCCGTTTCCGCGAGGCGCTGGAGAACCAGGCGACGGAGGATTTCCTGGCGCCTGCCCAACAACTCTATCGCTGGCTGATCTCGCCGGTTCTTCCGTCCTTGGAGTCCAATCACGTGGACACGATTGTCTTCGTACCGGACGGCGCCTTGCGGATGATTCCTCTCTCGGCCCTGCACGACGGCCAGGATTTTCTGATCAGCAAATTCGCGGTTGCCGTCACGCCAGGGCTGACCCTGATGGATCCAAAGCGGTTGCAGCAACAACGGAGCCGAATCCTCCTGGGCGGCATTTCGGAAGCAGTACAAGGTTTTCCGCGCCTCGACTTCGTTCCGGAGGAGCTTGGGAACGTTCACTCCCTTTACGGAGGAATGATCCTCACGAACAAAGACTTCCTTACGAGGCGCGTCGAGGATGAAGTCCAAAAAAGCGCCTACTCCATTATCCACATCGCCTCTCACGCCGAATTCAATTCCGATGCGCGCAAGACCTTCTTGCTCACTTACGACAGCCACCTGGACTTGAACTCCTTGGAAACCATGATTCGTCCTAGCCAATACCATGGACACCCGGTGGAGTTACTGACTCTGAGCGCCTGTCAAACTGCCGCCGGCGATGATCGCGCCGCCATGGGGCTGGCGGGCATCGCCCTCAAGGCCGGCGCGCGGAGCGTCCTTGCTACGCTGTGGTCGGTGAATGATCAAGCCTCGACCGCCTTGGTTTCCAGGTTCTACCAACAGTTGCAAAACCCGGACATCACAAAGGCAAAAGCTCTGCGCTTGGCCCAGATGAGCTTGCTCTCGGGCGGCGCCTCCTTTGTCAATGCGGCCGAGCAGAATCGCGGCGTTCGGCTCCAATCTCAGGAGCAGGGGCTGAAGCCAATGGCGGGTTATGAGCGCGGTCCATACGCCCACCCCTACTACTGGTCAGGCTTCCTGCTCATAGGCAACTGGCTTTGATTAGAACATTATGCGCCCAAAACCGTATTTGGGAGTTCTGTTGGTAGCCACCGGTCTTGTTCCTTTTGAAATGGCTTCGATGAAGTTTGAGAATCAAGTTCGAAAATAATCCTTGTTAACAGATCCACCGGGTCGAGCTGGGCCTTGCCCCGGGAGCAGGAGGTTGCGATGACGAGAAAAAATTGCCGAAAAAGTCTGGTGGTCGGCTTGCTTGCTCTTTCGAGCGTTGCCGGGCTTGCGCCTTCGGGCCTGGCCGAGACGCGCCGAGCGCTGCTGGTGGGCATTAGCACCTATGCACTGAGCGGCCCGAACGGGAATCCGGCACAATCTGGCGGTTGTCGCGACAACTATCCTAACCTGGACGGTTGCCTCAACGATGTTGAAGCGATGCAGCAGGTTCTGATTTCTTCGAGGTTCGGTTTTGAGCCGAACAATGTCCGAATGCTGACTAATTCGAGTGCTACGCGGGAGCACATCCTGGCTCAAATTCGGGAACAGTTTATCGAGCGGGCGGCCAAAGGAGACTGCTGCTTCTTTTATTTTGCCGGACACGGCTCACTGATCCGCAATTTAAAGTCCAATAAACCGAGCGGCATGGACTCGACCATTGTGCCGGCCGATTCCTACCTGGGGGCGATGGACATACGGGACAAAGAGATCGCGCGGTTATTTAACCAAGCGCTAGACAAAGGGGTCATACTAACGGCGGTTTTCGATAGTTGCCACAGTGGGTCAATTGCGCGCGGGGTTCCGAAGGCGCAAAAAAGCCGGGTGCTGCGGCCGTGCACCATTGTAGTTTCGGATGCTCCCGACCCCGGAAAGCCTCCGGAGCAGCGCGGGGCCTTGATCATTTCCGCCGCCCAGGATTACCAATCGGCTTACGAGGACCCGGTCAAACCGTACGGCCAATTTACGCTAGCATTCCTGAAAGCTTTGCAGAATTCGCGCGAAAATGCGCCGGCCGAGGAAGTCTTTCTAAGCACGGAGCTTTTCCTGGGGGCGCAAAACGCGGAGCAAGTCCCCGTATTAGCGGGGACACCGGAGCGCAAGCAAATGCCGTTGCTTGGGATGGGCAAGGGTAAGCGGGCCGGACAGGTAGTCGTCGGGGCTTCATCCCTGGACATGCTCACGCACCAGATCACGTTGGATGCTGGGCAAGCCGTGGGACTGAACGCCGGCTGCGAACTGCGCCGGTTGCCGCCGCCGGGCGAGAACACGAATCTGCCTCCGATCCGGCTTCGCGTTGTCCAGGCGCGAGGATTGGCCTCCTCGCTCGCCGAAGTGGTTTCCGGCACCTTCAAGCAAATCGGTCCGGGGGATCTTTTCGAGGTGGATCGCTGGGTTTACCCAAGCGAAGCGACCCTGCGGGTTTGGCTGCCGTCAGGAGAGCTGAGTTTCGCTGATCTCCGCAAGTTGGGGCCGGAAATAGACGCCCTACGCACGTCTGAGCGCATCCAGTGGGTGGGCGACCCAACCGACGAGACACCCGGGCGGTTCCTGACGCGGGAGCGTTCGGGCTGGGGCCTGCAGGGTGGGCCCAGCCTGGGCAAAGAGCTCGAGTCCGGAAAAGTCATACAACAGGCCTGTGCTGGCTCTGAGTCTAAGCCGAAACTGTTTCTGAGCCTCCCGCCCGCGACCGAACTTGTGCGGCAATTAAAGTTGGGGGAAGGGACACCCAATGACTCGATCGAGCTGGTTTCGGATCCGTCCAAGGCCGATTATCTCCTGGTCGGCCGGTGGCAAGATCAGAAGATTCAGTACGCCTGGGTCCGGCCCAACTCGATAAAAGAGGACGCGCAGCGGGCGCCGCTGCCCGTCAGGACCGACTGGTACGAGTTGAGCGGGGTCGGGTCGGTCGGGGAGCTGGCGAGCACCCTTGAGGAGAAGGCTGTAAGCATCGGCCGGATCAGGGCCTGGCTGACGCTCAGTTCCAGCAGCGGGTCCGGCCGATTTCCCTACCGGCTGGCGTTAAAGAACACTGAGACTGGAGCGCTGAAAAGGTTTGGAGACAAGGCTTTGGAGGGCGAATCATATGGACTGGAACTGCTGGCGGATGCAGGTGCAGACCTGGACCAGGGCGCCGTGGAGCGGCGTTGGATTTATGTGGTGTCGATTGATAGTTGGGGAAAAACGCAGTTGGTTTTTCCGCCGAACGCGCAAGGGAACGTGGGAAACCATTTGCCCTACCAGCCCGCGCAAGCCGGGGCTGATTATCCGGCCGAGATAACCTTGGGTGATCCGTCGCATCCGAAGCTATTCTGCATCTCCGAACCTTTCGGCGTGGACACCTACGTGCTGCTCACCACGCGGGAGGTCATCGTCGAGCCGGACGTCTTTAAGGGTGAAGGCGTGAGGACGCGGCGAGGCGCGCGGGAGGAGGAGTCGCCGTTGCAAGCGCTGTTTGCTAACCTGGGAGCGCGCTCCCGGGGTACAACGCCGACTGCGCCCGCTGTCCCCAATAATTGGTCGATTGAGAGAATCACCATCCAGAGCCTCTCCAAAGCACCCTAGGCAACGCGACGCAAATGGAAACAAATCCCAACGAAACCAAAGCCGGTTCTCTCCGGCGGGCCGTGATTATTTGTCTGGCCTTGCAAGAAAAAACAATTGCGCTGCTGCCCCACGAAGGTAGAATGAAAAAATCATGAGGAAGATCGCTTTATTTACCTTGGCCGGCGCGAGCCTTTGGCTCTGCGGATGCGGGTCTGTCGTGGTTTCGACCAAAGATGCGGCTTTGCCCGAAACGTCCCAGCCACTGACTTCGATCCGTTACTATTTGCCCAAGGGCCGGGTGCAAGTGAAGGCCGATTGGAACAAGATCATTCCGGGTTGGCAACCGCAGGTCTCGACTGTTTATGAGGCGGACCCCAGCGAATGCTACCGCCTGGCTCGCCATGTAAATGCATTTTTTGATGATCAGATTTTAATTCGGGCAAATCCGAGTTCGGGGCTGCTTGAGGCAGTCGAGGCGACGAGTTCCGACCAAACGATCAACGCGGTGGCAAGCCTGGCTGCCGCGGCCGCCTCTGCCGTTACGTTCGGCGCCAGCCTCTCGCCGGCTCCGATGGCCAAGGCGCGCGGGCAGAAAGGGTTGAGCCCTGAGGAGCTCAAGGAGCTTGAGGACATCACCAATAATGCCTATAAGTCTTCCTTCGACTTGCTCATCGACCCAGACAATCCTAATCCGCCCCTGCCGATGTTCCTGGTTTCGCCCGAGTTGGTCCTGGACGAGCAGCTTTATGGCCGATATGATTTCTCCCTCGTTCGCCTGCCCCCCATACCGGCGGCTCCAAATAGTACCAAATCGAGCACCAACTTTAATGGAATTGTCGTGCGGGTACCTGTGGCCTATGGTCTGACCATTACCGGAAGGTTCTACAAAGTCCATATAGGGGCGAAAACGAAAACGGAAGGCGGCCCTGAGAAGACTAAAGAGGAAAGCAATGCCGCAGGCGAGGCCAGGACGGCGGGAGGTTCTCCCTCGGGCCCGTTTACTGAGAGCGCAGAGTACGTCGTGCTTTTGCCCGACACCGACCGCAATTATGTGTTGCCGCTGGCCCGTATCCCGCTAGTGACCTCATCGACGAAGGTGACGCTGACCGGCGGCATGGTGGCATCCCTTGACCGCTCGCGACCAAGCCTTGTAGCGGCGGCGGCCGGTGTTCCGAAAGCCATCCTGGGCGCGTTGATACCAATTCCGATCCAAATTAATCAATCGCAGAGCGTCAGCGCTCATTCCACGGACAAAAATCCCGGTGGTTCGTCGAATGAGAAGCATCCCTGAGCCGAGGGTGTGCAAAGCCTTGTCGCCACCACAGGATCTGTAGCACCAGAACTACCCTCCTCACTAAACCGTCTTACCCCCTCACGTAAGGTCCGACGGGGGAAGCGGCTCAACTGTTCCAAACACTCCATAATGTTCTTCTTCGCGAGGTCCGCGGCAGGGACCCCTCGCCAACTTGGGCAGTTCGCCGGCCGTTGAACTGCCGCAGGGACAGACCTACTCTCGGCGAGTGGGCCGCAGTCGTTTGGGTGGCATGATTTTGAGGCGAGCATCCTGCAAACAGACAGACCATGGTCGATGTGGCCTGTTGAAGAACGATATGCAAGCGACAAGCCATCGTCCCGCCATACTCGCTGGCTCCAGTCCCCCGTCAATCTCCTTTTTGCACGAATCACGAGGCGGAGTCCCTTCTCCTCCTCATGCGAAACGGGGCTTATACCCCAACGACTCATGCCTTCTCGCATTGGAAGATAAAAGGTGGGATTGTGTGAACTGTTAGAACTGCGGCGAAACTCCTCCGGGGAGGCTCGTCCACTCCTTCATCGTTCCAGATCCCCCCATAGAAATTCACGGACTGTTCGGTGCCGCAGCGGCACCTTTGACTGGCTCCGCCTGCCTAAAACCGGGAGCGATTTTTGAGCCATCAACGAAAGGAAAATTATGAGCGAACAAAAACGGAATCATGATCTGAGCGGAAAGAAAGTTGCGATCCTCGTCGCCGACGGTTTTGAAGAATCCGAACTGCTGGAGCCGCGCAAAGCTTTGAAAAAGGCTGGGGCGAACACGGACATCGTTTCG
>Ga0209517_10004815_pt1 | contig 17524 bp, 15 predicted proteins | sample PeaSoiMetSII2010_FD_187695 | JGI IMG/M metagenome (GOLD analysis project Ga0209517, IMG submission 187695) | Peat soil microbial communities from Weissenstadt, Germany - SII-2010 (SPAdes) (version 2) | ecosystem: Environmental > Terrestrial > Soil > Wetlands > Peat | place: Germany...
TGAAATTCAGGATTTGGACAAGGTTTGTGAAGAAGTGCATCACAGCGTCTCGCTGTGACGCACGCTGATAAGCATTCTACTTCTTCGCAGCCCGTATCTTCGCCCAGCGTGCCCTTTGTGCCGCCGCGATTCTCTTTCTGCCTGCTGCTGATATGGTGCGCTTGGGTTTCGGCGCGTGACCGTTCGCCTTTGCCCATCGTGCTCGCTGCGCGAGGCTCATCCGCTTGCGAGCCGAGGCGGACATGCTGTGCTTCGGTTTGGTGGAATTACGCCAGCCGCGCAACTTGCCGGATGCGCTGGCGCTGGGAGCGTCGGACTACGCCACAAAACCCAGCAATACCGGCAGTCCCGCGGTTGCCATCGAGCGCATTCGCACCGAGCTCATCCGCAAGATCAAGGCGCTGTGTGGCGTAGCCCCCTTGAAGCTCCTACCACTGCCCGGGTTCCGTCCGGCAGTGAAAGTTAGACTACGTTCCGACGCACGCATCGAAATTGTGGCCATCGGCACGTCGACCGGCGGACCGAACGCGCTGACGGCACTGCTCCCGCAACTCCCCGCAGATTTCCCCGTGCCCATCGTGATCGTGCAGCACATGCCACCCCTGTTTACGCGCCTGCTCGCCGAGCGTCTCAATACCCTGGCCAGGCTCGAGGTGCAGGAAGGCAAAGAAGGGCAGAAATTGCACCGAGGTCAAGTCTGGATTGCGCCCGGCGACTATCACATGACGGTGGTTCGCAAAGGGACTGAATTCGTGCTGGCCATCAACCATGATCCTCAGGAAAATTCCTGCCGCCCCGCGGTGGATGTGTTATTCCGCTCGCTTGCTCAAACCTACGGCGCGAACGTGCTGGCGGTAGTGCTCACCGGCATGGGGGCGGACGGCACTCGCGGGTCGGCCGACATACGGGAGGCGGGCGGGGAGGTAATCGTCCAGGACGAAGCGTCTTCGGTGGTTTGGGGCATGCCCGGCAATGTCGTTGCCGCCAGCCTGGCCGATCGCATATATCCTCTGGGCGGCATCGCGCCGGAAGTTGTGCGTAGGGTGTCGATGGGGAGGGCTTTCGCCATCGCTGCCCGCCCGTGAACAACTTGGGAATTTATTAAACGACGCCCGGAAGTTTAGCTGGCGAAAGACGAAACGATGGCCATCGAGATTGCAAAAGTGAAGCCGGCCGTGACTCCGGACTCCAACCCGGGTGATCCGGCGTTTCTGAAGATCCGCGATCTAATTTACCGGATCTCTGGAATCTATCATGCCGAGGAAAAGCTTTATCTTCTGATCTCGCGTTGCGCGCGCCGGATGGACGCGCTCCGCGTGGCCAGCCCCTCGGAGTACTTGGAACACCTCACCACGCGCGGAAATCGCGACGCGGAGTTGCGCCTGCTGCTGAACGAAATCACCATCGGCGAAACCTACATGTTCCGCCACCCCGCCCAGTTGGAGGCGCTACGCAACTTGATTCTTCCCCAGATCCTGCAGGTCAAAGGTTTGATCAGCCTCAAACGTCTTCGCTTCTGGTGCGCCGGCTGCTCGACCGGAGAAGAGCCCCACACGCTGGCCATGTTTCTGCTCGAAGAAAAAGACAAGCTGCTTGCCGGTTGGACCTTCGAGATTCTCGCCACCGATTTGAACGATAATTCGCTGGAAGCGGCTCGCGCCGGAATTTACGGAGAGTATGCTCTGCGCAGTACCAGCGACGCGATGCGCAGAAAATACTTCAAAGATGTTGGCGACAAGAAGCTCCAGGCCAACGATCTGCTCAAAACGCAGATCCGCTTTGACCGCATTAACCTTAGGGACGACAGCAAGATGTTGTTCCAGAAAGGGATGGACGTCATTTTCTGCTGCAATGTGCTGATCTACTTCGACCTGGCTTCGAAGCGCCGTGTCGTGCAGCATTTTTATTCGAATCTGTTGCCCGGTGGCTACTTTTTCATGGGAAGTGCAGAATCTCTGTTCCAGGTGGACGATTCGTTTCGGCTGGTCCATTTCCCAGGGACGACGGCGTACTGGAAACCGACAGGCGCTCCGGCCGGTGGAGGCAAAAAGTGAACGCCAAACTACAGTCACAACTGCAAGCCCAAATCAAGAAGCTCGATTCGATCTCGAGCGCTCCCGCAATCCTGATGCCGCTTCTCGATATGCTGCGATTGCCTTCCGACAAAATCAGACTTGAAAAAGTGGTTGAGCTAGTCTCCTACGACGGGGCGATCGCGGCGCAATGCCTCCGCCTGGCAAATTCTCCTCTCTTCGGAAGGTGCCAGACCGAAACCGTGCGCTCCGCGGTCATGGCTCTCGGCCTCGAGAGAGTACGCTCGATGCTGTTCGGTTTGTGCGTGAATCGGGTCATCCCGCAAGATAAGTGGGTGATCGAGCCGGATGCGTTCTGGCGGCACTCGCTCGGCTGCGCACTCGTCACGCAAAGAATGGCAAAGAAAATCGAATATCCGGAGCCCGAAAAAGCTTACTTGGCTGGACTGCTGCACGACCTCGGGTTTCTGGTGAACTCGTTCCTTTATACCGAGGATTTTCGAGAATGCCTCCGACGTGCTGCCGAGCAGCACGCACCCCTCCATGTCATCGAAGAGCAGGTCCTCGGGTTTAGTCATTGCGAGACTGGGCAGATGCTCTGCGAGCATTGGGGCCTGTCAAAGGAGTTGGTGGACGCCGCTCGCTGTCACCACGACGTAAGCCTTCTGCCCACTGCCGGACCGGTGGCCTGCCTGGTTCACCTGAGTGACCTCCTGTGCCGAGTGCGCTACCTGGGCTACGGTTATGACGAGATCATGGGAGTTGATCTCGGCGGTGATGCGGCGTGGCAAACCCTGATTCGCACCTATCCTGCTCTTGAAAATATGGATCTCGTTCGTTTCACGCTCGACATCGACGGAGCCATGGACCAGATCGTCGCCACGGTGGATTCCGTTTTTGGAGCCAAGAGGATCGCCGCTCCTGCCACAACCTAACAGCCCGTGGCGGAATTGCGATTCGTATCAGGGCATCGCTTCAGCGATGCCGAAAGTCCTTCCGCCTGTAGAGACCGGGCTTGCCGGGGCTTGCCCGTCTCCTGTGTGCACTCGGCGCGTTGGTTCAGGGTATAGCAACCGCGAAGCCGCTCTAGCTAGCAGGCTGCGGAAAAACTCCATCGCCAGCCAGGCTTTGGGAAGGGCACGACTTCAGTCGTGCCGCAACTGCCGCAGAATCATCGCCGGCTTTAGCCGCAGAGGTCTGCTTTGGGCAGTCGACTTGGTTTTTCCGCAGCCGCTCTAGGCCATGAAAGCTTTATTTGTCCGGCAAATGGTTGAGGGCAATAAAAAGCGCCCTGAACATTTAAGCTCAGGACGCCTTCGGCAGCCCTCCCCCAGAACTGCCAAACCACGTGCTCATCCTATGTCCGCTTGACCCCACTGTAAATGTCACTTCCGTAATATAAAGCTTGCAAATTAGTACCCCGAGGGGTCATGGGCGGAGGTAACCTAGCAGCCCGTGGTGCAAGTGCTTTTCGTATCAGCGCACGACCTTCACAGCCTTCTGAAAAACTCGGGGTTCGACTCTGTTTTGTCGGGTTTTGACTTTGTTTTGAAGGGCTGCAGCTTCAGCCGCGCCGTAAGTGTTGCAAAATAAACAGCGGCTTTAGCCGCTCGCGGGGCGGGTTCTAACGGCACGGCGGAGGGGGGTTGCGAAAAAGCGCGGGATTCGTACCCGGGTATCGCTTTAGCGATCCCGTAAGTTCCTCGAAATCAGACGCCCCTTCAGGGGCTGACCGGGAGAGCCGCAAACCAGAACGTCGGAAGCAACCGGATCACTTCTTGTCCCAGGTTTTTCCACCGTCCGCGCTGCTCCAGATTTCGTTGTTACTGGTGGAAACAACAATCTCCGCCGGGCCACGCACATCCCCGTGCAAATCAATGTGAGTTACGTCGGAGCTAAGCGTCTGGCCTTTGATGGAAGGTTGCACCTGCACCCAAGTCACGCCGCTGTTGGCGGAGTGGAAGAGCGCGCCCGCCTGCCCGCCGGTCCATACGTCCTCGTCGTGGCTTGCGTAGCACAGCAATGGATGATCCGCGCGCAAAGCGTTTTGCCAGCTCTGGCCGCTGTCCAGTGACCGTTGCAGGGCGCCCCCGGTAATCGCCCATGTAACATTGTGCGCCAAAGTCGGGCTCGCAGGGGATGCCAGTTTCGCGGCAGACATCACATTCCTCGCTTGTAACTTGGCTGGCCCGGGACCAACAGCTGCTTTGGTTTCTTGCTGCTCATTTGTTTCGATCCCTTGCAGCGCCGGCTTTGCCTTTTCAATCGCTGGCGCTTCGTTCCGTGCCATCAGGCTGCCTTCGGGGGAGGGCGCGAGGGCTGCCGCGGAGGCTGCTGCAGAAACCTGGACGGTTTCAGTCGCCCCTCGACTTGCGGATGCATGGTAATCGAACGCTGGGGCTCCGGCCGTTGGCGCTACCGACAGCTTGTCTGCCCGGCCTGAGTCCTTCTTGCTGTCAGCAACCAGGATTCCGGGCTCCGCTTGCAGCGACGGCGTCACCACCTGTCCAGCCTTGAATTTCTTGGACAACCGCGATTCCGACTTTGGCCGTGCCTCGTCGGTTCTAGCCGTTGACGGCGATGCGGTTGACGACGATGCGACTGGCAACGACGGGACTGGCGACGATGCGATCTGCTGGTCGGAAGCTGGCGGCATAGTAGTCGCGACCTGCGGGTTTACGGAGGGCGGCATCGCCTGGTTCAGCTTCCCAGGACGGAGCAGAAGCACCGAGGCAACTACCGCAATTCCCGCTGCCAGCGCAGCCCAGCGCAGAGTTGGCCAGGCAAACTTTCTTGAGGTCAGCCAGTTCCTCTCCGCCTTCGTCAGAACCGCCGCCCGCACTGCTTCACCCTCGGCCGCAATCGGAGAGGCCACAATGTCTGCAGCCGGAAGCGCCAGGGCGATCACGTCGCGGCAGTCTAAACAGAGCGCCAGGTGTTCAAGCACGCCGTCGCGCTCGGTCGCCGAAAGCGCCTGCTCGGCAAAAGCCGTCAGCAGATCCGCATCCGGATGCGCTCGCTCGGGCCCGAGTCGCTCCGGTAAAGCTCGGCCCGGCAAAGCACGCTCCGGCCGAGCAGCCCGCAGGCGGTCATACACGATTTTGGGTACTTCAGTCATCGCTTCCTTCAGTCATTCCTTACCGTCGCCTGCGTCTTGTGCCGGAACCTTTCCCTCAGGGAACGCTTTCGCCCCGGAATCTTGCGTCAAACGCGAGCGCAAATTCAACCGTATGTCCCGAACGTCGGTTTCCAGTGCTTCCGTAGCCTGGGCATGGCTCATTCCCTGCGTGCGCAGCCCCGCCAGAATGCGCTTCCGGAGCCCCGTTGAGAGCCGATCAAGCCGCCGGCTGACGCTCGATTCGTGCAGCCCCAGCGTGCGCGCAATCTCGGCCAGTGTCCGGCCATCCAGATAATAAGACGCCAGCGTAAACCGGTCCTCTGACGAAAGTTCCGCCAGCGCCTCGTCGGCTGCGGCTTCCAGCCGTTGGTCAGAAGCGCACGCCGGCTCAGGAACCGCCGCCGCAAACTGCACACCCTCCTCCGTCTGCTCTTCCAGACTGACTGTGCGTTTCTGCTTGCGATAGCGATTGATGAACTCCTGCGCCATCACCGTGCGTAACCAGCCTTCGAGCGAACCGCGGCCGGTGTAGGAGACAAGCTTCGAACTGCGTACTCCATTGCGTGCGTTCACGCCATACAAATCCGCAAACAGCGAATCGGCCAACTCCGCGGCATGTGCGCTGTCGCGCGTAATGTGCAGCGCCATGCTACGCAGCTTCTGCCGGTAGCGGCTGATGAAGTCCTGCCACGCCCGCTCGTTTCCCGCGGCACATGCGCGCGCCAGCGCCAGTTCTTCCAGGCGCAGCCCGGCGCAGAAACCAGCTTTCTGTTCTGCCGAAGCGTGGGCCGAATTAGGAACCGAAGTTTGGGCCGAATTGGGGGGAAGATATTTGCGCAGAATTTCATCGAGGATGGCCGCGAACTGCTCAGCGCTCACGCCGTAGGCCGCAGCCCCGCTGCGCTCGTAAAGAGCCGTAGCGACGTCTGCTCCGTGGCCGGATTGGGCGGACCTTGGCATGTCCCAGATGATGCTAGCAATTTATTTGATGCAAGGACGAATAAATCGTGCGTTCTTCGATCAGCGAGCAGAGAAAGACACTCCTGGAAGACTCGCGGATCAGTCCCCCGGCACGCTCTATCTTGGCGTGCCGGGGCGGCGGCACAAGCAGAAGATCGCGCGTACGCGGGAGCCTCCGTGTCTTTACTGGTGTCTTTCCTGCTGGGAGGGCCAATTATGCGGCTGGTCATCGTGGTTGCTGGAATCGTTCTGTTAGTAGTGTCGGCGGTTGTGGTTCCGTGCCTGCTGCAAGCAGGCGAAGTAACGCCAGCGTCTGGTTATTCTCTGCTCAGCCCGATTCGCAGCGGCAATCTGACTGTCTTTCCCGTTGTAGCCAGTAAGTCGTATGACACGGCAGAGTTTCTAACCCTCGATGAAGGCCTGCGCAGCGGCGACGTTGTTGTAACTGAAGCTGGCCAGGCGCGTGGCCTCATCCGTCACCGTCCCGGCGAAGCGCCGACCATTCGTCCCGTACGCGACGCGGAAGTAAATCGGCTGGTTCTTGTTAATAACTCGAAGCGGCCGTTGTTACTCCTCGCCGGTGAGATAGTGACTGGCGGCAAGCAGGACCGCGTCATCGGCAAAGACCGCATCGTGCCCGCGGAGAGCGATCCGGTCGACCTGAGTGTCTTCTGCGTCGAGCCCGGGCGGTGGGTGCCGGCGAACGGTAAATACGAGTTCGGCAGCGCCGGAGGGGTTATTGGCGGTCTTGTCGCCGCTCCCGTCGTGCGCAGCAAAGCGATGGCCGCGAAAGATCAGCAGCAAGTGTGGGACAGCGTCCGCACTTCGCAGCGTGCCATGGCGGAGAGCGTAGAGGTTACCGGCGCCGCTCCCGCGGTGAATGCGACCACTTCTTATGCTCAAGTTATGGACAACAAGGAAGTTCAAAAGCAAGTGGATGCTATCGCCGAACCGGTGCAGCGTAACTACGAAAGCGTCATCCGCCAACTGCGCGATAAGAATGCGGTGGGCGTCGTGGTCGCCGTGAACGGAGAAATTGTCTGGGCTGATATCTTCGCGAGCACCCAGTTGCTGCAAAAGTATTGGCCGAAACTTGCCCGCTCCTATGCCACCGAGGCGGTGGTGACGCGCGCCAAAGGCGGCGCGGCCAGCCTCAAAGACGCGCAGAAGTTTCTCGACGACCTGCAGGGCCGTCACGAAACGGCCGAAACCGAGCCCGGCATCTATCGCCAGACGGAAATCACCGGTGACGGCTTCAAAGTGTTCGAGCTAACGTCGCTGCTGCCCAAGACGGGCTTCCCGGTGCACGTGGCCAAGATGGCTGACTAGGGCGATCTCACCGCCGAGACGCGGAGGTGCGCCGAGAAAATCATGGCACGGCTCTCTTGTGTGGGACCTGGCTGTGCCCCGTTCATGATAAGCGCAGTTCGGCAGCCTGCGCGTCGCCACGACAACTGGATTCACTACCGGATGGCCTGGTCTCTACGTCTGCGCCGCACGCACCAATCCCTTGAGCACGACGTCGTTCGTATCGTACGCCAGGTTGAGGGTGGGGAATTCGTCGCGCGTGAACCAGCGAACATCCGCCGCATCGCTCCCCGCTTTCAGATCACCGCGAACCGGACGACACAAGAAATCAAGCAGCACGTAGTGATACCGCACCCGTCCCTCTTCGCCTCGGATTACACGCTCATACACCCCTAGCATCTCACCCGCCTCGACCACCAATCCCGTTTCCTCGCGGGCTTCACGGACCACCGCTTCGCGCAGAGTCTCACCGCATTCGAGGACGCCACCTGGCAACGACCACTCGCCAAGCAGCGGCGGTTGTCCGCGGCAGATCAGCAGGACGCGCTGATCATCGTGATGATGCTCGACGATCACCGCGCCCACACCCACCAGCGGGGACTCAGGGTATTCACGTTTCATGCGACAGGTCTCATACAGGAACAGTATATGGTCATGGGTTAACAGTCATGGGTTAACCGTGTGCCGCGTCACCGCTTGCGCAAGAGCCGCCTTTGACTGAGGCCTCGCGAATTCGAAAGCCGGAATTACAATAGCCACCATGTCGCTCGACGAATACAAACGCAAACGGCGCTTCGAGGAAACGCCCGAGCCTCCGCCCAAGCTGGAAAAACAATCGCGGCGCCGCTTTTGCGTCCAGCGCCACGCCGCAACGCGCCTGCACTACGATTTCCGCCTGGAGATGGAAGGCGTGCTCAAGTCGTGGGCAGTTCCGAAAGGCCCATCGCTTGATCCCTCCGACAAGCGTCTGGCCATGCAGGTCGAGGATCATCCCGTCTCGTACTTCGATTTTGAAGGCACCATCCCCAAAGGCAACTACGGCGGCGGCACGGTGATGGTCTGGGACGCAGGCACATGGGAGCCGCTATTGCCAGTGCCAGTCAAGGGAGAGTATGTTCCGGGCACAGAAAAAGAAGCTGCCGCGATGCTGGCAAAAGGCGACCTCAAGTTTCGCCTGAAAGGGAAGCGGCTCAACGGCGATTTCGCGCTCGTGCACATCAAAGGCCGCGCCGGAAACAAAGGAAATGAATGGCTGCTGATCAAGAAGAAAGACGATCGCGTGGTCGCGGGATTCGACATCGACGCGTATGACACCTCCATTCTCACCGGCCGCACCATGGCTCAGATCGCCGGCGATGAAGGCTCGGCGGAATGGAAGAGCAGCCGTCCCGCATCGGGGGGGAGAGTGAAGGCCGCGTGGCTGGCGGACGCAATCGCACGCGCCGACCAGAAGCGAAAGGCTTCAACCGCAGTGAACGCGGAGGGCGCTGAGAGGAGTAAGCGAAAATCTTCTACCACAGGGGACACAGGGGAAAACAAGATCAAGGAACGGAAATCACAATCACGCGCCGCTGACGGAGACAGCCAGTTAGTCAACAAATCAAAGACTCAGAAGTCCTCTGTGTTCTCTGGGCCCTCCGTGGTGAAGGGTCTCTCCGGAGCGGAAAAGAGAGCTATGCCCGGCGTGATCCACCCCATGCTCGCGACCTCAACGACAAAAGCCTTCGACGATCCGGGGTGGCTCTTCGAAATTAAATGGGATGGCTACCGCGCCGTCGCTTTCATCGAAGACGGCCGCGTGCGTCTGGTGTCGCGCAATCAGAATGACCTCACCGCACAGTTTCCCGAACTCGGCAGCCTGCCACAATTGGTAAAAGCTCAGCGTGCCATCCTCGACGGAGAGATTGTCGCGCTCGATGACGAGGGCCGCCCTTCGTTCAGCCTGATGCAGCAGCGCACAGGATTCCAGCCGGGCAAGCGCCGCCTGCAACGGCGCGAAGGCGTGCCGGTCATCTACTACGCGTTCGATCTGCTCTACCTCGATGGCCTCGACCTGCGCCGCGTCGCGCTCGAGCAACGCAAGCAATTGCTGCAAAACCGGATCAAGAACAGCGAGGTCATTCACTTTTCCGACCACTATGCTGAGAAAGGTCTCGATCTTTTCGAAGCAGCAAAGCAGCGCGGACTGGAAGGCATCGTCGCCAAAAAGCGCAGCAGCGCTTACGAAGAGAAGCGCTCGCGCGATTGGCTCAAAATCAAAATCACACAGCGTCAGGAGTGCGTCATCGGAGGCTACACCGATCCGGAGGGCAGCCGCGAATATTTCGGCGCGCTCGTGCTCGGCTTGTACGACCGGCAAGGGCGCCTCATTCACGTCGGCCAGGCCGGCACCGGCTTCGATCAGAAGACGCTCAAAGAAATGTTTGCTCGCTTGCAGGCGCTCAAGACGAAACAGAATCCGTTTCACGGCGAGATTGGCGGATTGCGGAAAGTTCAATTCGTGCGGCCGGAACTTGTTGCTGAAATCAAGTTCGCCGAGTGGACTCACGAAAGTGCGGACGGCGGCATGAAACTTCGAGCGCCTGTATTCATGGGGCTCAGAGACGATAAGCCGGCGGAAGAATGCAGGCTGGAAGAAGCGGTCGCGAGCTAGTATGAGGGTGGCGGAAGGCGGCACCGCAGCGGTACACAGGTGACACCTTTCATCAATTGTCATCCCGAACGAAGTGAGGGATCTGCAATTTGCGGCAAACTGCAGATCCCTCACTTCGTTCGGGATGACAAGGGGTTAAAGTTCGGGATGACAAGGGTAAGGAGTCTTGAGGCGCAGGCAGAGTTTTTTCAGGCGTGTGCGAACGCTAGAACGCGCTGCCTCCTCCTCCGCCGAAGCCGCCTCCGGAGAAGCCTCCGCCGCCGAAGCCGCCTCCACTGCTAAAGCCGGATCCGCTGGAACTGGATCTGGGGGCGGAGACGAACACCTGGTGCATGTCTGACGCCATGCTGTGCATGGAGCTTGAAAAGAAAAGCGGACTGAAGCCGACGTAGCCGTTCGGCGAGACGTACCAACTCGGTGGATCCTTCACGATGCCGTCGAACGCTTGTGCCCAGTGGTGTTCGACGCCTAGCGCCATGGCGTAGGGGAGAAATTTTTCGAAGGTGTCGGGCGGCATGCGCTTGATGCGGTCGGCGTCGACGCGGTTCATGAACTCCTGGAACCCGAGGACGGCGATTGTGGTGCGCGCGCCGGTCACAGTCTTGGCCGTCATCTGGCGCGCGAAGAGCCACCAGATCACTGCGGAAACCAGAACGCTCCCAATCAGCAGCGGAATGGAATAAAACAGGTTCATCCAACCCATGACTTGCACGGCGACCACGAGGATCGCGATGGCTACGCCAGCGGCGATGCTGTAGCCATTGGCCGATTCCGGGTCGAGCGTGTAGATGCCTTTGTTCTTGAGCGCGGACATGATGTCCTGACGCACTACGGGAATCACGGTGTAGAAGCGATTCTTCAGGCTGGACAAGCGGGTTTCAGCGCCGCCCAGAAAAATGTTTTCCAGCATGACACGTTCGTGCGGTGTAAGGTCGGGGCCCCACTGCTCGCGTGGCTTCAAAAGATGGAACAGATAATCTTTGTGGTGAAAGACCAGGAAAGTGTCGACTTTTTCTTCGATTTTGATATAGCCGCGCACGGCCAGATCGACGATGGTGCTGGTGATGTCGCGGGGATGGATGGTGTCGTCGATCAAAGTTCCGGCTTCGGCGGGAGACATGCCTTTGGGCGGCTCGTACTGCGGGGCCACGGAGACGCCCGGATCGGGGTCGCGTCCCACGGAATACCAGAGGGCAAACATCACGGCGAGAGTCAGCAGGGGCAGGAACACGACGGGATTGCTGCTCAGAAACCAGCCGAACTTCGTGAGCGCGGACGGAGCCTTGAGCACTCCCTGGGGAATATAGATGTCGATGGTGAGGCCGCCGCGCATTGGAAGCGGACGAGTAGTTTCGAAAAGAACGTCGGCGCCTTTGACTTCGGCGCTCGCTTCGCTTTGCCTGGAACCGTAGGCGCCGGTGAAAGCCTGAGCGCGCAGTCCTCCGGCGGCATTTTCGGGCAGGGTCACGAAGGCCGAGGCGTGGTCGATGGGAACCGGCCAGTCGTTGCCGGTCACGTTCCAGTAGAACTCGTCGTAGCTATCGAAAAAGCGGACGCCGTTGCGCACGGAGTAATCGATGTTGACGACGCGCGTTGTGTCGACCGCGCCGGGAATGTAGATTTTGAGATCCCGGTAGGCGCCGGACTTGCTCGAATCGTACTTCAACTTGTTTCCGTTTTCGTCGGTCACGCTCATGACATCGAGAAAGAGCGTGTAGTTGGTTCCCTGCGCTCCGGGATACTCGACTGGAATGGTGCGATGAATGCCGTGCCACTGGCCGACGAAAGCGAGGGTGATTTTTTCGCTGACCAGGGCAGTACCATCAGCGGCGATGGAGATGGTGTCCTTGAAATCGGCGACGCGCCAGTTGCGGGACTGGGCAGAGGCGGTGACGGCGAGCGCGAGCAGTAAGAATAGAACGAGGAGTCGGCGATTCGTATAAGCTCCGCGGAACATTTTTAGAATTTCACCCTTATCCAGAGTTGCTATGGCCCCTGGCAACTGCCGAGCTGCGCTCGGCTTGGACGGGCGAGGGCGCCCGCCCCACACGAGCTCTAAAACTTCACCGCGACTGGTTCGCGATCGGCGGCAGCGGTTTCGAAGAACTGCTTCTGCTGGAAGCCGAACATTCCGGCCAGAATGTTGGTTGGGAAAGATTGAATCTTGGTGTTCAAGTCGCGCACCACGGCGTTGTAGTAGCGGCGGGCGTTTTGAATTGCGTCCTCGATTTCGCTGAGAGAATTCTGGAGCTGCGTGAATTCCTGCGAGGCCTGGAGCTGGGGATAATTTTCGGCCACGGCAAACAGACTTTTGAGCGCGCCGGTCAGTTGATTCTCGGCGGCAGCCTTGTCGACTGGGCCGGTGGCCTGCATGGCCATGGAGCGGAATTTCGCGATATCCTCGAACGTGCTCTTTTCGTGAGCAGCGTAGCCCTTCACGGTTTCCACGAGATTGGGAATCAGGTCGTGGCGGCGTTTGAGCTGGACATCGACATCGGACCAGGCCGATTCGGAGCGCACCCGCAACTGCACCAGGCTGTTGTACATCACGATCAGGAAGATGCCCAACAGAACTATGACTGCCAGAACCGCTAAAACCATGTGGAAGCTCCTCGATTTGGATTCAGGGGGACGTTAACAGCAAAGTTTCAAAGTTTCAAGGTTTCAGAGTTCCAAAGTTTGGGTTGAGTCCTTGAAACATTGAAACTTTGAAACTTTGCTTTATTGCCGGGGAGCATAGTATCCGCGGCGGGCGCGGACTTGCAGATCTTTTTTCAGGGCGGTGATCTCAATCGAGCGGTAGCGTCCGTCGGCGTCGAAGTCGGAGGGCTTATAGGAGACGGCGTACTGGCTGCGTAGCTCGTCTTCAATGGCGGAGAACGAGTGCGTGATGTCTTTCATCTTGTAGGGGAAGAAAGCGCGACCGCCGGTGGCGGAAGCGAGGTCTTCGAGAACTCTGTCGCCGCGCAGGATCAGGCCGCTGTCGTCGGTGGAGATGGCGTAGACGAGAACTTCGGCGCGCTGCGCCATTTCAATGGCCTGGGCGCGCGTGTGTTCGCTCTGATTGTCCTCGCCGTCGCTGAGGATGACGATCGCTTTGCGAATGGGATGGTCGGATGGTTCGCGCAGCAGCTTCTCCTTGCACGCTTTGTATATGGCGTCGTAGAGCGCAGTGCCGCCGCCATTGCTCAGGCGCTGCACTCCGGCAGCGAGCAATGGCACTTTGTCAGTGAAATCCTGGGTCAGGCGGCTCTCTTTGTTGAACCCAACGACGAAGGCACGGTCATAGCCGGGACGGAGGATGTGCTGCAGAAATCCGGTGGCTGCTTCTTTTTCAAATCCAAAGCGGCCCTGCACCGAGCCGCTCACGTCCACGAGCAGGCCCAACTCGATGGGCAGGTCGGTCTCGGGGCGGAAGTTGAGGATGGACTGCACGGGCTTGTGGTCGTCGAAGATGGAGAAATCGTTCTCGTTCAAATTGCGAACGAACTTGCCGTGCCGATCGGTAGCGATGAACAGCACGTTGACTTCATCGACGCGCTTCTTGATGGTGAGGACATTTTCGTCCGCCTCGTTGCTGGTGGCTGGAAAAGCAGCGGCGCTACCAGAGTCCAACGCAACGTTTGAAGCAGCAATGATGTAGGAACTGCTTTGGGCGCATCCGGAAATGGATAGACCAAGAACGACGGCGATCGCAAATACGATAAATGCGAATCCGCTCAGTACCAACCCGAATTGGTTACGCCTCGTCACTCTTTCGCCTAGCTCGCAAATCTTAATTCAGACGCCGTGAATATCGGAACCTTCAAATAGTTCGATGCACGCCGGGGGCCGAAAACCGCGAAAACACGATCTCCCTGACTTTATGCCGTTATCCTGCGCAAGTCCAAGTTACAAAAGGAGTACGCAGACGGTGCGTCGTTTAACCATAAGCCGATCAATAGGTTGGGAAGCTCGGTTGGCAGAGCCCGGAGATAGGGCGCAAAGCGGCAGCTCGACGCTGGCACGTGGAATGTTTGCGGAACTTTGGGGTGCGAACATCTCAGGATATTTTTTTCATGATTGCGTGAGCTCCGTGCAAAAACTTCTGAATGCCGACGTCTATGGCGAATCCAGATTGCTGTGACCACAGGCCGGCGCTCGGCTGGACGGGCGAGGGCGCCCGTTCCCACACGAGCTGGCCGGGCGACGGTGATAATCTGAACATCGCCGGAAGCTGCATCCGGCTCGGAGTCGCGATATGTACTTTGAACAGTTTTACCTAAGCTGTCTGGCCCACGCTTCTTACATGATCGGATCGGAGGGCGAGGCGGCGGTCGTGGATCCGCAGCGCGATGTGGACATCTATCTGAAGGCGGCCGACGAGCAGAATCTCAAAATCCGGCACATATTCGAAACTCATCTGCACGCCGACTTTGTTTCCGGACACAAAGAGCTGGCGGCGCGCACGGGCGCGAAGATCTACATCGGAGCGCAGGCCAACGCCGAATTCCCCATGTGCCACTGACCGACGGCTTTGAAGTGAAGATGGGAGCGGTGCGGATTCGCGCGCTCGAGACGCCGGGCCACACGCCCGAGAGCGTTTGCCTGGTGATTACGGATAAAGGCAAATCATCTGAAGGTAAATCATCGCAGCCCTGCGCGGTGCTGACCGGCGATACGTTGTTTATTGGCGATGTTGGACGACCCGATCTTTCGCGCACGCACACACCGCGGGAACTTGCGGGATTGCTCTACGACAGTCTGCACCAAAAGTTGCTGGCGCTGCCCGATGCGGTGATGGTGTATCCCGCGCACGGGGCGGGCTCGCTGTGCGGACGCGCCATGCGGGCGGAGCGCTCGTCCACGATTGCGACGGAGCGCCTTACGAACTATGCGCTGCAGATTGCGAGCCGGGAAGAATTCATCGCGCAGTTGACTGCCAACCTTCCGGCTCGTCCCGACTATTTTCTTGAGGATGCCGAGATCAATCGTTCGGGCGCGGCGACGTTGACGGAGTTGCCGCCGCTTCCGGCACTTTCTCCGGCCGAAGTGCAGGCGCTGTTGCAGCAGAATGCCAATGTCAATGTCCTTGACGTTCGTCCTGCCGACGAGTTCGCAGCCGGGCACGTGCCGGGGTCAATCGGCATTGCGCTCTCGGGACAATTCGCGTCTTGGGCAGGAGGGATTTTAGGGATCCATTCAACGCCGGTTCTGATCGGCGACACCGACGCGCAGATTGAGGAAGCCAGGCTGCGGTTGGCTCGCGTGGGCATCGAAGACTTACGCGGCTATCTGGTCGGCGGCGTGGCGGCGTGGCAGAAGGCTGGGCTTCCGGTGCTGAAGACGGCGCAGATTTCCGTGCAGGAACTGAACCAGAAACTGCGCGAGGGAAGCTTACATGCGCTCGACGTCCTCGACGTGCGTCGCGAAGGCGAATGGCAGGCGGGTCACATCCCCGAAGTAAAATGCCGGGCGCTCGATACATTTCCGCAAGGATTGCCCGCAATCGATGAGGAGCGTCCGATTGCCGTTCACTGCAAGAGCGGATATCGCAGCATGATCGCCTGTAGTTTGCTCGAGCGCGCCGGCCATCGTAACGTGATCAACGTGGCGGGAGGCTTCGACGCGTGGCATGACGCCGAACTTCCAGAAGTTGCGGAGCAACTGGCCAAGGCATGATGCGGCTTGTTGTCAGCCGTCAGCTATCAGCTATCAGTCTATCGTGGCGGCTTGCGCTTTTGCGATGGGTGCTTCGCGGCGGCTGGGAAGGTGGGGCAGGGCCGACATCAGGCGCCGGGTGTAGGCGTGGACGGGGGCGGTGAAAATCTGTTCAGTCGGGCCGCACTCGACAACCTGGCCTTCGTGCAGGATAGCGATGCGCTGACAGATTCCGGCGACCGAAGGCAGATCGTGCGAGATGTAGAGGATCGACATGCCGATCTCGCGATTGAGGCGCGCAAACAGCTCCAGGATTTCGGATTGCGTGATCACGTCGAGCGCGCTGGTCGCTTCATCGGCGATTAAGAGCGCGGGGCGGTGCATGATGGCCATGGCGATGAGTACGCGTTGCGCCTGACCGACGCTGAGTTGCGAGGCATGCTTGCGCAGGAAATCCGGGTCATCCTCGTCACTCGGCAGGCTGACACTTGCCAAAGCCGACTGGATGGCCCGGTCGCAGTCTTCAGCTCGGGCAGTGCTACCGGTGGCGTTGCTGTCGCTGTGCGCGCGCCACGCTTCCCTGAGTTGCGTGCGGATTTGGAGCGCGGGGTTGAGCGAGGCGAGAGGACTCTGAAGCACAAGGCTCAGGGAACGTCCGCGGAGGCTGCGCAGTTCCCGTTCGCGCATGGTGAGCAGATCGGCCCCCTGAAAAAAAATGTTGCCTTCTACGATGGCGCGCTGGCGGCCGAGTAATCCGAGGATGGCCAGCGCCAGCGTGCTCTTGCCCGAGCCACTCTGCCCGACCAGGCCGACGACTTCGCCGCGAGCGATTTCGAGCGAGATTCCGCAGAGCACCGGAGCTTTGCCAGGATAGCGGACGGTCACCTGCGCGGAGAGCAGGCTGCGTGCGGAATCCGGCGTCGGCGTCATATGACTCGTCCCATAAAATCTTTCTTAGGCGTGGTGTCCGGCACGCAGCGGCTAAAGCCGCCATTTATTTCGCAACACTTTCGGCGAGGCTGAAGGCGCGCCCCTTCAAAACAAAGTCAAAACCCAACTCAGCTATCGGCTTCGTTATCGGCTTGCCCGCGTGCTTGCGTTCAGGGTGAGGCGCTCAGCGTTCCAGAACGTCTGCGGGGAAAGGATTCCGGGGTTGGCGCCTTCGACCGCGCTGGAAACGGCGGACAGCGCATTCTGATTGACCAGGTAAATAAATGGCGTCTGTTCGGCAGCGATTTCCTGCACGCGATCAAAGCTCTGTTTGCGCTTCTTCGTATCTGCGGTGGACGCTTGCGCGCGCATCAGCCGGTCAATCTCGTCTTCCCAGGCGGTTTCCGGAGATTTCTGCTGCGGATTCCAAGCGTGATTCTCGGCCGAGCTCAGCCAGATGTTCATCTGACCGTTAGGATCGAGGTCGACATTGCGGAAGCCGAGCATCGCGGCCTCGTAGTTAAATTTCTGCGAAATGCGCTCGATGAGCGAGGGAAAGTCGAGCGTGACCACGTTGACCTTGATGCCGAGCTTCCCGAGATCCTCCTGCACCATGACGGCCATGCGTTCTCTCGGTTTGCTACCCGCATTGGTGACGATGGAAAACTCGACGGCGTTGCCCCCCTTATCGAATAACGCCCCGTTTTGCAGGTGGAAACCGTCGGCTTGCAGGCGCTGCAGTGCGGCGTCGGGACGATACGGTTCGGCCTTGAGCCGGCTGTTAAACCAGAATTTGTTGGCCGGGGAGACCGGGCCGACGGCGGGCTGGGCGTGACCATTGAAGACCACGCGGCTCAGATCTTCCCGGTTGATGGCTTCAGA
>Ga0209517_10004817_pt1 | contig 17522 bp, 16 predicted proteins | sample PeaSoiMetSII2010_FD_187695 | JGI IMG/M metagenome (GOLD analysis project Ga0209517, IMG submission 187695) | Peat soil microbial communities from Weissenstadt, Germany - SII-2010 (SPAdes) (version 2) | ecosystem: Environmental > Terrestrial > Soil > Wetlands > Peat | place: Germany...
ATGGTCGAAGACGTCGCGGCAACCGTCGTCTGGCTCGCCGCCCGCGACATCGAAGACAAGCGCGCCGATGCAGTGGTCTGGGACTTGATGCAGCAGCAGCCGATGACGCTCGGCGGCGTGATCGAATTGTTTTGCCGCTCGCTCGGCACCAGCCATTATCCGCGTATCCGGCTACCGTCTTTCCTGCTCGACCTCGGCGCAAAACTTGGCGATCTCACAAGCTGGCTCGGCTGGATGCCACCGATGCGGTCGACCGCGATCGCCGAATTGCGCCGCGGCGTCACCGGCGACCCGTCGGCGTGGATGGCCGCCACCGGCATTGTGCCGGCCGATTTGAACAAGGCGAGATTGCGTTCGGCGACCATCCAGGACAAATGGTTCGCGAGGGCTTACCTGATCAAGGCGCTGGCGATCGCGAGCCTTGTGGTATTCTGGACGGTGTCGGGCTTCATCGCCTTGTTCGTCTCCTATGATGCCGCCGCGGGCATCCTGCGCGCGCACGCCTTCCCCCCGGCGCTGGTCGCGCCGATCACGATTCTCACCAGCCTGATGGACATGAGCATCGGCATATTGATCGCCTTCCGCCGCACCGCAGGCTTAGGATTGGTCGCGGGCATCGTGGCCTCGCTTGGCTATATGCTGGGCGCAGCTATCCTGACGCCGGACCTGTGGATCGAGCCGCTCGGTGCGCTGGTCAAGACCGCACCCGCGATCGTGCTGATGCTGGTTGCGCTTTTGATGTTGGATAGCAGATAGCGAGGTTAGCCGTTGAGCAACCTATGGCCCGACGACGACGTGATCCTCTACGACGGCGTCTGCGTGTTTTGCTCGCGTTGGATCCGCTTCATCGCGGCCCGCGACGAGGAAGCGCGCTTCCGCTTCACCGCGATTCAATCGCCCCACGGCACGCGCCTTGCGCGGGCGTTCGGCATCGACCCGCAGGACCCCGACACCAATGCCGTGATCCATGGCGGCGTCGCCTTTTTCAAATCCGACGCGGCGCTGACGGTGCTCAGCCATCTGCCGGGCTGGGGCTGGGTGCGTTGCTTGCGCGCGGTACCAAAACCGCTCCGCGACGCCGTCTACAATCTCGTCGCCCGCAACCGCTACCGGATTTTCGGGAAGTATGAGGAATGCTTTGTGCCGGATGCGGGATTCAGGGACAGGGTGATGGAGTAGGGCGCCGTTCCAGCGCCGTCATTACGAGCGAAGCGAAGCAATCCAGCGATTTCGCCGCGAAGGAAGTATGGATTGCTTCGTCGCTTGCGCTCCTCGCAATGACGAGAAACGGAATCAGCGTTTCGCGTCCGAGGCTACCACCTCCAGCGCCGCTCTTTCCCCGCTGTCCCTCGCACCATGGGCGGTGGAGAAAAAATTCGGCGAGGTGGCTTCGCCGGCGAAAAACAGACGGCCGTCGACGGGGGCGGCGAGCACGGCGCGGTCGCCAGCGTGGCCGGGGAGCGCGTGCGAATAGGAACCGCGTGCAAACGGGTCGAGCGCCCAGCGCGATTCCGCGAGCGGTTTTTGGCGGCGGCGGTAGTCCGAGCCGAGCAAGGCTACGATCTCGTCGATCGCTTGTGCTGCGAGCGCGCCATCGCCGGCATCTTCCAGTTCGCGCGCAAAGCGGCCGCCGAAAAAGCCTTCGATGCAAGGCTGTCCGAACGGACGCAAGTGATAGCCGCCCATCGCCGTGCGCATGGTGGCGCCGCGCAGGTTGCCGTCCTTGGGCAATGATTCCGGTTGATCCAGCGCCAGCGTCACCTTGTCGGCGAGCCCGAGCGGCAGGCCGCGCGCGGCGTCAACCTTGGCAGGCAGTTTGGGGTGAAAGCGGATTGATTCGTCAGCGATCAGGTTGGTCGGTACGGTGACGATCGCCTTGGCGGCGGAAAGCGTGCCCCTGGAAGTTTCGATCCGCACGCGCGGGCCTGAATGATCGATCAGCGTGACCTGGGTTTTGAGTGCAACCGAACAAGGCGCACCATAGGCCGCCATCAGCGCGCCGTAGCCGCGCCGCACCCGCCAGTTGATGTTGGTGTCTTCATAGGCGTCCATGTCTGATATCGAGACCCGGTCGAGCTCGCTGCCGTTGACGTAAGTCGAGATCGCATTGATCATCGGGTTCCAGCGATTGCCGGGTTCGAGGCAGGCGCTCGCGGGGCTGTCGCGTCCGCTCCTCGCCGCTTCCTCGGCGCGGTCGTAGAACGCGTCGAGCGCGTCGATGAAGTCGAGGCGCTCTTTGGGCGGAAAGGCCGCATCAAATCCCTGCTCCCGCCACGGCGGGCGGGTCTTGTCGATTTCGAAATTCAAACGCCCGGCGATTTGAACGAAGGAATTCCGGTCCGCCGAATGCAGCCAGCCGCAGCCGACGTCGAAGGTGACGTCGGGGGCCGCCATGATGGTGTGGCCGCGTCCGCCGACGCGGTCGCGCGCTTCCACTACGATCAGCGAGAGACCGGAATGCTCCAGCGCGCGTGCTGCGCCAAGACCGGCGGCGCCTGCACCGATAATGGCGACATCGACTTCGGAAGCGAGCGGCATGATCTAGCGATTCGTCATTTGCAGGCCGCCTCGTCAATGGCGGATTCGTTTCCCGGACGCGGTGCAGCGTTCTTCACGATGCACCGCAGAGCCGGGATCGATAGGCCCCGGATCAGCAGCGCACCACGCCGCAAAAGCGGCGCGCTGCGCAGCATCCGGGGAACAAACCTACGCCACCGCCTGCTTGGCTTTTTCCGCGCGCTTGCGGTCGTTGGCGTCGAGGAATTTTTTGCGCAACCGAATGGATTTCGGCGTGACCTCGACCAGCTCGTCGTCCTCGATATAGGCCAGCGCCTTTTCCAAGGTCATCTTGATCGGCGGCGTCAGGCGCACCGCTTCGTCCTTGGAGGTGGTGCGGATATTGGTGAGCTGCTTGCCCTTCAGCACATTGATCTCGAGATCGTTGTCGCGGGTGTGCTCGCCCACGATCATGCCCTTGTAGACCTTCCAGCCGGGCTCGATCATCATCGGGCCGCGGTCCTCTAACTTGAACATCGCATACGCCACGGCCTCGCCCTGGTCGTTGGAGATCAAGACGCCGTTGCGCCGGCCCTGGATTTCGCCCTTGTAGGGCGCATAGCCGTGGAACAGCCGGTTCATGATCGCGGTGCCGCGGGTGTCGGTGAGCAGTTCGCCCTGATAACCGATCAGCCCGCGGGTCGGCGCGTAGAACACCAATCGCAAACGGTGTCCGCCGGAGGGGCGCATCTCGATCATCTCGGCCCTGCGTTCGCTCATCTTCTGCACGACGACGCCGGAATGCTCCTCGTCGACGTCGATCACGACTTCCTCGACCGGCTCCTGCCACTCGCCGGTCTTCTCGTCTTTCTTCAGGACCACGCGCGGCCGCGACACCGAGAGCTCAAAACCTTCGCGGCGCATGGTCTCGATCAGGATCGCAAGCTGCAATTCGCCGCGGCCCGAGACTTCCATGGAATCCTTGTCGGCGGCTTCGATGACGCGCAGCGCGACGTTGCCCTCGGCCTCGCGCAACAGGCGGTCGCGGATCATGCGGCTCGTCACCTTGTCGCCTTCGGTGCCGGCGAGCGGGGAGTTGTTGACGATGAACGACATCGATACCGTCGGCGGATCGATCGGCTGCGCCTTCAAGGGCGTATCGACGGATGGATCGCAGAAGGTGTCGGCCACCGTGCCCTTGGTGAGGCCGGCAATGGCGACGATGTCGCCGGCTTCGGCCTCCTCGATGGGCGTGCGTTCGATGCCACGGAAGGCGATGATCTTGGTAATGCGCCCGGTCTCGATCAGCTTGCCGTCGCCGCCCAGCACCTTGACCGCCTGGTTCGGCTTTATCGAACCAGAGGTGATGCGGCCGGTGATGATGCGGCCGAGATAGGGATTGGCTTCGAGAATCGTCCCGATCATGCGGAACGGCCCGTCCTCGACGGTGGGCGGCGCGACGTGGCGCAGGATCAGGTCGAACAGCGGCTGCATGCCCTTGTCCTTCGGACCCTCGGGGCGCTCCGCCATCCAGCCTTGTTTGGCCGAGCCGTAGAGAATCGGAAAATCAAGCTGCTCCTCGCTGGCATCAAGTGCTGCGAACAGATCGAACACCTCGTTGATCACTTCCGTCGGCCGCGCGTCCGGTCGGTCGACCTTGTTGATGACGACGATCGGCTTTAGCCCGACCTTGAGCGCTTTCGACACCACGAATTTGGTTTGCGGCAGCGGGCCTTCGGCGGCGTCCACCAGCACCAGCGCGCCGTCCACCATGTTCAAGATACGCTCGACCTCGCCGCCGAAATCGGCGTGGCCCGGCGTATCGACGATGTTGATGCGGGTGTCCTTCCACTGCACCGAGGCGGCCTTGGCGAGAATGGTGATGCCGCGCTCGCGCTCCAGATCGTTGGAATCCATCGCGCGCTCGACCACCCGCTGGTTCTCGCGGTAAGTGCCGGATTGCTGCAGCAGCCGATCGACCAGCGTGGTCTTGCCGTGGTCGACGTGGGCGATGATGGCGACGTTACGAAGCTTCATGTTGGCTCTATCTGCATCACGCAATGAGGGAGCGCGATCTCACCGGAAAACCGGGACTTAACTTTTCCGGATCACGCTCGAAAACTCTGGAGTTTTAAGGCGCCGGAGCACCCAAAAAGGAAGCCCGGCCGAAGCGACCGGGCACGCCTTACTCGTTGCGGTGCAATATAGTCAGAAAAGGTCAAAAAACAATGTGTTGTTTGCGGTTTGGTTAGCCGATTTTGCCCTAAAACCAGCCCTGCCTTGGCCGTTACCGGCTTGGTCGGCGGGATAGACCCCGCGCAGCACTTCCTCGAAGTGATTCTTGACGGTTTCGTTACACAGGCAGGCCCGCATCTGCTACGCCTGCGCCGCCTTCTCACCCCTGCTTCGGATCGAGCGTCGTCGACCACAGCGCCGTGTCGGCGCGATCGCGCAAGGTCACCGTCATTTGTCCGGTCGCGCCCTCGATCCTGACATGACCGAAGAACTGCATGCCGGCAGAGGGCGGCAGGTTTGGCCGCTCGGCGCCTGCGGCCTTGATGAACCTCACCTCGGGCCCGAAGGTGTTGTCGAGCTCGTTCGGTCCGAACGTTCCCGCGTTCAGCGGGCCGGCGACGAACTCCCAGAACGGGGTGAATTCCTGAAATTGCGCCTTGTCGGGGTTGTAGAAGTGCGCGGCGGCATAGTGCACGTCCGCCGTCAGCCACACCGTATTGGCGATGCCCGAGCTCTTGATGAAGCGCAGGAGATCGGCGATCTCCAGCTCCCGGCCGCGGGGCGGGCCGTCGCCTTGCGCGAACGCTTCCGAGCCCTTTTTGTTGGCCGCGTCGTCATAGACGATCAGGCTGAGCGGCATGTCGGAGGCGATCACTTTCCAGGTGGCGCGCGAATTCAATAGACCGCGCTTGAGCCAGAGCAATTGATCGGGCCCGAGGAAATAGCTGTCGGGGCCGTAAGCGGTCTGCAAATTGGGGCCATTGGGGCCGCGGTAGCTGCGCTCATCCAGCATGAAGACGTCGAGATGCGGGCCGTAGCTGAGCGCGCGGTAAACCCGTCCCGGCTCAACGATGCTTTCGCGCATCGGATACATCTCGTGGAAGGCGCGCGCCGCGCGCGCGGCCAACAGATTGATGTCGCGCACCTTGTAGGCGGCGGGAAGCTCCTTCGATGCCGACCAGTTATTGGTGACTTCGTGATCGTCCCACTGCACGAAGATCGGCACCTCGGCGTTGAAGGCGCGCAGATTCTCGTCAAGGAAATTATATCGATGCGCGGCGCGGAATTCGTCGAGCGTCTCGGCGACTTTTGCCTTTTCGGGGATAGTGATGTTTTTCCAAAGCTTGCCGTCGCCCAACCTGACTTCGGGGGAAATGATGCCATCGGCGTAGACGGTGTCGCCCGAATGCACGAAGAAATCCGGCCGGTGCTTGCGCATAGCGGCGAAGGTGACCATGCCGCCATCGTCGGGATTGATCCCCCAGCCCTGTCCGGCGACATCGCCGCCCCAGACGAAGCTGACGTCGCGTCGGTTGGCCGGCGCGGTGCGGAAGCGGCCGGTCACCGGCTCGCCGGAAATATCGGGATGCGAGAGATCGCGGAACTTGACGCGGTAGAAAATATCCTGTCCGGCGGGCAGGTTCTCGATCAGCATCTTCGCGGTGAAGTCGCTCTCCGGCAGTGCCGCGATCGGCGGCAGGGCCCTCGCATTGCTGAGGGATTCGGTGGTCGCGACCTCGACCAGCATCTGCGAGGGCCGGTCGGCGCGCGCCCAAACGACGCCGCCATCGGCGCTGACATCGCCGGATTGCACGCCATGGGTTACCATCGGCCGGTCGGCGGCGCGGCTGAGATAGGGTATCGCCATGGTGCCGAGCGCGCCGGCGGTACCGGAAATAAAGCGGCGGCGGGAAATCCGGCGATGAAACCTGATCATCGTGCAGGCCTTCAAATCCGTCGTCTTGCGAGGGGTCGCGCAGACAGACCTAGGCAGAAAATGTGACGGCGCGACGAAGCTTCGCGAGCCGACAGCGAACTTAAAGGGTCGCGGCCGCGCGGAACTGCGCGGCCGCCCTTTGCAGATTCTGCGGCATGTTGATCAGCAGCGCTTTACGGTCGGCCACCGCGTGATGGAATTGCTCGAGCGCGATATTGAAGGCGGTCAACGCCCCTTCCTCGACGGCGCCGTGTTCGAAGCAATGCAGCGTGTCGCGCAGTATATCGTCTGCTTCCGCCTGCATGTGGTCGAGTTCTTCGAGGGAATCGCTGCGGCGGGCGGCTGCGATCATTTCCAGGAGCCGTTCGCGAAGCGAGGAGTTGTTGGTGCGTTCGTCCTTCTTCAGATAGCCGGCGAACCAGGCGCCGATGGAGCCCATCGCGGACAGCGCCATCAGCCCCCACCAGATGAAATCGCTGTAGCGGTCAAGGAAGGTCTTTTCCTCGCCATCGACAAAGGCCGCGGCGCCAGGATGAACCGGAATAAACGCATCCTTGTCGGTATCCGGCGTTTCGATTTTCGCAGCCAGCGGAAATTCCGCCATCACCGTCCGGCGAATGGCGAATAGTTGCCGCGTGAAGGCGGCGATCGTGATTTCCGAGAGATCCTTGCGCGCGACAATGTGGTGGGCGAAGCTGATCGTCTTGACTTCCTCTTCGGGGCGGTCGGGCGAGCCGCCAAAGGCGCCGGCGGGAATTTCGGAGGCCTCGTACATCGGGTGATTTTGTGCGATCGCCTCCGCCGAATCGATCGCGAGGAAGGTGGGCGAACGGCCGTCATGCGTCGAGGCCGCGATCGCTTCGGTCGTAATCCTGCTGTTGACGGGGCCTGCGGTGAGATAGGCGTCCGCCTTCTGGCCGTGGATCGCTTCGGCGGCCTCGCTGGTTGGAAACTGGACGACCTCGACCTTGTTCGGGTCGATGCCATATTGCTTCAGGATCACCTTGAGCAGGTCGACATTGGCCTGGGTGCGGCCGATGACGCCGACGCGGCGCCCCGAGAGTTGGCCAATCTTGGTGATCTTCGCGCCGGCCTTCTTGCCCTTCATGGCCGGAGCCACCCACAATACCGCGACGTTCTTGCGCAGCGTCGCCACGGCTTGCGCATTTTTCGGTACATTGAGATCACCGCGGATGATGGCGAGATCGGCCCGCCCCTCCGCCAGCGCCTGGGCGCTGGCGCTGGCGCCGTCGGTTTGAATAGGCCGCAAATGAATTTGGCTGTGGGCCTGGGCAAAGCCCTGGGACAATGCCTGAACCACCTTGAGGTCGTCGCTGTTGGCAGGCCCGACCGCGATCCGCAGGGCCACCGGCCGCATCTCGAAATAATAGCCACCCGCCAGTATGCCGATGATGGCAAGGATCGCGGCCAGCACGACGAACATCATGCTCCGCTGCGTCGAGCGGGGAGGCGGCGGCGCCTTCGGCGGCTCGGCCAGGCTCGGCGCCCCGGCGAGGTCAAGTCCGCTGGTCATCGATCGGGAAAACAGCCGGTTCAGGTCCAATTTGGTCTGCCAAATGCGGTTGGATGGGGGTTCTAGCAAATTTCAGGCCGCCGCGTAATTGCAACGGCGTCATGGTTACCGGCCGGCTTTGGAGGCCGGGGCCGGTTTTTCGCCGCCCGGCGTGGATCATACAGGTAGCGTTCGATGTTAAGGTAGGTTTCCCGGTCAAACAGGAGGGAATTGTGGCGGAGCGGTTATCATTGGAGGCGCGAAAATCGGCCCTGAAGGGCCTGTCCGGCTGGAACGAGGTAGCAGGCCGGGAGGCGATCGCGCGAACCTTCGTGTTCAGGGATTTCAACGAGGCGTTTGGGTTCATGTGCCGTGCCGCGCTGGTGGCCGAAAAGAACGACCATCACCCGGAATGGCGCAACGTTTACAAGACGGTGGAGGTGGTTCTGGCGACCCATGACGCCGGCGGCGTCACCGCGCTCGACATCGAGCTTGCCAAGGCCATGAACGCGATCGCGGCGCAACTTGGGGTAGCCTGATCCGGCTCGTTCCTCTCGTCTTGCAGGCGTGATGCGAGATACCCAGCTAGGAGCGTATCCGAAAGAAACGTGCTTCCGCGGCGAAGCTATTGCCCGTTCATTCTGCCCATGTCGGGCAGAAGTTGGAAGTCCACTACCGGTATCATCCATATTTCGGCCGCAAGGTCTTGGTGCGTCGCGTTTCTTAGCGTGCAAGGGCCGGCGGGCATCGTGGTATCGATCGCCGGTTGGATGCTCGATCCTGTGATTTGCGCCGGAATGACAATCGGCGCGCCGCGCGTCGATCTGGCCGCACTCGTCGAGTTGGAGCGGCTATTGATCGGTACGGCCAACCCCGCACACTCCCGGAACGATGTCGCAATCGTTCGGGAGGAAGGCAATGAAGTCTCTGAGATTGCCGGCGGTGGCGCCGAGCCGGCAGATGAACTTCTTATTCGACAACAGCCGGCTGGAAGGGGTGGCCTCCGCCGAGCGGGACAAGGTCATCTCGGTGCTGGCCCAGATCCTCATGCAGGCGGCCGGCCTCAGCGTCGAGGAGCTTGAAGATGACCAGCGCTGAGGTGATTTCGGCGGCCGTTCTCAAGAGGAAGGCTGTCGTGTATGTGCGCCAGTCGACGCAATCCCAGGTTATGACCAACCTGGAGAGCAAGCGGCGCCAGTATGATCTGGTCGATGTCGCCCGCCAACACGGTTTCGTCGATGTTGAAATCATCGATGATGATCTCGGCCGCTCGGCAAGCGGAACGGTGGCACGCCCCGGCTTCGACCGCCTGGTCGCATGGCTGTGCGCCGGCAAGGTCGGCGCCGTTCTATGCTTCGATGCGTCCAGGCTCGCGCGAAACGGTCGTGATTGGCATCACCTGCTTGAATTATGTGGACTTGTCGAAGCCCGCGTCATCGATCTCGACGGCGTTTATAATCCGTGCCGGCCAAACGATCGCTTGCTCCTTGGCATGAAAGGCAGCATCAGCGAGTTCGAGCTCGGCGTGCTGCGCGCGAGAATGCTGGACGCCGCCCGGTCCAAGGCCAGCCGGGGCGAGCTGCGGTTATCGGTTCCGTTCGGCTACATTTGGCACCGTGAAGCAGGGCTTGGTCTCGATCCCGATCTACGTCTCCAGGAGGTGATCCGACTGATCTTCACCCGCTTCCGCGAGCTCGGCAGCGCGCGCCAGGTGTTGCTCTCGATGAAAGCCGATCAGATCCACTTCCCGCGGCCCTCCGACGAAGGTCGCATGACCAGCTTCGACTGGGTGCCGATCCGCTACCGCAACGTCATCGCGGTTCTCAAGAATCCCTTTTACGCAGGAGTTTACGTGTACGGGAAAAGCGAGAAACGCACCTCCATCGTCGAAGGGAGGGCACGGCGGAGCTACGGGCATGGCAAGCCGATCGGGACATGGGAGGTGATGATCAAAGATCATCACGAAGGCTATATCGGCTGGCCCGAATATGAGCGCAACCAGAAGCAACTCGCCCTCAATAATTACGGTCGTGCCGGAGGCGCAAAGTCCGGCCGGGGTGGCAGGGCACTCCTGTCGGGGATGATGACCTGCGGGCGATGCGGGCGGCGGCTGAGCGTTGCCTACACTGGCAATCCGCAGAGCCGACCGGTATATCGCTGTGACAAGCCAAACCTTATGATGGGTCTGCCCCGGTGCATGACCTTCGGCGGCCCGCGGGTTGATGCCGCGATCGCCCGGGAGTTGTTGCAGGTGGTGGAGCCCATGGCGATCGAAGCCGCGTTCGAGGCGGAGCGGATGCACCGGGAACAACAGGAAGACCAGCAACGCATCCTGGACATGGAAATGCAGCAGGCCCGCTATGAGGCAAGCCTGGCCGAGCGTCGCTACGCCGCCTGCGATCCTGACAATCGCCTCATTGCCGCGCAGTTGGAGAAGAACTGGGAGGCCGCGCTCCGGCGTGTCCGGGATCTGGAGACACGCCAGCCCGCTGAAAGGCCATCAGACGTAAAGGTCGATCCGAGCGCCTTCACCAATCTGGCGGACAATCTATCGGCGGCGTGGAATGCGCCGGGTGTTACAATGCGTGCCCGCCAGCAACTGCTGCGGACATTGATCACCGAGATCGTTGTCGATGTCGATGATGATGCGCGCGATGTCGTGCTCACGATCCATTGGCGTGGTGGCCAGCACTCCGAGCTGCGCGTCCACAAGCCACGAACTGGTGAACATGGTTGCGCAACGACCGAAGACGCTTTGGCGGTCATGCGCAGCATGGCCGGCCGCTGGTCTGACGAACATATCGCCGCGTCGCTCAATCGAATGGGCTTGCCCACCGGCCAGGGCAAGACCTGGACGGCGCACCGCGTCGCTTCCGTTCGACGCGTGCGTGGAATCCATGCCTATCGATCCGCGGAAAAAGATGGCGAATGGCTCACCATGACCGAAGCGGCAAAGGCGTTAGGCGTCACAAACCACGCGATACGGCGCCTTATCAAAGCCGGTGTCCTTCCGGCTGTGCAGGTTGTTCCCGGCGCACCGCATCAAATCCGTGCCGACGACCTGGCGTCTGAGCCGGTCAAAACGGCGGTGACCCGGAAAGGTCGCCCGTGTCGCATTGTCGACGCGGACACGCTTCCAATGTTTACAGACACTTGAGGATGGAGTGCATAATGACTCACGCACCGCGGCCGCGCGGTCCAGGGGAGCTAAGGCGATGATATCGGAACATACGGTTGGTTTTGAGCCGGCCGATGAGCTGGCGAAGGATCGCGAAAGCGTGCGCCGGCGCTTTTGGGCCAAGTTCAAGCGGGTCGTGGCACAGCTACCCTTCGCGGAGGATTTGCTCAGCGCCTATTATTGCGCGTTCGACAAAGAGACGCCCCGCCACGTCCAGGCTGCGTTGCTGGGGGCGATCGCCTATTTCATCCTGCCATTCGACTTCATCCCGGACATGCTGCCGGTGCTCGGCTACACCGACGATGCTGCCGTGCTTGCCACCGCGATCCGCATGGTTGCGGCCCATATCAAACCTGAGCATCGCGACGCCGCCCGTGCCGCGCTGAAGCGGGTCATCGAGCCGAAGATGTGATCGCCCGCCGTGCTGAAGCTGACCGACAAACACGAAACCCATCCGGTCATTCGCTGGCTGATGACCGAGGCGCGCAAGCGAACCGATCCGTGCGAATTCCTGGAGGCGTTTGCCGGCGAGCTGCGCGCGGCGGGCGTCGATGTCTCGCGCGTTTCGACCGGCGTCCCGATCCTGCACCCGCAGATTTTTTCCTTCAGCGGCCTGTGGCAGCTCGACAAGGGCACGACCGAGCGCTCTTTCCGTTCCACGCCGCAGGATTTCGCCACAATGGCCAAAAGCCCGATCCGGATCGCCTATGAAGGCGGCGGTCCGGTCCGTAGCGACCTCACCGCGCCGCCTCAGGAAGGCGAATTCGCTATTCTCGCCGATCTGCGCCGCGATGGTCATACCGACTACATCGTCTACTCGGTTCCGTTCGCCGACGGCAGCCACAAGGCGCTTTCGTTCGCCACCAGCCGTCACGGCGGATTTAGCGGCGACGAACTCGCGCTGTTCGAGGCCACAATCCCGGCAGTCGCGTTCAATCTCGAAGTGCAGGCGCTGCGGCGCACCGCGCGCACCTTGCTCGATACCTATGTCGGACGGCAATCCGGAGGCCGGGTGCTCGAGGGCCAGATCCGGCGCGGCGCCGGCGAGACCATCCGCGCGGTGATCTGGCTTTGCGACTTGAGGGGCTTCACCAATCTTTCCGAGACGCTGCCGCGCGACGCGCTGATCGACCTGCTCAACAGCTATTTCGGCCCGATGTGCGACGCCGTCGCGGCGCAGGGCGGAGAGATTCTGAAGTTCATCGGCGATGCGATGCTGGCGATTTTCCCGATCGGAGCCGACGCCGGACAAACCTGCGCCGCCGCGCTGCGTGCTGCCGAGCTCGCAGAGGCGGCGCTTGCGAAGGAAAATCAGAGGCGGCAGGAGTTAGGCCTGCCGCAAATCGACTACGGCCTGGCACTGCATGTCGGCGACGTCATGTACGGCAATATCGGCAGCGATACCCGGCTCGACTTCACCGTCATCGGTCCCGCGGTAAATCTCACGGCGCGCATCGAGTCCATGTGCCGGCAACTTGGCCAGCCGTTGCTGTTGTCGTCGGACTTCGCCGGGGCTTGCGGTATTTCCGCCGACTCCCTCGGTCGCTTCTCACTCAAGGGCATCGCCGCCGATCAGGAGATTTTTGTGCCGGCCAAGAAGGGCTGACGAGATCGGTTGACGGGATCGGTTGATCGAACAAGCGAAAGCCGGGGTGTTTGGATCACCCCGGCTCAAGGCTTTTAGCCGTTTGGCCTATCGCTGTTTTGGCGTCGCCTGTGCCTGCGCCCGGGCGTTTTGCTCGGCCTCCCAGGCCTTGAACTGCCTAAACAGTGCTTCCTTGTCGGTATCCGAGGGCAGCCTTCCCCCCGCCGCGCTCTGCTTCAGGAATTCATCAAACCGGCTCCGTGCTGCGACCGGCTCGATGCCGTGTTGATCGAGCCATTGCTGCGCGTAGGGAAGGCGGTTCCAGCCCGGCAGCGGCGCCGACAGCGAAACCTCCTTCCACTTCGGATGGAAGGGCGGTTTCTGGAGCGCCGGAAATTTCGTGAAGAAGGCGTCCACGAACAGAGCGAGCTTGCGATAGCGATCGGTATTGGGTGCCCAGTTATACGCGGCGAGCAATGCCGGCACCGCGAAGGTATCAACTGTCTCGCCCTCGGCGATCAGGTTCGGATAGTCCTTCGAGGTCAACGTCGCCGGCAGATAGTCGCCCTGCAGGGGCTTTTCATAGTCCACCTTTACGAGATGGAAACGGCCATCGTTGTTGAACGTTGAAACCGACTTGTACGGCTTGCCGCCGATCACGATGACGGCGTCGATCTCGCCCGCCTTCAGTTTCTCCATCGCAATGCGTTGCTCGATATAGACCCAGTTCGCCTTCATCCCGAGCCGATCGGCCACCGTCAACACGGTAACGAAGGTACTGCCGTTCGGCAGGTCAACGCTGACCGTCTTGCCTTCAAGGTCCCTCAGGCTATTCACCGATTTCGGGGCGATGATGTGCGTCTCTTCGTTGTAGAGCTTGGTCACATAGGTGAATTGCTTCTTGATGTCCTTGGCGAAGCCCTTCTTCTCGAGATAGTCGAGCGTGTCGGCCCGCACGATTCCCAAATCGACGCCTTGCAGGAACAGGATGTCGGCGACGCTCTGCACAGAGCCGCGCCCGACGATCGAAAGTACGCGCAACTTGTTTCCGTCGTCGAGCACGGAGGCGAGGTCGGCACCGAACTGCACATAGGTGCCGCCGATCGTGCCGGAGATCAGCCCCACGGTGTTCGCGTTCAGCGCCTGCTTGGTGGCGGCCGAGCCGAATTGAAAGATCGCCTTGAGACTGTCGCTGACCTTGGCCGGGTCGGCCACGCCTTCTTCAGCCCTGGCCGCGAAGCCGCAAGCCATCATCGTGGCAACGAGTGCCAATCCAATTAAACGTCGCATTTTGCTGGTCCCCAGTTGAAAAAATTACTGCAATTGAGCTAGCCGCCGCTGTGCATCCGCCGAGCCGAGCTGGGCGGCGCGCTGGTACCAGCTGCGCGCCAGCGCGGGATCTGTATTGATGTTGCGCATGTCCTGCGTTCCCATCACCGCGGGATCGTAGGTCTGCGCGAGCATCAGCGCCGCGTTCGCCTCCTGCGCCTCCGCGGCCCGTTCGAGCAACAGGCGGGCGGGCGGAATATCACCCGCCGCCAGCAGCGCCTTGGCGCGCGTCATCAACGTGGCGAGCTCGTCGGCGCCGAGCCTTCTGACCGGCGTAGCCGCCGTCGGCGGCGCGGTGGCTACAGGCGGCGCAGCGGCCACCACTGGAGCAGCGGCCACCACTGGAGCAACGGCTGCGATTGGCGCTACCGCTGCCATCGGCGCGACGGGTTCTGCTGAAGGCACGCTCTGACGAGCCGTTCTTAGGGCAACGGCAATTTCGTCGCGCGACGGCGGCTGAGTTGCAGCAGGCGACGCGGCCCGGGCGCTCGCGGTCGGTTGAACCGCCGCCGGCGGCACGGGAGCCGATCGAACGTCCGAGATGCCGATCAGCGAAGCGGTTGCGTTCGCAAAAACCGTGAAAGGATTCTTCACCGCCACGGCCACGAAGGCGGCCACCGTTGCCGCGATAGCGAGCGCTGCGGTCTTCATCAGCCGCGATGAGTTGCTTTTCCGCGCGCTTCCGAACTTCGGCGTTCGAGACGCCCCTTCAGAATCGGACAGGAAGAGAGGAACGGAATCATCGGGAAGGAATTCTTCCCGCGTCGCGACCGATCGGCCGGAGTTGTAAGGTCTCAGTTGCGATCCGAATTCGTCGAGGTCGACCGGATCGGCAAACTGCTCGTCGTATGAAGCGTATCTCGATTCATACGGGTCATCATTTGAACTGTACCTCGGGTCACGCGCCATGGTGATGCCTCCCGCTACAAACGCAACATCGGGCATACTGGCTTCAGTTTCTTGACATTCTTGGTGGCCAGGCGCCCGCTACTGAGCCCTTAACTCGCATTTTGAATCCGTCCAAAAAGCGACAATCACCGGCTCGATTTGGGAGATTTTTTGATATCTTTGAGGCATGTCGTCAAGTCGTCGGCTTGATGACAAATCGGTGACAAGACTGACCCAATTCGGCACATCAAGGGGCCGCCATTTTCATGGGCCGCCGTCTTTTTTGATGGCAAGACGGCCGCTTTGCCGCAGGGCGCCAGTCTTTAGGGATGCAAGATGACCTTACCCATCGCCTGGCGGCCCGCAAGCACCTTCAACGCATCGGCGGTTTGCGCCAGCGGGAAAGTGCGATCGACATGCGAGGAAATCTTGCCCTCGGCGGTCCACTTCACGAGCTTTTCCAGGTTGGCGCGGTTCTTGTCCGGATTGAGCCGCGCCCACGCACCCCAGAACACGCCGCGAATATCGCAGCCCTTCAGGAGCGCCAGATTGAGCGGCATCTTCGGAATGTCGCCGGCGGCAAATCCGATCACCAGAAAACGGCCCTCCCAGGCGATCGAGCGCAGCGCGGCCTCGGCATAGCTGCCGCCGACCGGGTCGAAAACAATATCGACCCCCTTGCCGCCGGTGAGCCGGCGCAGGCCTTCCTTGAGGTCCTCCTTGGCGTAGTTCAGGCCGAGCTCGGCGCCGTGCGCCTTGGCGAATTCAAGCTTTTCATCCGACGACGCGCAGGCAATGATCTTCAATCCCAGAAGCTTGCCGAGCTCGCAGGCGGCAAGACCGGTGCCGCCGGCCGCGCCCAATACCGCCATGGTTTCGCCGGGTTTGGGACTGGCGCGATCTTCCAGCGCATGCAGCGCGGTGCCGTAGATAATGATGATGCCGGCGGCGCGGTCGAAATCCAGATTGTCGGGAATCCTGACAATGGCATTGGCCGGCAGCGCGATCTTTTCCCGCGCGCCGTTGTGGCCGCAGGAGGCCATCACACGGTCGCCGGCCTTGAGACCGGTCACCCCTGCGCCAACGCTCTCGATCACGCCCGCGACTTCCGCCGCCGGCGAAAACGGGAAGGGCGGCTTGATCTGGTATTTGCCCTGGATCATCAGGAGGTCGAAGAAATTCAGCGCCGCGGCCTTGATCGCGATCACGGCCTCGCCGGGCCCGGCCACCGGATCGGGCAGGTCCGTCAGCACCAGGTCGTCGGGACCGCAATATTGCGAACAGAGAATGGCTTTCATGGGCTTCACCTGAGTTTCGGACGCACCGGCAACGCGATACGCTTCATGCCGGATTTGAAGCCGGGCGACAATCTGATTCGAATGCCGGAACCGTTCCCCGGATGCTGCGCAGCGCCATAAGCGCGTTCACGCGCGTCCTCGATGCGCTATGGCGGTGCGCTGTTGATCCGGGGTCCATCGTGCTTGCCGCGTCGTCTTGGGTCCCGGCTCTGCGGTGCATCGTGAAGAACGCTGCACCGCGTCCGGGACACGGCGCACATTGCTGAGGGGTTTTAAAACCATGTTTGAAAAAGGCCTGCTGGCGGGAAAGCGCATTTTGGTCACCGGGGGCGGCTCCGGGCTCGGTGCAGCGATAGGACGCCGCTTCGTCGAGCTTGGCGCCGAACTGATCATCTGCGGCCGAAGGCTTGAGGTGCTGGAGGCAACGGCGGCCGGGATGCGCGGCGAGTCCGGCGGCAAGGTTGACGCGATCCGGTGCGACATTCGCGACGGCGCCGGCGTCGAGGCCATGATGGACGCGATCTGGCGCGATGCGCCGCTCGACATTCTCGTCAACAACGCGGCCGCGACCTTCATCGCGCAGAGCGAGCGATTGTCGTTTCGCGCGGCGGACGCGATCCTTGCGCCGACGCTGCATGGCACGATGTATTGCACGCTCGCGGCGGGCAGGCGCTGGATCGAGGCAGGGCATACGGGCGTGGTGCTCGGAGTCTCGCGGTGGAGTGGGGGCCCAAGGGCATCCGAACGGTGGCGATCGCGCCCGGCGCGTTTCCGACCGCGGGCGCTACGGACCAGCTTCGGCCCGAAGGCCGCGACCAGAATTGGGCCTTGCGAAATCCGCTCGGCCGGGTTGGCGATCACCGTGAGCTTGCCGATCTCGCAAGCTTCCTGGTTTCGGATTCCGCCGGCTACATCAATGGCGAGATGGTGGTACAGGACGGCGGCGCGCATTTGCGCAGTTCCCGCGCCGAGGACCTGTTGGCCTGGACCGAGGCGCAGTGGGAGAAGCAGCGGATGGCGCGGTCGAAGGACCGATCATGAACGGCGCGCTGGAGGCGGAGCCGGTCCCGGAAGGTAATCGGCGGTACTGACGCGGGGGCTGTAACTACCTTCCCAATCAGGCGTTTACCGGCTATCCATCGGTTTCGTAACAAGCAGTGTCGGGCCATCTTCCAGTCACAATGATGAGGGACCAGATTTGGCGATGTCCGTGCGGCGAATGCTGACAGCGATGATGGCGGGTGCGCTGGTGTGTGGGGTTTCTGGCCTCGCGCAAGCGCAGA
>Ga0209517_10004819_pt1 | contig 17515 bp, 8 predicted proteins | sample PeaSoiMetSII2010_FD_187695 | JGI IMG/M metagenome (GOLD analysis project Ga0209517, IMG submission 187695) | Peat soil microbial communities from Weissenstadt, Germany - SII-2010 (SPAdes) (version 2) | ecosystem: Environmental > Terrestrial > Soil > Wetlands > Peat | place: Germany: Weissenstadt...
TGGCAGCAGGTGTCCTGCTGATTGCCGCGCTGGTGGTGTTCCTGGCCAGGGGCAAGCTGAAGAACCCGCTCAATTTGAAAGAACTGCCGCAGCGGCTGGGGGTTGGCATCACCGCGGACGCCAGCGGCTTCACGCTCGACCACTCGTTCGGCGGACATTCGCGTTACCGGATTCGCGCGTCGAACGCGGTGCAATACAAAGATAACCACGCGATTCTCAAGGACGTGAAGATCGAGCTCTTCGGTGAAGACGGCAGCCGTGTGGACCGCATCGAGGGCGCCGAATTCGAATACGACCAGAAGAACGGCACCGCGCAGGCGCGGGGGCCGGTGGAGATTACGCTGATGCGCCCCGGGGTGGCGCCGGCGATTGCGCCCAAAGCGTCTGCGGCCAAGGCTGAAAAGGGCAAGCCAACGCCCATTGCCTCAGTGGCGGAGACAGCCCAGCGCGGCGAGATTCACGTAAAGACCAGTGGGCTCACCTTCGACACCCGGAGCGGCGTGGCGACGACGGGCGAGCATGTGGACTTCTCCATGGTGCAGGGAAGCGGCAGCTCGGTGGGAGCGTCGTACGACTCGAAGCAGGGATCGCTGGTGTTGGACAGGTCTGTGGAGCTGAACACCAGGCGCGGCGGCGACTCGGTGGCAATTCATGCTCAGCATGCCGAGTTTGACCGCGATACGCACCTGTGCCGGATGCATGCCGCCACGGCCGACTACCGCGGCGGGGAAGCGACCGCCGGGGATGCGAACGTCCTGTTTCGCGACGATGGGTCGGCGGTGCGGCTGGATGCGCTCCATGGCTTCAACCTGACGACGGCGAATGGCGGTCACATTGCCGCGCCGACGGGGTCAATGGAATTCAACGAGCACAACCAGCCGCGGCACGGACACCTGGAGGGCGGCGTCCTGATGGATTCGACGCGGCTGACTGAAGACGGGGCCGGGCAGCGGCGGATGCGGGGCAGTTCGCCGGCCGCGGAGCTGGAGTTTACCTCAACGGGCGAACTGCGGCACGCGCACCTGGAGCGGGGCGTGGAGATCGAGAGCGAGCAGCTGAGCGACGCCGCCAATGGCCCGCTGCGGGTGAGCCGGACCTGGAAGTCGCCGGTGGCGGATGTGGACTTTCGCGACAACGGGCATGGGCAGGCGGAGCCGCGGACGATTCGCGGCGTGCAGGGGGTGGTGCTGACGGGCGAGAGCCAGCGCGGCAAGGCTGCGCCAGAGCCCACGCGGCTGGCTGCCGATGAGGTGATGGGGGAGTTCGGACCGGATTCGGTGTTGACGTCGATGACCGGGACGGGCCACGCGAGCATGGAACAGACCAACGCAGCCGGATCCCGGCAGACGGCGACCGGGGACAGCGTGGAAGCGCAATTTACGCAAGGCAGGCAGGCGGGCGGCAAAGGCGGGGCTGAGAGCGGGCCGGGCGGAGCGGGGCAGATCGAATCGGCGGTGGTGGATGGTCATGTGCTGCTTGCGCAGCAGGTGGCGGCAAAATCCCCGGCGCAGAACGGCGCCGAGGCTCCGGCTCCGCTGCGGGCCTGGGCCGGGCGGGCGCAGTATGAAGGCGCGGGCGAGTGGCTGCACCTGATGCTGAATCCGCGCGTGGAAGACGGCGGCATGCAGTTGACCGCCGACAGGATCGACGTCTCGCATGAGTCGGGAGACGCGTTTGCGCATGGGAATGTGAAGGCGACGTGGCTCAGTGCGAACACGGAGAAGGCCGGGCAGCCGGGCGGCGCGGCCCTGGGCGGGCAGGGGCCGGCGCACGTGGTGGCCGAGGAGGCGCAACTGCACCAGGCCACGGGCGAGACGACGTTCAAGGGGCATGCGCGGCTGTGGCAGCAGGCCAATTCAGTGGCCGGGCCGGTGATTGTGCTGGACCGGCAGAGGCAGACGCTGGTGGCGCGGAGCACGGACGCGGCCGAGCCGGTCAAGGCGGTGCTGCTGAACACGGGTGGGCTGGAGCTGGGCGCGGCGAAGCAGACGGGCGGCGATGCGGGAAAGTCCAACTCGCCTTCGGTGATCCGGGTGCGCGGGGGCGATCTGAAGTATTCCGCTGCCGAGCGCAAGGCCGTGATGCGCGCTGGCGCGCTGGGATCCGTGGTGGCCGAGACGGTTACGGCGACCTCGGTCTCCAATGAAGTCGAACTTGTGCTGCTGCCGGCAGGCAACCACGCCGGCAAGGACGGCGGGCAGGCGCAGGTAGACCGCATGACGGCCCGCGGCCACGTGGTGGTCACCTCCGGGGGGCGGCGCGGGACCGGGGAGCAACTGGTGTATACGGGCGAGACAGGGGAGTATGTGCTGACGGGGACGGCGGCTGTGCCGCCCCGGCTGACCGATCCGGCGCGGGGCAATGTAACCGGCGAGGCTTTGATCTTCCATAGCCGCGATGATAGTGTGAGCATCGAAGGCGGAGGACGCAGGACGACCACGGAGACTACGGCGCCGAAGTAAGGGCGGAAGCGAGTCGAGGGCGGAAGCGAGTTTGAAAGATCGATGAACACACTGATCGCTGAGGGAATCGGCAAGAGCTACAAGGGACGCCAGGTAGTCCGCGGCGTGGACCTGCGCATCTCGCGCGGCGAGGTGGTGGGTCTGCTGGGGCCGAACGGGGCTGGCAAGACGACCAGCTTCTACATGATCGTGGGCCTGGTGGCTCCCGAGACCGGGCGCGTTCTGGTGGACGAGACCGACATCACGCGGGTGCCGATGTATTTGCGTGCGCGCAACTTCGGCATCAGCTATCTGCCGCAGGAGCCCTCGGTGTTTCGCAAGCTGACGGTGGAGGAGAACATTCTGGCGGTGCTGGAGGCGCAGCCGCTGGGGAGCAGGGAGCGGCGGACGCGGACCGAGCGACTGATTCATCAGCTGAACCTGGGGCATGTGCGCACCACCCGGGGCTACGCGCTTTCCGGCGGGGAACGGCGGCGGGTGGAGATTGCGCGCTGCCTGTGCATCCAGCCCAGCTTTATCCTGCTCGACGAGCCCTTCAGCGGCATCGATCCCATTGCGGTGCTGGAACTGCAGAAGATCATCTTCGACCTGAAGGCCGCCGGGATCGGGATTCTGATTACGGACCACAACGTCCGGGAGACGCTGAGCGTAACCGACCGTGCGTACATCATCGCGGAGGGAAGGATTATTTTTGCAGGAACGCCGCACGAGCTCGGCAACAATCCGGACGTACGGCGCCTCTACTTGGGCGAGGGATTCTCGCTGGGGTAATTGGGCTGCGCGACCGGTCGGAGCACGAATAGGGGATTTGTCAATACCTCTAGAGGCCGGCTTGGCTCACGAAAGTCCAGTCGGCAATTCCCACATTGTTCGGTGCCTAATCTGGCACGGCGGGGTCAATGTGGGGTAATTTGACTCCAGTCAGTTTCCTTAGGCGATTACACTGACATTAAGGACACACAGGGAAAACGTTCCAACTATGGCGCTGCTGCAACCAAAATTGACGTTGAAGGTGTCGCAACGCCAGGTCCTCACGCCGGGCCTGATGCAGATGGTGAGCGTGCTTGCTCTGAATAAGTTGGAACTGAAGGAGATGATCGATGCCGAGATGGTGGAGAATCCCGTCCTGGAGGAGATTGACGAATCGGTTCCAATGCTGGATGAGGTTGCAGGCCGCCAGGAGCGCCAGGAGCGACTGGAACGTCTGGAACTGTTGGATCGGCCCGATCACGGTGTCGTCGCGGAACCAGCGGCTCCGCCCAAGGACTCCTTTGAGGAAGTTGACTTCGGATCGTACTTCCAGGAATACCTGGACCCCGGCTATCGCACACAGCCGGAATACGAGGAGAACGAAAAGCCCTCGTTTGAGCACTTTCTCTCCCAACCTACGAGTCTGTCCGATCACCTGGCGTGGCAACTGGGAGCTCTGACGCTCGAGCCCAGGCTGCACGAGGCGGTGGAGTACGTGATCGGGAATCTGAATGAGGACGGCTACCTGGTCGCCGATGCGGACGAGTTGGCTGCGGCGTTGCGCCAGGGAGGGGAAAGCCAGGGGCAGACGGAGCAGGAAGTACCGGAACCTGAGGCGGCACTGGATCTGGTGCGTCGCGCCATCGACCTGGTGCAGCATCTTGACCCGGCGGGTGTGGGAGCCCGGGATCTGCGAGACTGCCTGCTGATCCAGATTGCAGCCCAGCAGGAGGAGTTTGTCCATCTGTATGCCAGGCAGGAAGGGGAACAGGCCGAGGACCCGCATCGCAGTTTTCGTGCCGAGGCCGAGGAGCGCATCGAGGAGCGGCGGCGCGCCATGGAAGTGGCCGCGCTGATTGTGGACCGGCATTTGCACCAGCTGCAGAAGCGGGATGTGAAAGACCTGGCACGGGCGGCGGGGATTACGCCCACGGAGGCGCACGCCGGCGTCGAGTTTATCCGCACGCTGGACCCGCGCCCTGGCCGCCAGTACAACCGCGAGCAGACGCGGCTCATCGAGCCTGATGTGGTCTTCGTCAAGCGCGGCGCTGAGTGGGAGGTCGCCATGAACGAGGAGGACCTGCCCAGCCTGCGTCTCAGCTCGCGCTATCGGCGCATGCTGGTGGCCGAAAACACCGAAAAAGAGGTCAAGGACTACGTCAAGGAGCGGTTCCGCTCCGCCATGCAGTTGATGCGCAACATCGCCCAGCGCAAGAGCACCATTTTGCGCACCTGCGAGGTGATTGTCCGCCGTCAGAAAGATTTTCTCGATCATGGCGTCGAGTCGCTGCGGCCCATGATGATCAAGGAAGTGGCCGAGGAGATCGGCGTTCACCCCTCGACAGTGAGCCGCGCGGTGGCCAACAAGTATGCGCACACGCCGCAGGGCGTCATCGAGCTGCGTTTCTTTTTCTCCGAGGGTTCGAACGGCCCGGAGGGCGCGGACACACCGCTGCTGGTGCTCAAGCGCAAGGTGCGCAAGCTGATCGAAGACGAGGATGTCCGTCATCCGCTGACCGACGACCAGCTGGCCGCGCTGCTGCAGGCCCAGGGCATCCAACTGACGCGGCGGACCGTTGCCAAGTACCGCGAGGACATGGGGATTCCTTCGACCCACCAGCGGCGCAGGCGCGATGGGTAAGGGAACGGCTGCTCGATTTGATCTGAAGACGGGGCCTGGTGCGCATGGGTGCTCAGGGCTTTTTCTTTGGACGCATTCTCTCCGCATCGTTTAGGCTTTCTGGAGCTTCGATTTCATCGAACCTGGCAATGCCCCGGCAGTGGCGGAGGAGAGAAGAGTGCGAGCGTGGATTGGTGTGGCGGGTAGCTTGTTGCTTTTGATCCAGATGGGCGCAGGATATGCGCAGAACGCAGTGCTTACGCCGGTGCACCTGACAACGGAAAGGCGCTCGGACCCGGTCGGCATCGGCACAGCGAAGCCTGTTTTCGGATGGAATCTTGAGGCTTCGCCGGCCGGGGCGCGCAACCTTCGGCAAAGCCAATACCGCATCCAGGTGGCTAGTTCGGCAGAACGGCTGGCGCAGCACACAGCAGACCTGTGGGATAGCGGCAGCGTGGCTTCGCCGGCATACTGGCAGCTCGCCTATGCGGGCGCTCCTTTGCAGTCGCACACAACCTATTACTGGCAGGCGCAGGTGTGGGATGGCGGCGCGTTGCCGGGCCCGTGGAGCAGGCCGGCCCGTTTTACCACCGGGCTGCTGACAGCCGATGACTGGCGTGCACGATGGATTGCGGCCGAGCCGGACCGCGGCCCATCGCAACTGGCGCTTGAAAACCGGGGCGAACTTCGAGCCACGCTGCCGCCGGCATTGCCTGTGTTTCGACGCGGCTTCACGCTGCGGGGGCCGGTCAGGAGCGCGCTTCTCTTTGTGAGCGGGCTGGGCCAATACGAGGTCAGCCTGAACGGCGCTCCGGTGACCCGCACGGTGCTGAACCCCGGCTGGACCAACTATCGCAAGACAGTCGCCTACGACACCTACGATGTGCGCCAATTGCTGCGGCCCGGCGCGAATGCCTTTGGCGTGCTTCTGGGCAACGGCATGTATAACGTGGAAGGCGTGAAGGGTCACTACACAAAGTTCATCGGGAGTTATGGACAGCCCAAGCTTCTACTGCAGATGGAAGTGAGTTATGCGGACGGCAGCTCGGAAAGCTTTGTCTCGGATAAGTCATGGCTAACTCATCCTGGTCCGATCACTTACTCATCCACTTACGCGGGCGAAGACTATGCGGCCGGCGCTCTGCCGGAGGGATGGGATCGGCCGGGCTATCCAGCGCGCGGCTGGCAGACTGCGCTGGAAGTGAATGGACCGGGAGGGACTCTGGTTGCCGCCCAGTCCGCGCCGCTGGTTGTTGCCGAAACCTACAAGCCCGTCCGTGCTACCCACCCCAAACCCGGCGTCACCGTTTATGACCTTGGACAGAACATGAGCGGGTGGCCGGCGATCACCGTGCAAGGGCCGGCCGGGTCGACGGTTCGATTGCGCCCCGGCGAGTTGCTGGCCGGCGACGGCACTGTGACGCAGCACAGCGCCAATGCATCCCCCGAAGACCCCGTCCTGTTCAACTACACCTTGCACGGCAGCGCGAAGGCGGAACAATGGCGGCCGCGCTTCACCTATTACAGCTTTCGTTACGTCGAAGTGACCGTGCAGCCGGCGGACCCGGTCGGCAAAACCCCTGAAGTGCTCTCTCTGAGCGGTGAATTCGTTCATGCGCGGGCTGAGGTTGTGGGGCGCTTTGCCAGTTCCAACGAGCTGTTCAGTCGCATTCACAAGCTGATCGACCGCGCCGTTCTGAGCAACCTGGCCAGTGTGGTGACGGATTGCCCGTCACGCGAAAAGCTGGGCTGGCTGGAGCAGACTTATCTGAATGCTTCGACGATTCTGCTCAACTACGATGCGAGCGGGCTTTACGAAAAAATGAGCGCCGACATGGCCGACTCGCAACTGGCCGATGGCCTGGTTCCGGCCATCGCGCCTGAGTACGTTGCCTTTGTCGACAGCAAGGGCCGGAACACGGCATTCCGTGACTCGCCGGAGTGGGGCAGCGCGGTCATCTTAAGTCCATGGGCTCTTTACCAGCTCACGGGAGACGACCGTCCGCTGCGCGAGAGTTATGAGGTTATGCGGCGTTACGCCGCCTACCTGGGCGGGCGCGCGACCGGCGGCCTGCTGGACTATGGGCTGGGAGACTGGTACGACATAGGACCGAATCCGCCGGGCGAGTCGCAACTTACCAGAAAGTTAGTCACTGCTACGGGCACTTACTATGAAGACCTTGAAGTGCTGGCGCAGATTGCCACGCTGCTGGGCCACACCGAGGACGCTGAGACTTATGCCGCACAGGCTGCCACGGTACGCGAAGCATTCAACGCCAGGCTCTTCCATCCGGAAACCAACCAATATGACCGGGGAAGCCAGACAGCGAATGCCGTGGCGCTGGCGCTGCACCTGGTGCCCACCGGCCACAAAAACGCAGTGCTCGAAAACCTGGTGGCCGACATTCATGCGCACGGCGACCACGTGTCGGCGGGGGACATAGGCTTCCACTATGTTGTCCGCGCGCTGACGGACTATGGGCGCTCCGGCGTGCTGGCGGCCATGCTGTCGCGCACGGACTCGCCCAGTTATGGCTATCAACTGGCGCGGGGAGCAACCACGCTGACCGAGGCGTGGGATACAAATCCTGACAGCTCGCAGAATCATTTCATGCTGGGCCACGGCGAGGAGTGGTTTTATCGTGGATTGGCCGGGCTCACCATGGACATGGCGCGCAAACCGGAGGATGCGATTCTGCTGGCGCCAACACTGGTGGGGGGAGTCACGGCAGCGTCGGCTACCTATCGGTCGGCAATGGGGCCGGTCCGGATCTCGTGGCATCGAACGGGCTCCGATGTCTGGGTGGAAGCGAGCGTGCCCCCCGGCGCCCAGGCGCTGCTCAGCCTGCCTGGCGCGGGCCGCTGGCAAGAGAGCGGGCGAGATGCAGCCGGCGCCAGTGGAGTGCTTGATTCCAAACAGAATAACGACGGCCTGCGGTTACGGCTGGGCTCCGGGAGTTACCGGTTCCACTGGGATGCAGCCGAAAGCGCAGCCGCGGCGAGGCGCTGAGGCATCAGCCATCCCGCAACTGCATTCAGGGTTCAATGCGCAGCGATTCATTTTGACACTCCGATGGCATGCCATGGGTGGTGCGTCCTTTTTTGAAGCATGCCAAATACGGTTTCAGGATTGTCTCGCCGCAGAATTTGCTCATCCGGAGGAATGTGGGCATATACTGACCTGTCTCTACCTCGAATCTGAAAGCCGGTCTGGTGATCCGGCATTTGAGGCAGGGCAACCGCCAGGCGAATTTCAACTGAGTTGCGCCTGGAATGAAGAACCGCGAATGCGGAATCCCAAACACTCCAGCCGGACGGCGTGCTGGAAAAAACGAGAAGCGGAGGCTGACCATGGAAGTGGAGTTCACCGCCAGACAAGGAAAGATCTCCAAGGCGCTGCGCATGCAGGCCGAGGAGGGATTGGAACGTATTGCCCGGATTTTGGGCAAGACAGCTCGCGCCAGCGTCACCTTTGGCGCGCAAAGACACCTGCAGATTGTGGAACTGACCGTGCAGTTGCGATTGCAGACAATTGCGGCTACGGGCAAGGCCGATACGCTGGATGCGGCGCTGAAGGAGGCGATCGAGCACGCCGTGAACCAGGCGCGCCGCTACCGCGACCGCAGGCTGGAGGGCAAGCGCCTGCCCAAGGAAGAAAAGGTGCTGACCGCGCCGCCGGTGGCGCGGCCCAAGTCCCGGGCTACGCAGCCGCCGCCTGACGAGGGAGAGGCCAAGACGACCCGGGCCAGAGCCCGCGCGTCCATCGCCGTCCACTCGTTTCCCAACAAGGCCACAGTGGTTGAGCCGCACATTCTCAACAGCGGCGAAGCCATTTCGCTCAAGCCGATGACCATCGAGGAGGCGGTGAAGGACGCGGAGTTTCGCGACCGCGACCTGCTCATCTTCCGCAACCCGGCCGGGGAGATGTTTGTGTTGCATCGCCGGCGCGACGGGCAGATGGAACTGGTGGAGATCTCTTAGATTTCGCCGCCTTTCCGGTTGCAAACTCATCCGGAACATGTACGCCGGCCAGGTCCGCGCGGGGACTCAATTTCCCCGCGCGGCCGCGGCCGGGAATCCCCAAATAAATACAGGCCGTATCGCTCGCTTTGGGGGCTCCCGGCGAGGGGCGCTTGTGCGTCTGGGAGCGAAACGCAGCGCGGACTTTGGTAGCACCGGATACCCGGTTTAGGGGATGGAGGGGGGCCTCGGTCCGGAATACGATTTTGACTATGGCAGCATCAGTCTGGAGAGACGCGATTGCGTCGCTCGAAAAGGAAGCTCAGGCGCAAGCCGCAGCGGGATGTTGCGAGGCCACGAGCTTGAATTTGCCGGAAAACTTCGATTCCTTTCAGCAGCAGGAGGTTCTTGATGCTCTGCCGGTGCTGGTGTTTCTTGAGCGGGCGGGCAAGGTGGTGTTTGCCAACGCCGAGGCGCGACACATGCTGGGCGTTGCCGAGGGCGAATGGGCAGAACGCCCGGTGGAGGACGTTCTCTGGGGCCTTTTCCCCGGCACGGCCGAACCGCAGACGCATTTGATCGGCACGCGCAGCGCGAGCCCATTCCATGCCACGATGCCGGCGCGCAGCGGCCGCCTGCTGCCAGTGGAAGGCGCCTATAGTCTCTTAAATGCGGAACGGCGCGAAGCCATCATTGTGGCGCATGCCAGCGGCAGGGTGCGGGCGCCGAAGTCGCGGCTGATGGAGGACGTGCTGGCCAGCATTCCCGAAGCGGTCGTGATCATGCACGGCAGGCATGTGCTCTACGCGAACCCGGCCTTTACGCAGATGTTCGGCTACACGGCAGAGGAAGCCAGCGGTGGAGACCTAAGGGAACTGATTGTTCCCCAGACGCGCCGCCACGAGCTTGCAATGCTGGAAAAGGAATTGGATCAAAAGGGCCGTGTCGCCGTGGAAACGGTGCGGATGAACAGGGACGGCGAACTGGTGGATGTTGCGCTGGTGGCCGCACCGCTGCGGGTGGACGGCGCGAGCGTAGGCCAGGTGATGAGCTTCCGCGATATAAGCGACCGCAAACAGACCGAAGCCACCGTTCAGCACGATGCGTTGTTCGACCCGCTGACGGGGCTGGCGAATCGGCCTCTGTTTCTTGACCGGCTGACTCTGGCGCTGAAGCGCCGGACGCGGCGCCGCGACCAGAACTGCGGAGTGCTGCTGCTGGATCTGGACCGCTTCAAGGAGATCAACGACGTACTGGGTCATGCCGCGGGCGACGGGTTGCTGCAGGCGGTGGCCGAACGCCTGCGGGCTTCGCTGCGTCCCGAGGACTCGGCTTCGCGGCTGAGCGGTGACGGGTTTGCCGTTCTGGCGGAAAACATTCTGGAACAGGGCGATCTGCAGACGGTGGCCAGGCGCATCCTGCAACAGATGGAGCGGCCATTCGAAGTATTTGGAAGCCTTGTGCGGGTGAGCGCGAGCATGGGCGTGGCGATGGCCGGGCCGGAACACTCGACCGCCGAGTTGTTGGTCAGGGACGCGGATTTTGCCTTGAACCGCGCCAGGCTGGAGGGCGGCGGGAACTATCAACTCTTCGACTGGCAGATGGAAATCCCCTCGAAGGTGAACGAGCAGGACCCGGAACGGGAACTGCGGCGCGTGCTGGAAAAGCGGCAGTTCGAGGTATGGTATCAGCCCATCTACCAGCTGAGCAGCGGCAAGCTGGAAGGTTTTGAGTCGCATCTGCGCCGGCGCCGCCCCGATGGTTCGGTGGACAGCTTCACGGAGTTGCTGGCCGTGGCCGAGGACACCGGGTTGTCCATCACGCTGGGCCGCGAGGCGATGGAAATTGCTTGCAGGCAACTGCGCAACTGGTCCGACGGCGTGTCGCAACAGGACCTCACGCTGGAACTGAATTTGACGGAACGGCAGTTCTATCATCCGGAGATGGTTGCGCAACTGAAGAAGTCGCTGGCGGCCAATGCGGTCGATCCGGCGCGCCTGTTGTTTGAGGCCGCGGAGACCACGCTGAACCTGAACCCGGAAGGCGCCGCGGTGATTCTCAAGCGCATGGCGGAGTGCAAGGTGCGGATTGCGGTGGGCAACTTCGGTTCCCGGCTTGCGCCTCTCAACCACCTGGCGCAACTGCCCATCGATGTGCTGAAGATCTCTTCCAGGTTGGTGGCGGCCGCGGCCACCGCCGGCCGCCAGACGGCGGTGCTCGAGTCGCTGATTCATCTCGGCCGGTCGCTGGGGATGCAGGTTGTCGCGCAGGGAATCGAGACCCGGGAGCAGCTTGACGCGCTCAACCGCATGGGTTGCGAATTGGGCCAGGGTAACCTGTTTTCCGATGCCGTGGATCCGGTGCACACCACAAAACTTGCTCGATTGGGGCACTGGGCTCTGGCTGCGGGCGCCTGAGCGGCGCTTTCAGTGTAGGATGTTGCACATGACGTCCCGAAAACCGGCGGCCTCGCCGCGTGCGGCCGCCAAACCAGCCAAGCCCTCCAATCAACCGGAGAAGGAACTTGTCATCGTGACCGGAATCTCCGGCGCGGGCAAAGCTTCCGCGCTCAGGGCCTTCGAGGATCTGGGCTTCCATGCCGTGGACAATCTGCCGCTGGAACTCCTTCCGGAGTTTGCCGCGCTGGTGGGCAAATCCACCGAGGTGCAGCAGGCAGCCATCGTGGTCGACGTGCGCGAGGGATCGACGCTCGACCGCCTTCCCGACATCCTCATCGCAGTCCGCAAGCTTCTGCCCACGCGCGTGGTCTTTCTCGACGCGCAGGACCAGATGCTGGTCCGGCGCTACTCCGAGACGCGGCGGCCTCACCCTCTGGGCCGGTCGGAGACGGTCTCGCGCTCCATCGTTGAGGAGCGGCAACTGCTGGACCCCATTCGCAATGTGGCCGACACGCTGATCGATACATCCACCTTCAACGTGCATCAACTGCGGGCGCACATCCTGGAGCGGTTTGGCCAGGAGGAGCAGACCAAGCACCTGCTGGTCTCCTGCCTCAGCTTCGGCTTCAAGAATGGCGTGCCGCTGGATGCGGACATGGTCTTCGACGTGCGCTTTCTGCCCAACCCTCACTTTGTGCCGGAGTTTCGCAAGCTAACCGGCCAGGACCCCAAGGTGGCCGCGTTTGTGCGCAAATTCTCGCAGACGCGGGAGTTTCTCGTCAAGGTGACGGACCTGATGCTTTACCTGCTGCCGCACTACGTCGACGAGGGCAAGAGTTACTTGACCGTGGGCTTCGGCTGCACCGGCGGCCAGCACCGCAGCGTGATGATGGCCGACGAGATGGGCAAGCGCCTCAAGAAAGCCGGCTACCAGGTAAAAGTAGTCCACCGCGACATGCCCCGCTGAGCCGCCCAACCCGTCAAACGCCAGCCGCCAGCAACCCTCGCCCAGCCCCTCACCCACCCCAACCGTTACCACCCCGCAGGAAAACCTTCCCAAAAGCCGACTTTCCAGTACTTTTCGCCAACGGCAGGATTCCATTGAACTTGACAACCGCGGACGCGGGCGCATAATGGAGGCGGCACCAGGAGCTTTGCGTTGAGGCGGTCGGAGCGATGCATATATCTGAGCTTCGTATCAAAGGATAAACGGCTACTGCGAGAGCTTCAACTCAAAGCAGCGCGATGAGTTCTTGAATGGGGAAATTCTCTACTCGATGAAGGAGCTACGTGTGCTGGCCGAGCGCTGGCGCGTCCGATACAACACCGTCAGACCTCACTCATCGCTGGGTTACAGATCACCAGCGCCGGCTGCATGGCTGACCCAAGCTTCCCAGGGGCATGGAAAAGCGGAAGGGCAAGAACGCTTCCCACTTTTCCACACCCCTGACTACTGCGACGAGTCATATCGTTTACTCGCCGAGCTACACTAACAATCCACTGGTACAAAACATCGGGCAGGCCATCCTGCGACGGGTTCGCCCCTGCCCTGACCTGTAACTGGCCTTTTTCCCTACAGCAACTGCGGGCTTGAGTTAGAGAGTCCTGAACAATGCGAGGCAAAAAGACAATATGGTTAGTTTGGGACATCTGGACCGCCGCGAGTTTCTTACCATTTCGGCACTTACGATGGCCGCAACCCTGCTGCCGGATTCGTTGCACGCCGCTCAACCATCTGAACCCGATCTGGTTTCTCTTCGGGTGACAGGCGATGCCCACAGTGGATATGGAGTCACGATCCTTTTTCGCGATCAACCCATCGCGCGGCACCATCAAGGCGGAGAATTGTCTGCAATCTTCCAAAACAGCGAGCACAGCCTCCAAGACCGAACCGATGACTGGAAAGCCGCTTCGTGGAACGGAGACGCAAGGCGAATCAAGCTCACTGGAGTCATGCAACTCCCTAATCTGCGCACAACCGTCTTTGTCGATGTCAGCTACGAAGTTATGACGTCGCAGGTGGTAAAGAAGACGATTCAATTATGCCAGGCAGACATGTACACGCTACTTTACCAGATGACCAATCGCCTGGAGCCGGAAGCGGCCCTTGCAAAGCTCTGGAGTTTCGATCACGCCGACTGCAAAGGTGGGCCGCTACATGAGTATTTTCCTGCTGCAGGCTTCCGCACGGCCAGCGGCGTAACCGTTGGGTTGCTCACCGATTCAGGGTATCGCAATCATTGGAGCCGGATCATACGGAGAGATGGAACGCCCGTCAAGCCCGCGCCAGTGACCATTCCCGATCTGAATCTCTACTGTCTTCCCTATGTTGCCAATCGCCCACAGCAAGGCGCATACATCCAGCAGACATTCGGCGAGGCCACGGTTCAGTTGTCTGGAAAGGGTTCCCGAATTCCAGTCGATCTTCCGGCGGCTTCCATGTGGAAAAGAAGCGGCGATATGAAAGTCGAGCAGCTTGGCGCCGTCGTCAAGCTGTCTCCAAGTGATAAAAAGGATTTCGTACTCTTCCCATTCCCGGCAGAAGGAGGCGAGATCTACGCCGTACATCTCAAGTATCGCTCCGAGGCTCCGATATCGGTTCACGCATGGGATGTAGACAACCAGTTCAACAAACTTGGTGATCTCACACTGTTCAATGACACGGCGCCGGCCTCACCCGGAATCTTCTCAGATTTTGATTACTCCTTTGTTGTGCCCGCTCTGCAGGGCACAGGCGCCGCTATCGCGCTGTCGCTGACCGATTCTGGGGACGCAGGCGCCAACGAGAATCGCGGCGTTAGCCTGCCCTCAATGGAAGTGCGAGATATCCAACTCTCCCGTGTAGCGACTCGGCGCGAACCGTACCACCGCCTGGAAATGGGGCATTCGCAGACCAGAACCGTGTTCATCTTTGCGAGTGATGCGATTCCCGACACGCTTCGCGGGTATCGGCTCGCCAGCCAGTTACAATTGGCCAACGGTCTTCAATGCAGAGGCCGCGAGACTGAGAAGGTGCTTTATGCAGATGTTATGATGCTGAGTTGGAATGCCCAACTGGCAGAGCTTCGTCCCATGTTGGCTCCCAGCATCTGGTATTCGGCAGCTGGTGAAATGTACCTGCGCGACAGCTTCTACGCACTCAACGGCATTCATAACCGCGAGCTGAACGAGAAAGTCTTTACTGCCTGGGCCGACAATCAGGGTGACGACGGCGCCATCAACACTCTGGTAGAACCGAACATCGCCAACGTGGAGCGCAAATCCAATGACTCAACCCCGCTATGGCTGATGTGGGCGCTCCTGAATCGCCGCCGGTTCGGTACTGAGCTGCAGATGGATAAAGTTCGGCGAGCCGCGGAGTACTGTCTCGCAACTTATGATCCTAAACGCGAGGCCATCTGCACAGCGCAATTTGTCATGGGTCAGCTCGACGTGATTCACTATCCCGAAGGTACGAGGATCCTGTGCGAAAACCAAGGCATGTTAGCCGTATTGCTGAGAGTGATTCGCGAGCTTAAGATCCCGGAAGTCAGCGCATCCATCTCGGAGAGCCACATGGCAATGGCGGAAGAGGAATATCGCAGCTACTATGATGCGAAGAGTGGCTTCCTCTTTCCGGCTCGAAATATACACGATGCAATCGGTTTTCCAGATATCTTTCCAGAGTTTCTATCCCTTTGGCTTTTCAAGCGGCCAATTCTGACGGATGACATGGTTGTCAGTCACCTCAACCACATCCCGGCAATGCTACCGAGGGAGGATTGCCCCCACCCCGGCGAAGGCGGCACGGTGAGGCCGATCTTTATTGGCCTGCCGGAGGGGAAAGAGTGGAGCTATTTTACGGAGAAGTGGCATCCGATGGTAAGTGACTCCTACGCCGCAAGTTATGCCAACAGGGCAGCCGACGGCATTTACTACAACGGTGGCAGCTGGATGAGGATTGAGATCTGCGGTTATGTGACTGGCAAGCTCCATGGATGGGAGAAGGCAGACAATGCGATTGCGAACCGGCTGTGGGCAGAACTCCACACAGACGAGGACTTTCCGACGAGCCAGGAGTACTTGCCGACCGGTCCAAGGAATTCACTTTGTGGATATCACCGGGTGTTCGCCTGGAACGCTTTCGTGCTCCAGGCCCTGGAGATAGCCAGACTGCGGGAACCGACCATGGATCCCGGGTACTTGAGATTAGCTCCACCTGTTGTCGGCTAAGAAGTGGGTAGCGTCAATTAGTTAAAGATCGAGGATGGAGATGGATTGCAATGGAAAGTACTGAAGGCCGCATGACATCTCGGCTGTCTTGGATATATCGACCGACAGGCCCATAGACAACTTAGGGGCGAACCGTTGAGTTGCAGTTTCTTCTTGACGATTGCGATCTGCCTCGCGCAGTTGTTCTTCTGTTGCAAACTCGTTGGCCATAGCGAGGCGGTCCAGCCGCGGCGGGGCTTCGAAAGCGAACCTTGGTGAAGGTCGATTAGAATTCGAAAGAAGATTATCAGGCTCCGAAAATGCGTTGTAATGCCGACGATGAAGTGAATTGCAATTACCAGCGGTCCACATTGCTCATTTCACGGCGAAGTGCGCTTCCTCTTGCAAGCCTGAGGAACGCTAGGTGATTGAATAGGTAATGGAAAACGCCCTTCAGTCCGGGAGCCGAGAGGCGCAGAAGCGTTAGGGGGCAGTGAAGCCTGCCAGGCGGACGATGTCCTCGCCTTACCAGTCGGGTGCCCATGTCTCGACTCTGAGTTCTTATGACCTGGGAGAGCTAGAAGCTAAAAGCTGAAAGCAAACTTTTGCAGATAATTACCCTCCCGGCGCGCACAATGATTCTGAAGAGCATGAGCCAGGGAGAGCCGTAGCGTCCTCCGCTGGTCGCATCTTCGCCCTTCATTCTCTCCCCCCGGTGGCCCCCCACTTTCGTCGCAGCCCCATGAAAACAAACAGGTTACGTAAATAATGACCCCCGAATCGCGCCTATATTCAAGAAAATAAACGGCTTATTTTGCCGAAATCCTGGCCCTTCCGAAAAAACAAAGGACTTACGTGCAGAGGAACCCGTAATCCGGGAGATTTTGCACCGAAAAAACCGCCGAATCAGCTGCGAAGCCGGAAACCAAACCACTGCCAACGCGGGAAATGTTCCTGGCGAACCCTCAGCGGCTGTCGGTCCTCACGGGCAGATCGTCGAGCCAGCGCGAGTAGGCATTCGCGGCCTGTTTACCTGGGTCGGGAACAGCCGTAATCCACACCAGCATCTTGGCCGCCGCGATGCGACCATAGCCGCGAGGCAATTCGAGCGGGTCCACAATCTTCCCTGTCCCGGGCTCCGCAATCAGCCACAACGAAGGAACGCGCAGGATCGCTGCAGCCCGGTCCGCACTGAAGCGGTCGCTGACCAGCAGGTGCGCAGGAACCAGCCGCGCTCGAGGGTCGGCGAAGACTGCGTCGACCGGGGACGCGAGCGGCGACTCAACCACTGCTCCAGCCAACTCAGGGTGCGCTGCCGCCACTTCCAGCGCGAGGTTCGCGCCCAGGTCCTTTCCGTCCACAACAATCGCGCCGGCCGCCACGTGGCGCGTCGCCGTCAGGTACTGGAGCGCCCAGTCGGCGTCCTCGCGCCAGCGCGCCTCGCTGGGGTGATCGAAGTGGCTCTGGCCGTAGCCGCGGTAGTCGAAGGCCAGGATGTTGACGCCAAGTTCGTGCAGCGCGGCCAGCGCGTCGACCGCGTCGCCCAGGTTGCCGGTCTGGCCATGAAGATAGAGGACGGTGTAGCGGCCGTTGCGCGCGCCGGGCGCGGCAGGAATCCACCAGCCCTTGAGCCGCGGCTCACCGGCCTCCGTGGCGGCGAACCCGACCGGATCGAAGGCCAGCCCCACGCTTGCAGGCGTCCGCGTGACGGCCGATGTGGGGTGGTAGAGCAACTGCCAGCTTCCCTGCCAGAAAAGGAGGCAAAGCGTCAGCCAGGCGCAGACCGCTGCAGCCACAAGAGCCAGGCTGGCTGCCTTGAGCAGCCATCGGCCGCTGACGGTGGGCGGCGCGCCCGGTTGCGTTTGCGGCGCGCGCATGCTGCTCCAGGCCTGCTCAAAGGCGGACGAGGAGAG
>Ga0209517_10004823_pt1 | contig 17504 bp, 20 predicted proteins | sample PeaSoiMetSII2010_FD_187695 | JGI IMG/M metagenome (GOLD analysis project Ga0209517, IMG submission 187695) | Peat soil microbial communities from Weissenstadt, Germany - SII-2010 (SPAdes) (version 2) | ecosystem: Environmental > Terrestrial > Soil > Wetlands > Peat | place: Germany...
GACGATCGGGTACTTCCTGAAGCGCTACCGCGAAGACATGGTGCGCAACAAGCAGAAGGCCACCACCATCGAGCAGCAGCTCCGCGAGTTCGAAGCGCGGCTGCGAAGGCAGATGCTGCGCGAGAAGCTGGGCGCCAACCACCTGGTGCGCGAGTCGTTCGAGACGTGCGCAATGCCGCAGATTCGCGTGAGCATCGGCGCGTTGCAGGCGTCGAGGCCCGCGGCGGCGGAGTACGAGACGGTGCAGGGGGATTAGGTCAGACCGGGTGCCCCTTGGGCCCGGACCCGTTCCAAGCCACGACCGTCGCACAGACGGTAAACGCGCCGGGTGTCGCGGTCCTACAAAATCGGCGGAAGTGCCGCCCCTTTTATTCCGGCGCTCACAGAGCGTTTCGTTGCCCCGAAGACCCAGCGATCCGCTACCAAGAAATTGATCGGTGCGCAGACGGCAATCGCCGCCACCGCCGATGGCAGGGCGGGCGCCTTGAGCTTTTGCACCATGCAGTAGGTCAGCACGGTATTCCCGGCGAGCGACACCAGGCCGTTGGCGGCGTGGAACCGCCACAGCCGGATAGCTCTATGCCGAAGCCCTACACACCCACGATCGCGCCACGTGAATCGCTCATGCCAGAAGTAGTTGTTCAATAACACCATCTCCACTGCGATCGGCGTGGCAGCGACTCCCGGCAGGTGAAAGCATTTCATCAGGAGAGCGAAGAGCATCACTTGCAGCGCGGCGCCCAGTACTCCCGTCAGGCTGAATCTGCCGAACCGCACGCATTGTCGGCCGGCTCCGGTCATCGCAGCGTCTCCTCCCGATACAGCGCAACGGTGTGCCGTACCGCCGCGACCACGGCCATCACCGCCATTCCCGCAAGCGCCACGGCGCCTCCCCCATCGAATAGCAAAAACGACCGGCCCGCGATATTCGCATACGGATGCGTGAACAGCACGGCGTTACCGGCAACCAATAGGATCCGAATCTCGGTCGGGCCAAAAAGCCCGTGCGACAGATGAAAGCGCCCGATCGTATAAGTTGCCAGGTAGCTCTCGATCGAGAGGACGTAATAGCCCACCAGCATCCCAGCCACGATCGGCCGGTGCAGGTAGCCGGAGCAGCCCAGCCCGGCCATTAGCGCCAGCGCCCCGAAGGTGTCCGCCATGTGATCCACGTAAAACCCATAACGCGGGCGCTGCTGGTTGCGTACCCGCGCCAGAGTCCCATCCAGACTGTCGCCCAGCCAGTTGAGGAACAGGAAAACATTCACCAGCCACAGCGCGCGCGCGTCGTGGGACGCCAGTGCGTATGCTCCGCCCGCACATAGCTGCGCAACGAATCCTAACGTTGTCAAGTGGTCCGGATGGACAGCCGCCGGCGTCCGCCGCGCGATCCAGGTCAACAAACGCTTCTCCACCCCCGCGGTCAGCGCGGTGTGAATTCGCGGCGCGCTCACAAACCCGCTCCGCCGCCTTTCCCCGGTCCACGCTTCTCTCACGCGAACTTCAGTTTGCGCGGTCATCGGTGCCTCCTCAGCGCGTTTGTCGCCAGCGCGTTTTTGGTTGCTGTCAAAGTAAATTCCAGGGAGGCCCGCGGCAGGGTCTCGATAATGGACGTAATCAGCCAGCCCAGACCGGCCGGGACGTCGCGCGTGAGCGAAACTGCTTCGCATTCTATGAGCAGTCCCTCACGCCTCTCCTCGAAGCTCCAGTACGAATTCAATCGCCAAAGGAACCCGTCGTCGGCCCCCTCCGCGCGGCGGCGCTCGTGAGTCGATCCGGGCTGGTCGACCTGCCAGATGTGCGTGCTGCGCGAGAAACTGTAGCCGCGTCCGGCGCCGGCGAGTCCCGATTGGGTCTCGAATTCCGCATCCAGCACAACCGTGATGACCCGCTGCTTCTTGAATCGCATGGCAAGCGTAGCCCTCTCTCCGTCATTGGTAAGCGCGCCAGAGGAGACCACCTCCGGCGTGTAATACCGGGCAAGGTGGTTGTAATCCCGCAACAGCGCTAACATATCTTGCGGGCTGGCCCCGGAGACCAGCGCCGCGGCGCGCCAGTGATGCAAAAGCCCCCCGCTGACCTGCCAGCTTCCGCCATTGACCGGCTCCACTTGGACCGCGCCCGCGAGCAATGCCCGCTCCGCATCCGTTTGCGGTCCCCCCTCCCGAGCCAGCGCCGCAACGTACGTGTCCGGTCTGGCGTGCTGCATCGCCAGTCGCATTTCCAGGCTCGTGATGTAAGTTTCAAATGCGCGTTCGGCAGGCTGGCTCAAGCGTGCCGCCGGAGAGAGCGCCGGCCCCAGGAAGAAGACTGCCGCCATCCGTAAATTCAGTCGCACGATTCACCTCGCAATTGAATTGTGCCGCAGCCAGGTGGTACCCACAATACTCTGCGCCTCCCATCGGCCTCGTTTGCACCTCACCGTGCAAGTTACTGAATTGCCGATATTTACCTTGAATTGTCCTCCTTCGAATCAGTACGCTAAACTGGAGAATTGCAATGACAGGCGAAGCCTCACGCCGCGTTTTCTGCTTCGGGGTGTTCGAGGCAGACGAGGCCGGGGGAGAATTGCGCAAGCACGGCCTCCGCATCAAACTCCATTCCCAGCCTTTTCAGGTACTAGTCATGCTGCTGGAACGACCGTCGGAGTTGGTCACCCGCGAGGAGATGCGGCAGCGGCTCTGGGGCCAAGACACGTTCGTGGATTTCGATCACGGGTTGAATAGCGCCATCAACAAGATTCGGGAAGCGCTGAGCGACTCCGCCTCCCGGCCGCGCTACGTGGAAACGGTTTCCGGGAAAGGCTACCGCTTCATCGCTCCTGTTTCACAAGCTCCAGTCGCGCGCGCGAAAAGCGCGGGCTCCGCCCCGGAAGCAGTCCCGGCCGTGGTCCCCGAGACCTCGCTCGGCTCGGTGCTCTCAACTAGCGAGGAGCTTCCTGCCCCGCCGCGAAAGCTGGTACGGATCCTGCTCCTGCTGGTTCAGGTGCTTTATTTAAGCTTCTACCTGACAGCGCTTGCCAACCTTCGCGAAGTAGACGATATCTTCCTGGAAGCGAGGCTGTTCCCCCCTTCCGCGCTCATAACTCTCCTGGTGGCAACCGCCGCTATGCTGATCCCCGTGCGGCTGTTTCTGGTCGCGGCCGTGGCGTTCGACCTTCGCCAGCTTCCCTCCAAGTTCGCCCGAATGTTCCCAGTGCTGCTGCTTCTGGACCTGTTATGGGCGCTATCCCCTTTCCTCCTGGTTCATTACGTGAGCGTAGGTCTGGCGCTGGGAATGAGCGCCACGCTGGTTTACCTGCCGTTTGCTCAGCGCTCGCTGGTTCTGATGTATGGGCGAGGCCGGTAAGGCGTCGCGGCCCGCGGCGCGGAGTACGAGACGGTGTCGGGCGACTGACGGGGGAGATCGACAAGCAGACGAGCCCGGCTCCGCAAAGCGGCCCGGTTCTTTCTCGTTAGTTAAGCTACTCCAGCTTTCGCGCGGCCCACAGAATCGCCCGATGCACCAGTTCCTGAAAATCGGGATTCTGGTGGGCAAAGCGGCCGTGCCCGAGTTGAATATACACGACACGCGACTTGTCATACGGCCCGATCCACGCCACCGGGCCATCGCTCGTCGGGTTCGTCGTTCTCAGCAGCACGTTCACTCTCGGCGAGATCCACATACCCTTGTAAGTCTCGTCGCGAAAGTGCATGGGTCCAAGTCCGCGCGTGATGGGATGCTGACCGACCGTTTCGACGTAGAGATCCTCATCGTGTTTATAGGTGGAAGCGGGCCGGCCCGCCTCGGGCTTTTCGAAATACTTCCCGCCGACAACCTCGTCGGTCCACCAGGGCCAGGAAGCGAGGCCGGCTATGGCATGGTGCAACACCACGACGCCGCGTCCCGATTCCAGAAACAAGCGGAGATTGTTTTGCCTCTCCCCGCTGATTTCCGGAACCATGTCATAAAGCACGAGAACATCCGTAGACTGGCGAAGATCGCTCTTGTAGACGTCGGGATGGCCGGTGACCGTCACTTCGAGATCCGGTCGGTTTACGAACAGCTCGTAAAATTCGGGATTGAACGTGTGGCCTCCGGTGACCAACTGGATGCGCACGGGGTGCGCTGCGTGGGCCTCCGGAAATTCGGGCGGGAGTGTCACCTCACCGGTGGCGGCCCACTCGGCGCCGCGCACGAACGTGATCGCGAACCCCGCCTCCTGCATGCCCGGCACCTCGTGGCCCAGCGCCGTGTAGAAGACGCGGCCCTTTCCGAAACTCGTGGTGACGAGGATCGGCTCCTCCTTGCCGGTCCCGCCGATGCCCGGATCGTCATACGCGGTCGCGATGGGGTGAGCGCCCGTGAGGAAGCGCATCCCGTGGTAGAGTTCGTCGAGCGTCTGAAACTGGCCGCTCATGCCGCGTGCGATCGGGTGGTCGCGATCGATGAACTTCACGGTGAAGAGATGGCGCGGCGCGTGAAAGCTGGATGGCGGATGGCCGGCCCAAGTGCCTCCTACCATCTCGGCCCACTCGGGCCAGGGAGGCTCGGTGCGCCCGGTTTTGACGTGCCCGGGCCCGAGAATATCCAGCCCGCTAAAGGCGTAACTCGATCCGTGCGCTACTGCCAGCCCTTTGCCGGACCGCACGAAATCGCCGACTGCCCGCTCCGTCTCGGAACCCCAACGAGGCCCCTGGTAATCGACGACGATCAGGTCGTAGTTGGCCAGGGTTGCCGCCGTTACTCCCGCGGGCTCTTCCTCCACCCGGACATCGAAGCGGCCCGCTCCGGTAAGCAGCTTTTGCAGGTAAGGAGTAGTGGTGCGCCAGCCGTGATTGTTCTGGCCGGAGAAGATCAAAGTGCGGACGGGCGCCGCCGGAAGCGCGGCAGCGGCCAGCGCGAGTATGGCGACCCTATACATGCGCGGCCTCCGCTTTGCGGAGTAGCTTTTCGAGGTGGTTCAAGCTGCGGCCGGCCTGCTCCGAGGTGCCGCATTCGCAGCTCAGCACGCCGCTCCAGTTGACCTCCTCGAGAATGGCGATCACTCGCGCCCAATCGATGACGCCGTCGCCGCAGGCGCATCCGACCGGCGTGCCGGTCACCTTGCCGCGATCCGCCTGGGCGTGCGTGAACGCAATATCCTTGGCGTGCACGTGAACCAGCCGGTGGCGCACGGCCTTCAATCCTTCGTACGGGTCCTCACCCGCCAGAAACGCGTTGCCCGTGTCGTAGTTGAACTTCAAAAACGGCGAATCGACAAGACTGCCGATGCGGCAGAGGCCGGCCGTGGTCCGGGAGACGCTCTGATGCGGTTCGATTCCAATCGAAATGCCATAACGCTCGGCCGTTCGCAGCACGGCCGTCAACGCGTACCGCATTACCGGCCACATATCGTCGTCGCTCAGCCAAGCGGGCCGGATGCCTTCGTCGGTGTTGACGACGGGCGCGCCGATTGCCGCCGCGAAACGAATCGCTTTTTGCAGATACGGCACGCTGATCTCAGGCCGCATCAGCGGGCAATGCGCGCTCAAACCCGACGCCTTCAGGCCGTGAGTTTCGAGCAGCGCTTTGATCTCCAGCGGCTCGTCATCCAAGGAGACGGAGTGGAAATAGCCGGCCTCGCTCAACAGTTCGCGGCCGTTGTGCACCATCGGTTCCACGTAGCGAAAGCCGAGCTGTGCCGCGCGCTCCAGTCCCGCCGCGAAAGGCTTGTCTTCGTGGCGAATGAATTCCATGTTGACGCCGATCGAAATGGCCATAGATCGCTCCTATCGCTGAGTTTGCTTGCTGAGTCTCGGCGTCAGACGTCCCACTCGCGCTGCCAGAAGGCCCGCCCGCCCTGCCTGTAGGCGATATTCATCAGGTGGCAGGAGAGCGCCGAGTAGTGGCTCGAGACCGCATCCGCATTGGGCTGCTTGCGCGTCCGCACGCAATCCAGGAAGTTCCCCATGTGCGCTTCCTCCTTGGAAGTGCCGCCGGTGATTTCCGGCGCGCCGCGCTCCGCCGGGATGAAGCGGTATCCCTGGCGGAATATCGAAAGGCGCCCGCCCGTGCCGTGGAAGCAGATATCGACCGATTCCTTGTCAAGCATGTCCGTGATGGTGGCCTCGAAGGTCACCACCAGGTTGTCCGGGTACTCGACGATGCCGTTGATGTTGTCCGGCGTGTCGCGCCCGTCGTCATAAAGGTAGATACCGCCGAGCGCCACGGCCGAGCGGGCCCGTGTAAGGCCGAGGTACCAGTGCACTACGTCCACCAGGTGCACGAAAAGTCCGCCGGTCTGGCCGCCGGTGGAAAAATCCCAGTAGGCGAACCGGTTGAAATAGCGCTTCGGATCCCAGGGAATCTTCGGAAGCCAGCCGAGCGCCGCGTCCCAATCCAAACCCTCGGGCTTTCTCTCCATGCCGGCCGGCGGCTTTTCCAGGTAGCCCGTATTCGCGTTCCAATACGTGCGCACCATATTCACCTTGCCGATGGCGCCGCTATCGATGAACTTCTTCCTGGCCTCGATGAAGTGCGCCATGGAGCGCTGCTGCACCCCGACCTGGACGATCCTGTGCGTCTCGCGCACAGCTTCCACCAGCGCGACGCCCTGCATCGGCAGCGAGGTCATCGGCTTTTCGACGAAGACGTCTTTGCCGGCGCGACACGCATCGCAGGCGATCCGCGAATGCATGTGGTCCCACGTGGCGACGACGACGGCGTCGATATCTTTCTGGTCGAGCAGTGCACGGTAATCGCCGTACTTCTTTACCGAGCCAGTCACCTGCACCGGCCCACTAAGGCGGGCGGCGGTCTTGTCGCGCCGCTCGTCCCAAATGTCGCAGACGGCAGCCCACTCGATGCCGCCGTTCGCGTTGGCCATGTTAACGAGATGGTTGCCGCGTCCGCCCGCGCCTACCAGGCCGAGGCGGATACGGTCGTTCGCGCCGAAAGCGCGCGCCGCCGATGCTGCCGTGATCGCACCCAACAGAAAACTGCGTCTGGAAGCCATGCCGAACCTCCTTCGGGGGAACACGAGATGATAGCGCCGGGCGTCGTTGTGCAAAAGGCCGATTTCGTTCGACAGGTCCCGGTACGAAGTTGTCGCTCGGCCGATCAGCGGTTGCCGGCGGCCAGAATGACGGTGGCGCACGCGAGCAGCACCAGGCCGGCGTAGAGTGTGCGCAGCGCCCCGGCAGGCGCGTTCCGCCACTCGCCGGTCAGCACGCCGGACACGTTGGCGGCCATGATGTTGAAGATCTGGAACAGGCCCCAACCGACGGACGTTCCCAGCGCGCCCAGGTACACGGAGGCGACGCCGTAGATGGACATCGCCCCCATCCAGAAAACGCCCATCAGGGCGGCCATGCCCGCGTCGGCAGCCCACGGCCCGTGGAACACGCTCCACGTCCGGTTGCGGAACAGTAGGTAGAAGCTGTAGACCAGGTTCGGAATCAGCCCGCCGGCCAGCCCTACGGGCCAGACCGCGTACCCGGCGTGCGTGGCCGGCACCCCCAGGCGCATGGCGCGGTCCGCGATGTCCTGCCCGAAGGCGAAGCTGTAATTGACCATCGGCGCCATCAGGCCGCACAGCACCGCCAGCGCCAGCGCCATTCGATACCCCCGCCCGGACGATTTGCCCTGTCCCTGCTCGCGGCGCCTTCCCGCCTGCGCCGATACCACGATGCCCGCCACCATCACCGCCAGCCCGCAGAGGATAAGAGCGCCGCGCGCGGTGCCGAGCACTTCGCGGTTTTTGAAGAACAGCGGGACCAGGGTGCCGAACAGCGAGCCCAGCCCGACGATGATGGCGCACCCCAGCGCCAGGCCCAGCCGCGCTATGGACAGGCCGAACAGCACCTGCGCGATTCCCCATCCCGCCCCCAGCGCAAGGGGCAGGAGCCACTCGACCGGCGACAGCCCCCGGTACACTTCCATCACATTGCCGGCCAGCAGCAGGGCCAGCGCCCAGGGCAGCACCACCAGCGAGACCAGGCTGAAGACCAGCCAGGTGTTTTCCCAGTGCCATCGCCTGGTGAATTTCATCGGCAGCATGCAGTTGCCGGCCAGCGCGCCGGCCACCAGCACCATCGCAAGGCCGCCCCACGCCGCGGCGGACACCGGCTAGTTCCTCACCGCTTGGTACATGGCGACGATGTTCTCCGGCGGCACGTTGGCCAGGATGTTGTGCACCTGCTGGAAGACAAACCCCCCGCCCGGTTGCATGGCTTTCACCTGCTCTTTGACGTGTCGCCGGACCTCTTCGGGCGTGCCGCACGGAAGCACGCTCTGCGTGTCGCAGCCGCCGCCCCAGAATGCCAGATCCTTGCCGAATTCGCGCTTCAGCTCCTCCGCCCGCATGCCGCGGCAACTGATCTGCACGGGGTTGATGACGTCCAGCCCGGCGTCGATCAGGTCGGGCAGCAACTGCCGCACACCGCCGCAGCAGTGCAGCATCACCTTCACGGGAGCCAGTTGTTTGGCGCGCCCCCACATCAGGGCGTGCCGCGGCTTGAAAAACTCGCGGTACATGCGGGGCGACATCTGGGGGCCGGTCTGCGCGCCGAGGTCGTCGCCGAAATTGACGATGTCGATGTGCGGCCCCACCGCGCCCAGGAACTTCTCCAGGTTTTTCAGGTGGATCTCCACCAGCCGGTCCAGGAAGCGGTGCACGCGCCGCGGTTCGCCCGCGAGCATCATCAGGAAGTTGTCCATGCGGTAGTAAAACTGCCCCATCTCGAGCAGGTTCCCGCCGAACAGGCCGACAATCGCACGGTCCGTCCATTGGCGCAGCCGCCGCGCGCCTTCGGCGAACTCTTCCGGTCCGGAGATGGATGGCCCCGGCGGAGAGGCGATTCCAGTCCACATGTGTTCGGGATACAGCTCTTCGATGCGGCCCAGGTCTTCTTCCCCGTCGAAGAACGGCCACCACACCTGGTCGAAGTGCAGCGAGCCCTCGGGCATGCGCGCGATGGTGTGCCCGTGCCGCGAGCGGAAGACCCACTCTGCGCCGGCACGTTCGGGAAGGGCCCAGGCGGGCATCCGGCACGGGGTCCCGTCGGGAAGCGTCCACTCCGCCCACCACCGGTCTTCGGCACAGAACCCGCGCCCCAGTTCGATGGCATCCGCGCCCGCCCAGTCGAGAACGTCGTCGTCCACGATGGCCAGTTGCTGAACGGGGTCGTAGACGCGAATGGGCCGCGGCTCCAACCCCAGCGCCGCGCGAAGCCTCGGGTAAGCGATGGCCGAAATGCCGGAAGACCGGTGCGCCCCCAGGTCCACCGGCACCCGGTCCGGCTCGCGGTGGTTCAGTGCGGTAAGAATGCGCTCGCGCGAGGTCATGACGTTCCGCTCCGTTCCCAAAATACAACAAACGGACCCGATGCTGCGGGATTTGCAGGTCACCGGGACACCTGGGTGGTTCGCGTGCCTGGCGGCGAACGGCAACGATGCTTGAAGAACGCCTCCGGTCCGGTCTGTAGTGCAGCTTTTTGCAGCGCCGGACGCGGGTGGGGGGTGCTTGAGCGATCTGGGGAAGCCTTTCCCGGCAAGCGCTGCTCAAAAGCTCTGAAAGTATGCCCTGCCGCCGAGCAAGGCGGGCGGAGGCGCGGGAGGAGCAAAATTTCGGGTGAGTCGAATTATTATTCATGAGGTTCTAAGGCTCCTTGTTTGTGTGGGTTGCGGAGGAGCACCGAAATCGGGAGGCGCAAATGAAGGGTCGTTTTTACAATTTGCGCCTCCCGAAGACCGGGGTTGGGAGTTACCCGGGAGACGCATGTTATTGCGGGTATGTGAAATTATTATTTGCGGCGTTTTAAGTTGCTCTGTTTCCGTGAGTTGCGAAGAGAGGTCGAAATCGGGTGGCGCATCTGGAAGGTTTTGTGGAAAAGATGCGCCACCCGGATTCTGGTGGAGGCTGGTGATTGGGCCGGCGCCTGCCAACCGGCCGAAGGCTTGAGTGCGCTCCAGCGGGATGCGCGCATCGAAGCCGGTAATGATCGTCTGGATCGGTTCCATCCATGCTCCCCAAGAAAAGAAAGACCGCTCGGTATGAGCGGCCGGTTCATTCAGATTCAACGGCCGAAAGTTGAGCCGTTTTCACGCGCCATCCAGGCGGATCGGGCCGGGTTTCCTGCTGTCGAACATTCCCAGCCAGGCGAAAACCGTAAGTCAGTTACGGTTTTTGGAAGAGAGGGAAAGAAACCGAACGGCTTGCGCCGTTTCGACCGTAAGTCAGTTCCGGTTTGGGTTCGTTTCCCCGAGACGGGGGCTGGAGCGGGCGGGTGCTGTTCCTCCCCGATTCCGTTCCGCGGCCGTTCGGGGCAATCCATCTCCTCCTGACTTGAATTTAGCAGACAGAGATGCAGCGACTGGGGTGTGCGGCGCTGGGTGGGTGGGGGTAAGTGGTTTTAGAATGAGTGGAGGTGTGCTGAAAAATAAATGTCGTTCCGTGGTGATCGTGGTTTTTGGGAGGGCGGATTCCGGGGTGTTTTGGGGATTGGTAAGGGGCGGTTGTTGGTGGATCTAAAGCAGGCGGCAGAAGCGGATCGGCCGGTTTGTGGGGCTGTTGCCGACGCTCGGGCGTCCGACCTTTTAGAATAGGAACTTTTTCGAACAGTTGACGTGACTGGGAACTTCACGAGAGTGATGTCCCATAAGGCCGTTTGGGCTAGTTTCCGGGAAGGCAAAAATCTCGGGTTGTGATCCCGTCCCACGGTAATGCAGTCATCCTCACTGCCCAATACAGTTCGAAACCGGCTCGCTGGCGTTGCTGCGGATCGCTTAGAATCAGCGGCTCACGTGCGTTCGGGCAGCCCTACAGCTCGTTTGTCAGTTATTTTGAGCAGTTCGGCATCCGGAAAAAAAGACTACTCTCCGTCGGCGTTTCCGCTTTTTTGGCGTCACCGCGATGACGAAGAAGCCCAGAAAAGGGAGACAATGAAATAGGCCACCTCATAAAAAGAAGGCAAAATGAAAAAGCTGAAACTGATTGGTATCTCGCTGGTGTTGCTGTCATGCACGGCGCTCGCCCAAAACCAGACGCCCTGTGCTCCCACGGATTTCGGCTGTTCATTCGCCGAAGGCCTCCGACGGGGCCAGCAAATACGGGTGGAAAGGGAAAGGGCGCAGGCTGAACAGGAGCTGATGAAGGCCCAGGCCGCGGCGATCCGCGCACAAGCGGAACAGCAGCGCTTGCAGACAGAGCGAATAAAACAGGCTGCTGCGGTTCCCTCTTCGCCGCCGCTTGCGGCTGGCGGACCGCCTACTAGAACGGAGGGCCTCGTTAATGGGAGGCTCTGGATCGATCTGCCGTTCACGACGAAGGTAGGTTACCTGACGGGCTTCATCGAGGGATTAGAACTGTTCGCGTCTCCATCCTCAGATCAGGGGGCGTACATGTCGGATGCTACAGCCGCGGAGACGGTCCATGGGATCGATGAGATCTACCAGAAGCCGGAAAACGCCATGCTGCCCGTAATTGCCGTGCTCCGCACCTTCGTCATGAAGGTGAAGGGCTCCTCGCCATCCGCAGTTGAAGACCTACTGGCCACATACCGGAGGTCCTTTTCGGAAGAGTCGAAGCCCCCAAAATAGCTCGGATGCGGAACTATTGCGAGAGGAAATTGGATGGACAGCCAACAAGAGCGGGACGTGCTTAAGGAGATCGCCGCCCACCTGCGGGCGCTACGTGAGACTGCCGACGTAATCAAAGAGGATCTGGAGCAGGCTGTGAGGATTCTGAAGTCAATCGACGAGAAAAGAAGATGACGGAGGCGCAACACAAGGGTGGTCGGCGCCGCTTGATGGAACAGGCCCCGGAGCCTCGCCCTCTCGGCTGCGCCCCCTTCCGGCCGATGAAGGCAAGGAGGACAAATCAATGGTTAGGGAAACGAAGGAAGGCCCCGGAGTGAGACGGGCGCTTTTGTTGGTGGCCGCCTTTGCTCTAGGCGCCGGCAGCTGGGCCGGTTGGACCGGCTTTCAGGATCGCGGTCGGCAGGTGATCAAACTCCCACGAGGCTATATCTTGGACCCCACAAGCCCGTACTACTACAACACGCTGGCAGCGGCGTCCGGTGCAGTTCCGCCGCCCGTGCCCCAGGGCTCGGCCGCATGTGCGCCAACGGACCTGGGCCATGGTTGGACACAAGTCGCACCTGAGCAACAGACGGCGTCGTGCGAATTCCAGAGAGAGGCTCTTCGCAGGCTGAACGACCTGGAAGAACGCATGAAGCGTTTGGAGAGCGGACATTGAAGCGCCCCCGACCGCGCGTTTGGGACTCACTGCGGGTGCCGTTCTGGTGGTTACTGGGCTATTTGTGAGGAAGGCCCCGAAGTGAGCGACGAAGGGCTTAAAAATGTGTCATTGGAAGTCGTCCGACAAACCGATTCGGACGCCTGCTTAGATGCTAGAATTGGGGTGCGGTATGGTGTAGGTAAATGAATATTCCACTCACAGATGATGACGACCTTATTATTTCGCAGTTTAGGCACGTCTTGAATTCGGTGGCCCCGGGCGCAACGGGCAAACTCTTAGAAGTCAACCACCGCAACGAGATGTATGCGTTTGAATTGTGTTTCAACGGTCGAACGGTAAGAGCCGCGTTCTCTTACGACCGCATTGACGATTCGAAGTCCGATCCGGGACCACTGAAAAAAGCTATTGGAGAGGCACTGCGGCAGGTGACAGAGAAAAAATGATGCCCGGCACAAAGGTACCTTGCAGCGGCCGCCTGTCCGCGCCGCCATTGAGGGCTTTGTCATCCATGAAAGCCCAAGCCACAGTCACGCGGAAGAAAAGCGGTATCTCCCGGAGTTACCGGGCGGGCGACGACGGAACCGCATGGGTTGTCGACTTCGAGAAAGACCTTCGAGCAGGAGTCTTCCGTTGACACTTGCTCTGAGCCAGCGAGCGTGCAACGTCTGCCACCAGGAATTTCCGCGCACTGCGGAATTCTGGCACAAGCAGCCCAAGAACAGCGATGGCCTCAGTGAAACCTGCAAGCAGTGTGCGATCGAACGCCAGCGCGATTGGTACTTTGCGAACCACGAACGCGCCCTTGCGCAGCATCGTGAGTACCGAGAGCAGAACCACGAGCAGGTGCTCGCCGGAAAACATCGGTACCGAGCGGCCAACCTGGACAAAGTGCTCGCCGCGGACCGCACATGGAAGGCAGCCAACGTCGAGAAGCGAGTTGCCTACACGGCCCGATGGCGACGGGACAATCCCGAGAAGGCCGCTGCCCTCCGGAAGCGCGAGTACGAGGCTAACGCCCATCTCATCAAGCAGCGCGCCAAGGACTGGTGGACCGCAAACCGCGAAAGAGCGCGAGCACGCGCCGCCGAGTACCGCAAGAAAAACGCCGAGCGGATCAAAGAGCGAAAGCGCGAGGAGTATGTCCGCAACATCGAAAAAGTCAAAGCTCGCTGCAAGGTATGGGCCGAAAGCAATCCAGCGAAACTGCAAGCCCGGCGCGCGCGCTACCAAGCTTTGCTGGTCAATGCTCCCGGCCACTTCACCCCAGCCGATCTCGTGGAGCAATACCAGAAACAGGACGGGCTCTGTTTCTACTGCCACACGAAGCTACGCAAGCTCGGCAGCGTCGATCACTACATCCCGCTGTCCAAGGGCGGCACGAACTACGCCGACAACATCGTGCTTGCCTGCTGGCCCTGCAACAACCGGAAGCGCGCGAAGCTGCCCTCCGAGTTCCGCTCCAAATCGGCAAAGTAGTCTTGTCCGGGACGGGTTTCTTCCGTAGTTCCGGTAGTGGGTCAGTTTGACATCAAGGATTAGGAATCACGCAAACTTTTACGTCGTAGCGATAGTGGTAGCCTGATTCACCGGGCCTCTCCCGATAATCGTACACGCAAAGATCCGCCTCTTTGCGTGAGCGGAAAGATCCAACGATTCGTTTGATTTTAGGCTTTCCCTCAATCCAGCTCGTGCCGGTTTCCCAAACTTCGAAGAGAACGGAGGCGTTTTCATTCATCGGGCGTGTGCCTGCCGAGGTTCTATTTCCCCGTTTGTACAACTGTTAGTGCGACACGCTCGCAACGGCCATAGGCAGGAACTTCACCGTTGATCGTGTCGTCCGAATCTAAAACCTCAACGCTGCGTTTGTAACGCATCGTTTCCCAACTGATGCTGAATCGCACTCGCGCGGGGGTCTTCTTGTTGAGTATGAATTTGTCGCTTACCCAGGAGGTGCCATCCGGGTTGAGGAAATCCTCGGTGGCCAGCGGGACACCCTTGTCGTAACCTCTGAAGAGCAAAAGATCTTTCTTGATCTCGGCTTGTTCCGCCTTCAAAAGCTTATCGAACGTCCCGTTGGAGATCATGTATTCACGAAGGTATTTGTTCTCCGTGAAAATAAAAAACGCCTTCACGTCCGGATTGTCATTGAAGCAGACGTAGCGGGCGACCATGCGGTCGAGGCCGCCGGCAGCATAGATTTCATTGTAATAATCGCGGGCCGTCTGCGCGAAGCATGGGCTCGCGACGAGGATCGTGGTGAGCGCAGTGCAGCAGTTCATGGCAATCAGTGTACCTCAATGTCCGCTCTAAGGGATGGCCGTCTGTCTCCTCCGTCTCGGGGTGCGTTGGGGTTTCGTGTTCTTCCGAGAGCTTTCTCCCAGAGGGTCAGAAGCCCATTTTCTTTTTGATGAGTTCATATGCAGTCCAGCCCAGGAGGACGAGGGAGGTGAGAGGGATGATGATATCTTCGAGGCTTTTGATAAGCTCGTGAACGGTGGAAAGGAAGTCGTGCACACTATCTCCTTTTCGGCTTAAAGAGATGTGTCAACTGGCAGAGCAAAACGCTCTGAGTGGTTCGCTTGTTCTCTTCTGCCCTAGCCGAAGAGGGCTCTATCCAATCAGTTTGACGACTGGTGGCCTTTTAGGAAGCGAAGCTCCACGTATTTAGGCCATGCGTCAAACCAAGTGTACCACGAAAACGGCAGCTTTTCCTCTTCAGTGGCCATTTCCTTTCATTCCTTTCATGGCCGCCTTCATTCGTTGGCAGTGAGCAGCATGTACACAACCAGCCCGACCACGCCTGAAATGAACACGCAACTCGCAAGCGGCCACCACATCGTCCACGGTGAGATTCCCGGATGGCGTAACGCGCGAGCGAGTACGGCAGAGCAACGTCGAGAAGCACCAACCGCACACAAACCGCGACGAATCCCTTCCATAGCGGTTTTGCCCGGCTTCGCCCTGGGCCTGCGGCGGCCGGTGGCTTTCCTCCGCGCTTCGCAATCTCCGCCTGCTCCTGTGCTTGGATGTGGCGCTCCAGGCCGCTCTCGACGGGATCACCCTCGGGATCAAATGTCATATCGCCCCCTTCCTTCGCCTCTTCGCCGGTGGCATCGATGAAATTGTTATCGATCCGCGTATCGAGATCGGCCATGGAGCCAACACGGGGTCCCACCGGGAAGCGTCCAGTCCGCCCACCACAGGTCTTCCACACAGAATCCGCGCCCCAGCTCGATGGCATCGGCGCCCGCCCAGTCGAGAACGTCGTCGTCCACGATGGCCAGTTGCTGGACGGGGTCGTAGACCCGAATGGGCCGCGGCTCCAACCCCAGCGCCGCGCGAAGCCTCGGGTAGGCGATGGCCGAAATGCCGGAAGACCGGTGCGCCCCCAGGTCCACCGGTACCCGGTCCGGCTCGCGGTGGTTCAGTGCGGTAAGAATGCGCTCGCGCGAGGTCATGGCGTTCCGCTCCGTTCCCAAAATACGACAAACGGACCCGATGCTTGCCGGTCAAACTCGAAGCCAAACAGCTTCAGTTTTCGGACGACTTCGCGATAGCAGAATCCCGTGAGTCGACCCATTAAGCCGCGACCACAATCGTGTAGTCGCGTCGCTGACTCGTCGCCGGCAGGTTCGGTACGCCTTCACGCTCGCGGCGAGCCTCGATCAACTTGCGTGCGACATCGCGCGCGATTTCGAGCGCTTCTGCCACTGTTCTCCCCTGCGCCACGAGGCCTGGGAACTCTTCCGAGGTAGCGAGGAAAACGCCTTCTGGGAGTTCCTCGACTTGAATCTGAATCGCCAACTCCATACCAGTTGATCCTAGCACTTCGCGCGCCGCGGTTCTGATCGGGAACAGGCGTTTTTCCGACAACGGCATTGAACGGGCATATCGGAGAAGTGATTTTGGGCCGCGGGCGTATGGCCGGTTCCGGGAGATTCCCGGCCGCGATCCGATGCGGTGGCCCGGAAATCAATGAGCCGGCGGCGAGGCGATTCCGGTCCACATGTGTTCGGGATACAGCTCTTCGATGCGGCCCAGGTCTTCTTCGCCGTCGAAGAACGGCCACCACGCCTGGTCGAAGTGCGGCGAGCCTTCGGGCATGCGCGCGATCGTGTGCCCGTGCCGCGAGCGGAAGACCCACTCGGCGCCGGCACGTTCGGGAAGGGCCCAGGCGGGCATCCGGCACGGGGTCCCGCCGGGAAGCGTCCAGTCCGCCCACCACCGGTCTTCCGCGCAGAATCCGCGCCCCAGTTCGATGGCATCGGCGCCCGCCCAGTCGAGAACGTCGTCGTCCACAATTGCCAGTTGCTGGACGGGGTCGTAGACCCGAATGGGCCGCGGCTCCAACCCCAGCGCCGCGCGAAGCTTCGGGTAGGCGATGGCCGAAATGCCGGAGGACCGGTGCGCCCCCAGGTCCACAGGGACCCGGTCCGGCTCGCGGTGGTTCAGTGCGGTAAGAATGCGCTCGCGCGAGGTCATGTCGTTCCGCTCCGTTCCCAAAATACAACAATCGGACCCGATGCTGCGGGATTTGCAGGGTCACCTGGACACCTGGGTGGTTCGCGTTCCAGGCGGCGAACCGCAACGATGCTTGAAAAACGCCTCCGGTCCGGTCTGTAGTGCACCTTTTTGCAGCGCCGGACGCGGGTGGGGGTGCTTGAGCGATCTGGGGAAGCCTTTCCCGGCGAGCGCTGCTTAGAAGCTCTGAACGTATGCCCTGCCGCCGAGCGCGGCGGGCGGTGGCGCAGGAGGCGCAAAATTTCGTGTGAGTCGAGTTGTTATTCATGACGTTCTAAGGCTCCTTGCTTGTGGGTGTGCCTTGTCAGAATTCGATAAGGGGTCTTATTGCAGGTCAGGGGATCAAGTTCTGCCGAATCCCATTCGCGTGATGGTACGCTGTTGGCGCTATGGCAAATGAAGAGTCAATCAGGATTTTGATTAAAGGGTCGGCCGTCTGGAATCAATGGCGAAAGGAACCCGTAAAGCTTCAAAAGCTAGAAGGGGGGAGGCGGAGGTTCATCGACTGGTTGGACCTCAGCCAAGCGAGGCTTGGTTCGCAGGACCTCAGCGGGGCGGACCTCTCCGGGACGAACCTCAGCCGGGCGAACCTCAGCGGGGCGGATCTCTCCGGGGCGGACCTTAGGGAGGCGAACCGTAACTGTTCACGCCCCTATGCTTGTTGATTTTGGAGAGGGCGCAGGCTGGGCGCTGGCTGGCGCCGCCGGTGGCAGTGAACCGCAGTCACTAAGTAGCTGAGAAGCGGTCGCTGCTGAAGTTTGCA
>Ga0209517_10004824_pt1 | contig 17502 bp, 18 predicted proteins | sample PeaSoiMetSII2010_FD_187695 | JGI IMG/M metagenome (GOLD analysis project Ga0209517, IMG submission 187695) | Peat soil microbial communities from Weissenstadt, Germany - SII-2010 (SPAdes) (version 2) | ecosystem: Environmental > Terrestrial > Soil > Wetlands > Peat | place: Germany...
TGACCTTGCCTTTCGCAGGGCACCCGGTCGGCGCGCGGCAAGCCAACGAGGCAAAATGCGAAGAAGATTTGATTGAGTCGGAGTATCGGTTCCTCTTGGCGGACCTGATGCCTTTCGGCAAAAACGCTCGCATCCATTTAGAGCACGGAGGGACGGATGAATCTTCCGAGCATTATGAAACCGTGACCTATTGGTATGGATTGCCCAGTCCTTCCCTGATGCTGACTGACGAGTTAGGCGTGGGCGACCCTGCCAGTGAGAAAGCTCATGGGTATGACTCGCCAGATGCGAGCGAGTCCGTCAAGATAACATCACGCTATGAGTGGGGAGTCGATCATCTGGAGGGGAAGGAAGTTTATCCGGCGCACACCGAGGTGGGCCGTTACACGACGGGCACATCCGAGTTCACCCTGAAACTTACACCCGATAATCTTGGTGTTATGTTACGCCGGACGCTGGACTACTCTTTTCCCAATCAACGTGCCGAGGTCTTCGTGGCGCAAGCGGCCAGATCATCGCAGCCGAAGAACCCCGCTCAATGGAGGCTCGCGGGCATCTGGTATCTCGCCGGATCAAATACCTGCATTTACTCCAATCCGGAATCGGAATTGGGAGCGACGGAGCACACGATCGAAACTTCCAACCGGCGCTTCCGGGATGATGAATTTCTCATTTCGCGCGACCTTACCCAAGGACTTTCTGCGATCCGTGTGAGAATTCACTTCACGCCGGTTAACATTCCGCTGTTTCCCGGTGCGCCACATCAGAAGCAAGCTTGGAGCGAGATCCGTTACTCGGCTTATTGTATTGTAATGCCCTCATTTCAAGTGTCTGCCTAGCCCCTTGCCATTGGGCCCGACACTCAGGCACTTCGACTTCCTCCAGCTTGACGGGAATGACAAAAATCGTCCCCTCAGTCTTTTCCTCTCTCGTAGTCCACAAACTCACTGACGATGAGCCATCCTTGCCTCGCTGCAAATCCGCAAAGCTGGTGGAATTGGTTTTGAGTGTCTTGGCCTCGTTCGTGGGTGCTGACGCGGGCATGAATCGCAGTGCGGGTGTTCATCGCTGTCCTCTCCGTTGCATTGTTGCCGCCGCCGTGTGTTCAGCCAAGTATGGCAACGCAAGTTTCAGAGCCTTGTCGCTGTATCCAATGAAAAGTACCATGAAGCGCCGGAACAATTTGCCGAGGGCGAGAGATTGCTTTAACTCATCCACCGCACGAGGCGCAGGAACAGAGGCTACAAGTAGTGAATGTCGCGCCATTGACAGAATCCGTCACCCTCCGGAACACCGCCACGGGGTGTGCCAGAGTGAGACAATCCGCGGTTTGCGGCACGGCCGGGAATGATTATGATGGTCAATATCGCGAGGACTGAACCACGTGTAGGGGGATGACAAATGGCTGCGGGAGATCCTCAACGAGTATGGTTTCCGGGGATGCTCGCAAGACTTCGCTGCGAGTGGAACTCCCAGATCTCAATCCCGGCGTTTATCGAGTTGCGCGATAGAGTGGACGCGATGCTGCAGCAAATCCGGTCCGAGCGGCAGATTGTGTCGCCTGTCTTGCGCTGCCCCAAGTGTGGAGCAACCGGACCTTCGGATGAACCTCACGTAAGCGTTCGGGCGCTCATCCTCGCGCTCGGCAGATTCGGCATCACTTCGCAAAAGGACAGAAGGAGAATCGCCGCCTTGCTGCAAGCGCGCCCAGAACTCAGGATGGCCGAGGGCAGATGTCCGGAAGCCCGCTAGGCTTGGGACTTCGGTCCACGGCAGCTGGCCCGTTTGGCCGCCTTGAGCGACCCCGAGGGAAACCGCGACGAGATAGGTTACTCGCTCGCTTTTTCAAGCAGCTTGCGGACGTTCGGTTTCACACTTCCGGGTTGTGGCGGGGGTAGCAGCGCCAGCCCTTCCCTTGCTGCTGCGCGGCTTCTTTCGATCTGGCCGGAGGCACGGTAAGCCTGGGCGAGGGTCAGCAGTCTCGAAGGAGTCTTTGCGCGGCTCCTGGCCACCTCGCGCTCGGCGCAGGAGACGGCCAGTCGTGGATCGCGAAGGGCCGCAGGTTGGGCGGTCAAAAATGCATTTGCCGTCTGGTCGAGCACCATCGGAGATGCCTGAGGTTTCGCCGCCACAACCCTCAAGACGACAAGCGCCTTTCTCGCTGATTCCCCCCAAGCTCCAGCAGTGTGCAAGATGCTTCGGATTACGCAGATTCGCACCTCAATGTTGGCGTCAAATGCGATCCAGACATCGTTTGTCGGATCTTGTTTCAGCAAACGCTCCATATCATCCGCCGCCTCTGCCAGCTTCTTCTCAGCAAGGACCAGATTCGCGCCCCGGTCGCCCGGGTGCGAAGCCAAGACCGGATCGGCGGCGTCCTCGAAGCATTTTGCTTCATCGTCGAGCACCGTTATTACATCGAATAGCGCCCGCGTGTCCTTCTTGTCCTGGGCTGCAATACGGGTGGCGAGCACAAGAGCCTGCTCGAAAAGCGGTACAGCCTGCGCAAACTCGCCCAATCGCTCCAGAGCATTTGCCTCCTTGCGAAGCAGCATGTGGCGAATTCGGACGTTGGAAAGGCTGTCCTGTTCGGACCTGGGCATAGTTTCGATACGCTTCAAAGCAAGCTGAAACTCCTTCAGAGCTTCTGCGGGATCGGTCTCCATTTCCACACTGCCGATTTTGAGTCCGTTGATTGAGAGACCTCGCTTGGCGCGTACGGAATCGGGATCGATGCTGAGGACGCGATTGTCCAACGCCACGGATTGCCGGTAGGCGGAAATGGCCCCGACGGAATCCGCGAGACTGGCAGTACCGTTCTGCCCTAACTCGTCGCCGAGTGTGCCATAGGCTGAAGCAACGTCGCAGACCAGCGCGGCGGGGGCATGCGGGTCTCGAATCAGCGCGTCGAAATTCTTCGCGGCTTCCCGCATGACGGGAATTGCCTCCGGAGTTCTGTCGGTCTGCCAAAGAATCTCACTGCGCGATTGCTCGACCAGCGCCAGCGCCCGAACGGCTTCGCGATCCAGGGAGTTGGACGCCGCTAGCGGCTGCGCAATGGCCAGCGCTTTACTGAGACTGACTAGCGCGCCCGCAGGATCACCCAAGTTTTGATCGTAGGCATTCCCTTGAATATTCCCCAATCGCGTGTAGGCGTTTGCAAGATCCAGTTGGGTTCGGCGGTCGCCGCGTGCGTCTCCGGCCATGCGGTCCAAGTGCTCGAGCACTCGGGTGACGAGCAGTTTCTGCACGCCGGTAGAGCCCGGAAGTTCCTTAATAGCTTCGTCAAATTCGGAGAGCAGGCTGTTGCTCAATTGGCGCAGGTCGGCAGAGCGCGCCTCAGCTTTGCGCCGCTCCGCGTTGGCTACCCTAGCCTGCCACCACACGCCGACGACGCCCGCAATCAGAGAAGCGGCCAGGAGTGCCGCAGCCGCCACGCTGAACCACCGGCGGCGGATGAATTTGCCTGCTCGATACCGCAGAGTTCCGCGACGCGCCGCGACCGGCAGGCCCTCGAGATATGCGCGAAGGTCGGCGCTGAGCTGTTCGGCGCTAAGATAGCGCTCCTGGGGTTCCTTGCGCAGCGCCTTGAGCAGGATCGCCTCCAGATCGGCATCCAGACGCTGGTTGGAACCCGCCTCGCTTGGCGGCTTCCGGGGAGGTTGTTCACAGATCACGCGCAGCATCTCAGCGGTGGTAAGCTCCTTGAGTTCATAAGGCACCGTGCCGGCCAGCAACTGGTACAACAGAACGCCCAGCGAATAGGTGTCTGAGGCAGTGGTAATCGGATTTCCCAGCACCTGTTCCGGACTCGCATACTGGGGTGTAAACGATTGGTACCCTTCGCGAGTAAGCTTGCTGTCGGGTCCCAATGGAGAGGGAGAAAGGAGCTTGGCGGTTCCGAAGTCCAGCAGGCGAGGGGTGCCGTCTGCGGCTACCAGGATGTTATCCGGCTTCAAATCGCGATGCACGACGAAATTCTGATGCGCAAATTGGACGGCTTCGCAAACGCGCATGAAGAGCGCGATCCGCTGGGTTGTCGAAAGGCGCTGCTCTTCGCAGAAACGATGAATGGGAACCCCATCCACGTACTCCATCACGAGGTACGAGTCACCCTGGGTTGTGACACCGCCATCGAGTAGGCGGGCGATGTAGGGATGTTGGAGCTCAGCTAGAATCTGCCGCTCCTGCCGGAATCTTTCTCGAAACAGATCAGTTGCCAGGGGAAGGTCGATGAGTTTGATCGCGACTTTCTGTTCGAACTGGCCGTCAGCGCGATGCGCCAGGTAAACGGCGCCCATGCCGCCGCGTCCAAGCAAGCGATCCAACTCATAGGGCCCGATTCGTTTGCGGCTGCGCTGATCGTCCTGGCCGCCTTCCGGTTGCGGCTTCTGGGATGCAGTCAGACGCTCTTCCTCTTCGCAGGCCAGAAGCAACGAACGCACCTCGGCTGCGAGTTCAGGATGGCTCTGGCACCTGGTTTCAATTAATGCCGCTCGCGCTGATTCAGGAGCTTCGATAGCCTCGTGGAATATCGCCTCGATCTCGGAAAAAGATGTTTGGGCCATCTGAGCGACTTCTTTGAAATGCGGTATCTTACTCCGCTGCTTGTACCGACCTTCTGCCTGTTCGGCTTGGATTGATTTTCGGTCTCATCGCCGGGCCCCGAAGGGGCCTTCCGTGAATAGCCGCAGGTTTCAACCTGCGGAAACCGTGACGCCCCGTATGGCGCAACCCCGAAGGGGTTGACCATCAGTCCGGCCCCTTCAGGGCCGAGAGAATTTCTTGGGGCTCGTTTACCGTGGGTTTCACCCACGGCTACTCAATGTCTGCCCCTGCGGGGCAGACTTCGCCGCGAGACCTCTCCGCGCTTCGCAGTTCCAGATTCTGCACACATCACGCAAGCGCCCACACTTAGAAGGTCACGCTACGTTCTCAACCATGCCGGGGTGGATGCGCCGGTACAACCAACTCTTGGTAAACCTCAAATCGCGGTCGACCGTGGCCTTCGAGACCTGCAACAGTGAAGCTGTTTCCTCGGCCGTACAACCAAGAAAATAGCGCAACTCGACGAGCTGCACCTTGTAAGCATCGAGCACGTTCAGTTCGTCGAGCGCGTGATTCAAGTCCAGCAACTCCGGGCTGCCGATACTCACCCACGTCAGGTCGTCGCTGAGAGGGATTCGATCAAAACCGCCGCCTCGCATCTGTGCCTGGTTTTCGCGCGCGTGGTCGATCAGGATCATGCGCATGACCTTGGCGGCGAAAGTGTAGAAATGCCGCCGATCGTCCCACTCAGTCTTCTTCTGTTTCAATAGCCGGAGGTAAAGCTCGTGGACCAAAGCCGTGGCCTGAAGGACGTCCGGATTCCGTTCGCGACGAATGTAGGCTGCGGCCACCTCCCGAAGGTGGGGGTAGACAAGGGGCATTAACTCCTCGAAAGCTGATAGGTCGCCGTCCTTCCACTTAACCAACAGTAACGTTATCTCTCCCTTCGCGAGTTCCAAATCTGCCTCCATCTGCGCCCTAGTTCCGCGACAGCATACCACGTTCTCCAACCAGTCACATCACTCGTTAGTACCAGCACTCGGTAGTACTACTCGAGAGCTATGCGGGCAACTTGGCGGTGATGAGGGGCTCGTGCGTAAGCCCGTGGAAAACCCGCGGACCGCAAACCCGGCGGTCCGCGCTACCGATTCCCCGAAAAAACTTTGAGTCATTTTCCCTCCGGTTTACGCAGTCTGAGTGAAATAAAGAATGGGAGAATGACCTAATTATGAAAAAGCTTGTTTTGATACTATCAGCCATATTCCTCTATTGCGCTTGCGGCGGGAACAACCAGCCCGCTCCCGTGATCTCTGTTTCCCTCTCGCCGTCCGCTCAGACAACCATCGATCAGGGGCAGAGCTTGAATTTCGCCGCCACGGTAACCAACGACACCAGTGGCAATGGGGTAACCTGGAGCATGTCCGGCACATCGTGCAGCGGGACCGCTTGCGGGACCTTCTCGAATAAAACCGCGACCGCGGCCACCTTTAACGCACCCGCTACCGTTTCCGCGAATATGACCGTAACGGTCATGGCAACATCGGCGAGCGATGCCACAAAATCGATGACCTCGACTGTAACCGTTACACCCGCGCCCAGCATTACGACGACCTCGCTTGCTGCCGGAAAAGTCGGCACAGCGTATAGCGCCACACTGCAGGCCAGCGGCGGCGCAGGCACGTTTACCTGGAGCCTGGCGTCGGGCTCGTCGCTACCGGCGGGCCTTTCCTTGAGCAGCTCGGGAACGATTTCCGGCACGCCCACCGCCGCGGCGACCACCACCTTCACGGTAAAGGTCACTGATTCCTCGGGAGCCCAAGGCGGGGCAGCCTCGGCCACGCAAAAGTTGAGCCTTACGATCAATCCCATTGCGTTGACCATCACCACGACAGCGCTCGCCGACGGGATTGCGGGTACTGCTTACAGCGCGTCGCTGGCCGCTTCGGGCGGCACGGGTTCCGTCAGTTGGAGCGTGACCACCGGAAGCCTGCCGGGAGGGTTGACTCTCGGCGGTTCAGGCGACATCGCCGGCACGCCCACGGCTGCAGGCACCACGAACTTCACGGTCACCGCCACAGACTCCGGCACTCCACCCCAGACCGCAAAGCAGGCATTGACCATCACCATCAATCCTAAACTGGTCATTACCACCACGACCTTGTCCCCGGGCACGGTCAGCGCAGCATATACCGCCACCCTCCAGTCCAGCGGCGGCGTGGGAACCATCACTTGGACGGTCTCTTCCGGCAGCTTGCCGGCAGGGTTGGCGATGAGCAGTTCCGGGGCGATTTCCGGCACACCCACCGCGGCCGGAACTTCGAGTTTCACCGCCCAAGCCAAAGATTCAGGCAATCCTCAGCAGTTCGTGCAGCAAGCGCTCAGTATCGCGGTTTACACGGGCTTGACGATCTCCACCACCTCCTTGCCCAACGGCATGGTGAATGCCACTTACAGCGCCACTCTCAAGAGCGTCGGCGGTACAGGAACTATCACCTGGAGTATTAGCCAAGGCAGTTTGCCAACCGGTCTGAATCTGAGCGGTTCCGGGACGATTTCCGGAACGCCGACTGCGGCGGGCACGTCGAGCTTTACAGTTTCCGCCAGCGATTCCAGCACTCCGCCGCAAACCAAAACCCAGGCACTGAGCATCACCATCAATCCCGCGCTGAGCATCATCACCACGTCACTCCCCGCCGGCACCGTGGCAACCGCGTACAGCCAAAACATTCAGACCAGCGGTGGCACACTCCCAATTACCTGGACCGTAACAGCGGGAACCTTGCCTGCAGGATTGACGCTGGCAGGCAACGCCAACGGCGTGGGAGTAATTTCCGGCACGCCCACTGCCTTCGGCAGCACCACTTTCACCGTCACGGCGACGGACGCGAGCAGTCCGCCGCAAAGCATCCATCAGCAGTTCACGCTCGTCATCAATAACGTAGGTCTCAGCATCACCACGACGAGCTTGCCGAACGCTACGGCGGGCACGGCTTACAGCGCGCCGCTGGAAGCGTCTGGTGGAACGTCGCCCTACACCTGGACTGTGGCCAGCGGTTCAACGCTTCCAGGGTGGTTGACTCTGAGCGGTTCTGGTACGAATTGGAACCTCATCGGAACCCCCACGGCAGCCGGCGCCGCGAACTTCTCGCTCACGGTGACAGACTCGAGCTCGCCAGCCCAGAGCAAAACTGTACCGTTGAGCATCACCATCATTGCGCCGTCAACAGCCTGCGGCACGGGGAACGAGAAGTTCCTTAAAGGCCAGTACGCTTTCAGGCTTGTTGGCTTTAATTCTTCGGGCTTCCAGGCCACCGTCGGATCCTTCACATCGGACGGGGCAGGACACATTACCGCCGGCATGGTGGATTCCAACGGCGTCTCACCGGGCGTCAACTCGGGCAGCATCACGGCCAGCAGCAGTTCCTACTCGGTGGGCTCGGACAATCGCGGTTGCGCTACCATCGCGACTCCTTTTTACACTTACACCACCCGCTTCGCACTTGCTCCTACCTCGGGCGTTGCGGCGGCAGGCAGTGTGCAGGAGTGGGAGTCTGGCTCGACTCCGTATATCGCGTCCGGGCAGATCTTCCTGCAATCAGTTCCCAGCGCCCTTCCAAGCGGAACCTACGTTCTCCAGGAGAGCGGGATTTACGACGTGACACATCAATACTGGGCGGGGGGCGTTGGGGCAGGCTCGGGCACCGTGGGGCAATTCACGAGCGGGGAATATGACCTGAACGTGGAGGGACACCACTTTAGTTATACAGGTGTCACAGGAGGCTATTCCAACCTCGATCCGACGACCGGCCGTGTTACCTCGACGATCACGCTGAATGGCGTGACTTCGCACGGCGCGCACTACCTGGTGTCCAGCACATTCCTCATCTCAGTCACGACGGACACTTTGGCTACCGATGTATTCGTGGCGTCAGGAACCGGCCAACTCCAGGCCAACTCCTTCACCTTAACTAACGGCCAGAATCTCGTCTACTATGCAACGGGGCTGGAAAATGTTGAGTTCGCCGTGGTCTCCGTTACCGGTTCCGGCTCCATGTCCGCCAACATCTACCACGATGTCGAGGGGGGTTGGACATCGCCCAGTCCCAGCTCGGCAAGTTGCGACTTCACAATCGACACGTTTGGCAGGGTTGCGACCAGTGGCGCCGATTGCGGAGTGTACTTTAGTGGCACAAGTTGGAGCTATCCTCCAGTCTTCTACCTGACCGGGAATAACACGGGCGTCATGCTCTCGACGAACGACCCTGGGGTCTTACTCGGGCAGCTCGTACCGCAGTCGGCAACCTCGATCAACGCCGGCACTTACGACATCGGCACGCAAGAGGTGGTCAACCAGAATGTCAACGAAACGCTGACCGGGGAGGCCACAATTACCGGCAGCGGCAGCCTGACGGGCACTGGCGACAGCACGTCACTCATCGCAGTCCAGCTCGGAGGCCTACCCCTGAGCGCCACGCTGACGGTCAATGCCGACGGTACCTTCAGCTCCTCGCTCTTTCCCGGGGCCGTCATGGGCGTGATCATTTCCGGTTCTCAACTCATCCAGGTGGACGGCCCGAGCAGCGCTTACCCGACCATCCTGGTATTCAACGGAGGGACGGACGACTAGAGTTGGTGGCTAGGTCAGGGGATGGGGGCGTCCGCAGTTTGATCCGATGCCCCCCTTCCCCTCCTCCTTTCCAGCGGAACGAAGGAGTTATGTTTGCTGGATTGGACTTCCGTGAGGAAGTGGCTGAGTGTATGTTGGCAGCCGAATCGCACAAGCCAACAAGAACCTGGATTGCTCTTGACTGGCCATTGCATTCGGGAGCCGCCAGGTCTATAGTGCCGGTCGAGCCGGAAATCATAATGGAAATTCCGGCCCATGCTGCTCACAAGATTCCGAAATCAAACAAAGGAGTACTCCAATGCGTAACAGTGTTTTCAGTAGCGTCGCAGCGTTTTGCCCCAGGGGAGCTCGCAGGTCACTCGCAAGCCTTCTGCTGGCATTCGGTGCGATGGCGTTTCTCTTCAGCGCGCCCATCTCCGTTGCACAGGATTCCAATACTCCCGGCGTACTGCCCGCGCCCTCCAGCGGCAAAGCCATCGTCTGTATCTACCGCACGTACAGATTCACCGGCTCGTCCTCGCACGACGAGATTTTTGTCAACGGCACTCATCTTGGCAAACTCCTCAACAGCGAATACGAATTCACGGAAGTGCCGCCGGGTACTGTTGTGATCTCCGGATTCCCCAAGGAGTACTACGGAAGCGCCATCATGTCTGCCATGGCGGCCGCCAATCAAGCCCGGCAGAAAGAACACGAGCGGGCCCGGTTTGAGGCGGAGGCGGGCCAAACCTATTATTTCAAATGGACCGCCGGAGTCGCGGCAACTGGGATCAAGGTTACGCCTGAGGATCCCGGGAAGGGAGCCAAAGAGATACGCAAACTCCATCTCTCCAAGCCCGTTGACGACAAGGAAGAAGCGAAACCAGAAACGAAAGACACCGACAAACCGCCGGCAAACTGACATCGCTCCGGCGGATTGGGAGCTATCGGTGAACCCCGGGCAGCACGCGACAGGGTCCACGGCTAATAATGAGTTCAGCCGAACGACTGCGGCGCAACTTCGGCGGCGTATTTCCAATGGCGTTTGGTGGGCAATTGTGACCAGCCAAGTGAGCAGTACGGGACTGACACACAAACTACCCCAAGGTATAAAGGATGCAGGTGTAAGAAGTAAATCCCTAGCTTCCATCCGGGATCTGCCTGGAGACGGATGTTAGGCGGGAGGAATCAACATGCTTTGGACAATTTTCGTGGTTCTGATGATCCTGTGGCTGCTGGGCTTTAGCTTTCACGTTGGCGGAGCCCTCATTCACCTTTTGCTCGTTGTTGCAGTGATTTGGTTGGTGTGGAACCTGCTCACCCATCGACGATCTTATTCGTAAGGCGGCGGATGATCGCAGAGGGTGAACCTATGCCGCAATACTCTTGGTTCAAGATTTGTGAAGCGGGACGGAGCTTTTTCTATCCGGCTGCGCGCTGCCAAACCTCCTGGTCACTTTTTCTCTATCTATTCGCCGCAATGGCCTCCGCATCGGCGCAGACCGGGGCCACACTCCCAAATGTGGAAACCATTGTGGCGCGCATGGCGCAGGCCCGGGCGGAGAACCGGGCTCGCCTTCGCCCTTACATCGTGACGCGGAATTACAAGTTGTTTGGGAAGGACGAAGGCAAAGCTAAGTCCGAGGTGATTGCCGATGTAGCCTTCGTTCCACCGGACTCCAAAGGGTACATTATTCAGGCGACTAACGGGAGCGGAACGGGACAAATGATTGTTCGCCGCATGCTTGCCAATGAAGCCGAGATCACGAGAGACTACGCCTTAACCGACATCTCGGCGGACAATTATGATTTCCGCTTCATCCGCGAGGAAGAAGTAACCGGCCAACGCTGTTACGTCCTCCAGTTGCTTCCCAGGCGCAAAGACAAGGATCTGCTGCGCGGTAACATCTGGGTCGATGCCAACAGCTACCTGCTTCGTCGCATCGAGGGCGAGCCGGCGAAGGCTCCCTCTTGGTGGGTGCGAGACGTGCGCGTCGCGCTGCGCTACGGCGACGTCGGCGGAATGTGGCTGCAGACTGCTTCGGAAGCCACCGCCCGTGTCCGGATACTCGGCCCCTGTACGATGGTTTCGCGTGACGTGAAGTATAAAATCACCGAGCTCGTTGCTGACGGATCTTCGGCCCAAGCGAACTTCCTCGAGCCGATGCTTGACCGATCTCTTCGACAGCGCGTGATTCCAAAGCCACTGAAGTGAATCGTTCGAAAGGGAGAATCGACATGGAATTGGACAAGGCACTGGGGTTTGCAGTGATTCTGGGCTGGGATGACTTAAAGAAAGTCAGCGACGCATGTTCAGCACGGGTTGAATACCGGTGTGAACCTGGAGCTTCGTTGGTTTACCTGAACGTCTGGTCGGTTGATGCCGAGGATCATCAGAATAGGGTGTGCGAATACTGGACCGGGACTTCTCCGGCTCACCCAACAGGGGTACGCTTCACCAACAGCTTCCAGTCTGATCAGTTAGGTCAGGCCCTCGACTTCATTCTGATGAACCAGGGTCAGTTCACACGTGCCGCCGATGCTTGCCGTGATGGGCTGGCTCTGATCTACCCGCCCACCGGAGAGGAACGTGCTGAAGCCGCCGCTTGGATGAAAGGGTTGCACGGCGCCCCTACTAATATAAGCCGCTCTGAGGACGCCAGGGTTGCAACTCTCCCGCCGGTGTTTTCTGGAGCGGCCCAACGTCGCAGACCACCAGTGGTTGGAAAGCTCCCTCGGCGCTTGCCTAAGCGCATCGCCAAGTCAACTCATCCGAGTCCCGCGTAGTGGGACGCGAGTAGCCGTAGGTGAAACCTGCGGAAATGGAAACTGAGAGACAGTTCCCGTCCTTCGGGGTCGAACCTTCGCAGGGTCAACCCCGTTGGGGTTGGGGGTTAGGCGGGCTCTGATATGCGCAGGTTAATGCCTGCGGACACCCGCGGTTGGCCGGGGCCGAGGCCACTTGAAAACGCTCACGGAGAGTGGCGGAGGGAGAAGAATCTTGCTTGGTCTTGATCGCGGCGCTGCGCGTTACACCTGGACAGCGGTTTTCATTCTCCTCGCGGTAGGGCTACTGTATCGCATTCGCGAGACCTTGTTTATCTTTGTTGTGGCACTGCTGTTCGCCTACCTTCTCTGGCCACTGGTCAAGGTTCTGGATCGACGGCTGCCGGGGCGGTCAAAGGTGCTGGCGCTCACTTTCGTCTACCTCGCGCTGGTCGGGTTTCTGTTTGTTGTTGGAATTGCGATCGGCTCTCGTGTAGTCCGCGAGGCGAACACGCTGGCATCCAGGCTTCCAGATCTCCTTTCAAAATTAGAGCCTTCGATCGCGCCCGCCGTTTCACCCTCCGCTCAGACGCTGAAGAGCACGGTCGTTTCGACTGTGCAAAAGCAACTGGCCGATCATTCGCGAGAGCTCCTGGCACTGGTGCCGAATGCCGCCTTGGGGGTCGTCACCCGCGCCGGAAGTCTCATCTTTATCGTCTTGGTCCCGATTCTCAGTTTCTTCTTCTTGAAAGACGGGCGGCAGATGCGCAGTTCCGTGCTGGGCTTTCTTGCCGAAGGCTCCCGCCGCGACACGGTCGAGAGAATTGCCGCTGACCTGCACCTGCTGCTTGCACAATACATGCGGGCGTTGGTGTTGTTGGGAGTCGTGGCATCTTTGGTTTATGGACTCTTCTTCTTGCTCATGGGCGTTCCGTATGGGATTCTGTTGGCGGCTGTCGCTTTTCCTTTGGAGTTTATTCCCATGGTGGGTCCTCTGGCTGGAGCCGTCATCGTCTTGCTGGTTGCCGGCTTGAGCGGCTCCCACCACCTGCTCGCGACTTTCGCGTTCCTTATCGCGTTCCGCTTATTCCAGGATTATATTGTGTCACCGCGTTTGCTCAGCGCCGGGATGAAACTGCATCCTTTGCTGGTCATCTTCGGAGTCCTGGCGGGCGGCTCAATCGCAGGCATTGCCGGCAGCTTTCTTTCGGTTCCAGTACTCGCTACTTTGCGAATCGTTTACCGGCAGTTGTTACCCTACGTCCCTCCCCCGGTGGTAGCACCTGGCGGTCCTGCCAGTCCATGAGGAAGCTGGCCTCAATTTGTCTTGCTCACCGCCGTTTTCCTCTCAGGAAATTCGAGCGGTTGCCCGATTCAGTATCGCCGGACGCACCGGCCAATATTCAACTGCCACGGCTTGGTTGACAGCCGGGTGCGCTTCCCTGTTGGTTCCAACTGTTTTTTAAGGTCGTCGATTAACCGCTGCTGGTCAGCCGACGACGTCGCTTCTCCGGCCTTGCGGCACCCTTCCCGGCTGGGGTCAAAGAAAAGGCGCCGACATGAAAAAATAATGCCGGCGCCACCCGCGACTACGCCTTCAAGCGCGTGCCTGCGCGCTCTATTGCCAGAAGGTCAGTCGGCTATTTCTAGTTTTAATGATTGGGTTGATCGCCTCCGTGGCCCTTCTGGTAGCCGGCTTCGTAAGCTTTCTGGTCTTCATCTTTCTTAAAGTGGTGCTTCTTGTGGTGGTCCCGTTTATGCGCTTGGTCGTCCCTGCCTTCACGCAACCCTTGCTGGTAATTCTTATTTTTCGAATAATCCTGATCCTGACCTGCGCCATTCATTGCCGGAGACGCCACAGCGCGCGCTACTGTGCCTCCCATGATGCCCGCGGCCACCAATAGCGCCAGAACCCAAGCATACGGCTTGAAACTCATTCGCATGAAAACTCCTCCCTTTGTCACTCGTGTTGACTGATAGAATCCACTACTGAGGAACTTGGCTAAGCCTCCGGTGTCAGTTACAAAGAATCTTTCCTGGCTGGGTCATGTTCAGTCAAGAGACAATCGCTATAATCTTTTGTGATGTAAGTATCATCAGAGAACTTGAGAGTAACTTTGTAGTTGAACGACCATTTGTTCCTTCGTTGCGGGTGGAGAGTCAACGTAACGCTGCCGTTGGCGACTTCACCTTTCGTTGGGCTGCCCTCGATCTGTAACGCGACGGTGTGAGTTGAATTCTTGTTCCAACGGCCTTCATTGCCTTCGGCCTTGGCAACTTCCTGCCCGTCACTACCCTTGACGTAGACATCCAATTTGGTTTGTTGATCCTTATTGTCTGTGGTGGTGTCAAACTTCGCTTCCACCGTAGTGAGGGTTGGCTCCTGGACTGGCGCTGGCTGCTGGGCCGGCGCTATCTGCTGAGCTGGCGCTGTCTCCTGGGCTGGCGCTGTCTCCTGGGCGAACGCCGCTGACGTGAACGCTGCCAAAGCGAGTAGCGCCAGGCAGGACATGATTGTTTTCATCTGAAATCTCCTTTTCTTGATTCCGAACTGGCTGACCTTCCATGAATCACTCCATTTATACAGTCAAGCTGACGCGCTGTCTGTCCCAATAAGACCATCTGTTTGGTCAATAGCGCTCATCTCGGTTTACCTTGCCCTTTGAAAGTCCTTCCCGAAAAGAGCACCTTACATGATTCGATCTAGGGAGGAGTTTGCGTCGGCTGGCCAGTTTGCCGCATTCCTACAGCGATCTCATAGTTTGGAGGAAGTATGGCTTCTCGCTTTGCTGCGACACAAGAAGCGGCCTGATTTGCTGAGAGGTTATCATTTCCTTAAGGCGGGCACGAGGATAAGAATGTTCCACCCTTACACGCTCAGAACCGGGATCGGCACCGCGCAAATGATTCCGTAGCCGTGGGTCCGCAGGTGACCGCCATAAGGGTAGCAGCCGTTAACCAGCAAATCCGCGTTCGTCTGCTTCGCAGCTTGCCTCAGCACTGTTGGCACGTCCCCACTGCCGATGAATATATTGGCCTCGATGCCCGTGTCTTTCTGGAGCTTTGCCATCTGCTCTGAAGCGTTGCCGACGAGCTCCTCTTTCCACCTTTGATCGACGTAGCTGCCGCCGGGCCCCCACAACTCTACTCCGGCAGTGACGTTGGCGAGCGTAAGATGAGCGCCAAATTCCGCGGCCATTTGGGCGGCCCACGACACCGTGATGTCAGCGCGGGGGCCGAACTCGACCGCGCACAGGACGTTGCGGATCACGAACTTCTGCAGGGGCGATTCTTCGACGTGCGCACCGGTCCAAACCGGGCACTCGGTCTCGTGTAACACTTTTGCGGTCACCGAGCCCAGCAGAAACTGGTAGAACGTGAAGCTATACGACGGCATCATGATCAGGTTGGCTTTTTCCTCCTGCGCCGTCTGCACAATTGCCTGGGCCACGTCGCCTTTCACCAACTTGCACTCAATGTTAAGGCCATCAAGCTCCGGCCCCAGAGACTGGTCCTGCTGCTTCTGGGCCTGTCTAATGATCGCCGCGAGCAAGTCCCAGCCAGCCAGCTCGTGGCTGTCTTCCGGCACACCCGCGGCAAGGCTCTCGGCCGTTACGACGTGCAGGATCACGATCTCAGAGTGGAAATGGCGCGCCAATGTCGCAGCCTGATGAATCACACCCAGTGAAACAAGCGGGAAATCAACCGGCAAGAGAATCTTCTTGATATTCAGCATCGCGCAAAAGCCCTGCCGAGAGTATACACCCGGTTGTCTCCAATCGAGCCCTTCCGGTGCATTTCCCTCTCCGATGACGTCCTGCCAAGGTGAGCAATGTTGTACAGACACGCCGCCGCCGAGGATGCTTTGATCGTGATTGGAATTTCAATAATGCAAACCCTGGGTGTACATCAGCCACTCGGGAACCCAAATAGGCAATTCCGCCCCCTGCCGGAACCGAGACTGTCCAGCCCGGCATTTTGTACCTTGGGGAGCCGCTCGCGAGCACCACCCAACGAGGGATTCAGCGCCGAAAAAGGAGATTTCGATTGACCGCTGACATGAACGAGCACGCTGTCATCAGCCCTGACCATCAACTCCCGGCCTTTGTTCCCCGCCATAAGGGTCTGCACGTCGTCATGTGGATCCTGGTGCTTCTGATCCTGGCGGTTCCTCTCCTCCTGGTTTTACACCACCACGAGGAAGCCAAAAAAACGGCGGCGGCTCGCCCTGCCGCGCCGGGGATCACCATTACGAGTGCGACGGCTCAAAAGGGCAATATCGGCGTCTACCTTGACGCCATAGGCACAGTCACTCCGGTCTATACCGATTCGATTACCAGCCAGGTTGATGGCTTAGTCGTTGCCGTGCATTATACGGAGGGCCAGCGGGTACGGGAGGGCGATCCGCTGGTTGACATCGATTCGCGTCCGTACCGCGCCATGCTCTTGCAAGCGCAAGGGGCGCTCGAGCGAGACCAGAGTGTGCTTGCCCAAGCCCAGATGGACCTTGAACGCTACCGTACCGCGTGGGCACGCAACGCCATTGCCAAGCAAACCTTGGACGACCAGGAAAAGCTTGTCTTGCAGTACGAGGGCACTGTAAAAAACGACCAGGGAACAGTGCAGTTTGACCAGATTCAGGTGGACTACTGCCATATCACGGCTCCCATCGCCGGCCGGGTGGGTTTGCGGCTGGTGGATCCGGGCAACGTGGTGCAGTCTGCTGGAACTATAACCCTCGCCCTCATTACGCAGCTCGAGCCCATCACCGTTATTTTCACCATACCGGAAGACAGTCTGGGACAGGTCGAAGCCCGCCTCAACGCCAAGGCTAAGCTCCCCGTCGATGCCTTTGATCGCACGGCGCAGACGAAGATTGCCAGCGGATTGCTGTTGACGCTCGACAACCAGATTGACACTACAACGGGGACCGTAAAAGGGCGAGCACTCTTTGCCAACACCAATGACGCACTCTTCCCGAACCAGTTTGTGAACACCCGCCTGCTGGTGAATACGCTCGAGGGAGTGACGCTGATTCCGTCTTCAGCCATTCAACAGAACGGGCAAGCGTCGTTTGTCTACTTAATCCAAAACAATTTCGCTCACATGCGCAGCGTAACGCCGGGGACCACCAACGGCGGCCTAACGCAGGTTGAAGGCATCAATCCTGGAGACGTCGTCGCCAACAGCAGCTTCGATAAGTTGCAGGACAAAGCTGCGGTGGTCATTTCGAACAAGCCAGTCACGGCCAGCACGAGCGGGAGCAGCGCGCCGTGAGTCCATCACGTCCGTTTATCTTGCGACCCGTCGCCACAGCTTTGCTGATGGCTGCCATCCTCTTGGTCGGTCTGGTTGGCTATACACAACTGCCTGTTTCCGCATTGCCGGAAGTCGATTACCCCACCATTCAGGTGCTCACGTTTTATCCCGGCGCCAGCCCCACGGTGATGGCGACGACGGTGACGGCGCCCCTGGAGCGTCAATTCGGCGAACTGCAGGGCTTGAGCCAGATGACCTCCACCAGCTCAGGAGGCACTTCCGTCATCGTGCTGCAGTTTAATCTCTCTCTGGCTATTGATGTG